>Ga0114951_10001806_pt1 | contig 25540 bp, 23 predicted proteins | sample AM7aDNAmetaG_FD_88677 | JGI IMG/M metagenome (GOLD analysis project Ga0114951, IMG submission 88677) | Freshwater microbial communities from Finland to study Microbial Dark Matter (Phase II) - AM7a DNA metaG | ecosystem: Environmental > Aquatic > Freshwater > Lake | place: Finland: Lake Alinen... | reverse complement strand
AGTGCAATGCCAATCGATAGGGACAAAGAATAGCTCATCACCTGAAGGGGAAACAGGTGCTGCAACAGCCAGCTAACCAGCGCACACCCGAAAAAAATTAACGGGGGCGGCGCAAGTATGTTCGGATGATCTTTATCAGTCACTGTTTTCATAAATGTTTTGCCAAACGATTTTGGTTGTTTCCGCCTTGAGGCGGGAGCAGCGGCCGGGCAAAGTGCAGCGTGCCCTGCATTACTAACGTATATATTTTGGGAGTCATTATTGTTCAGGCTATGGAGATTTGCAAGTTCTCCCTTTTATTGTAGTGGCGGGCCGCCAGGCTCACAAAAGAAAAGAGAATGAGTTTCAATTGTTTACTAAAGCAGTACAAAGTACGCGTTGGCTCATATGAGAGCATTTTTCTTTTTGTTGTAACCGTCTGCACAGGTGCGTTTTTGATTCGTTTGCCCGTGCTAAATTCTCGCAAGAGCAACCGGCAATGATGGCAGGGCAAACGCTCGAACCGCACGGGCTGCACTCACCAAAAGCTCACCTGTGCGAATATGGCTATGTCATTTTGAAAAATGCTCTAAAAAGTAACCCGGGCAGAAGAGTTTGGCAAAAAAAGCCCGGGCAGCTTTTGCTGCACGGGCTTTTTCATACCAGGAGACCTTGTCAGGGAGCGGCCTTAGACTGAAACGTCTTTACCGAAAAGCTGTTGTCGGAAGCATTACGATAGGCAATATAGGGCACCCCGTTTTCAACAAAGATCGATAAATCAGAAATCCCCCCTCCCGCAGCTATCGGCTCATGGATTGTCTTCCACTGGCCGTCTGTATATTTTTTAACCAGGGTCGTATTATCCAAATTATTAAAATAAGCTGCATAGGGCGTATCACCATCAACAAACAGATCACCGTAGGTTGCTTTCACATCGGAAGCCCAGGCGCCACCTGCCGGGAGAGTATCCCATAAGCCGCTGCTGTATTTCTGAACCGCCATTTTGCCACTGCCAGCGATATTGTTGTTATATGCGACATAGATATCACCCGAAGCCCCGGCAGCGATCGACACATATTCGGAGGATACGGTGCCAAAGCCTGCCCCCAGATCACTCCATGATGAGCCTGCTCCAGTGCTGCTGCTGTAATATTTAACCATGATAGTGCCGGTTTTCGTCATGCTGGCTGTATATGGTATGCCGCTATGAACCGCCAGAGAGATAGCATTTATTTCAGTGGGTGCTGAAAATTTAGCATTTCCAAAATACGCCCAATCGGTGTTTTTCCACAGCACTGAAGCAAAATCACCTGCTATTCCGGCTGTTTCCCGGTCCAGGATAGCAAGGTACGGCATATTGTTATAGATAAAGAGAGAATTAGAAAGAATCTGCCTATCTGAAATCAGCGCCCCTTCAGCGGTCCAGGCTGATTGATATTTCATAACTGTGGCCTTGCACGAGTTGCCGGGCGCACAATCCTCATAAGAAAGATAGAGAACATCGTTTGTATTGAACAAACTTAGATAACTGGCTGCACCGGTTGAAGCCGGCACACCGCCAACCTGACCCCAGGATGAGCCGTTAAAGCGTACAACCGACGCCCTGTAGCTGTCAGCGGCATCACTATATGCGACATAGGGTACGGCTTGATACACGCGAACTTTTGAAAGTGTGCTGACTTTACCGGCATCAATTGATGCATCTCCGATGGCGAGCCATTCAGGAGTTCTTTTACTTGCCGAAGCGCTGAAATCACTTTCCCCCGCAGTATTTTTTGCTTTTAGCCATATAAAATATTCTGTAGCATTGGCCAGGCCGGTAATGATGCAGGTTGTATCGGTGTCATCGGGATCCGCGAACTTCGTAGCACTGCCGTTGTTGTCGACAGTATTGAACCACACCTCATAGCCGGTTGCTCCGCTCACTGCGGCCCAGGTTACGGTCATATTCTCGTCCCCGGCAGCAAGAATCGGCGCTTCGGGTGCCGAAGGTGCGACAATGGGTGCGGGAAGCGTGGTTTCGCTTGCTGACGAGCTGAATTGGCTGGTGCTTCTTTTATTCTTAGCCTTTACCCATACATAATATTTTGACTCATCAGCCAGGCCGGTAATAGTGCAGGTGGTATTGGTGTCGTCCGGATCCGGAAACTGTGTTGCCGTACTGCTGTCTTCGACTGTGTTGTACCATACTTCATAACCCGTAGCCTTTTTAGCCGCACCCCAGGTTGCGGTTAGTTGCCCCTGTCCGGCAGCAAGGGTCGGCGCTTCGGGTGTATCCGGAATACAGCCGGCAAAAAGAGTTAAACTTGCAAAAAACAGACAGCCCGCCAGAAATGTTTTTTTCATATTTAGCTCCATCAAAAATATTATTATTGGTGATGAGCATATCAGTTTTTAAGTATTCGTGCAGTAGCTTTACGCACGTGATGCACATAATTCAACAAGGCCCTACGATTGTCATGCCTTTTGAAATTGTTGAGCTTGGCCGCTCATACCGAAAAAGGGGCTATTTTAAAATCCAGAATTACTTTGAGAATGCTGCAAGAAGAATAATAGCCAATTGCAGGAGGGCAGGAAGCAGGCATAATAAAAGGACCGCTACAACTAACAATGCAAGAAGTAACAAGCCGTAACGGCTTGTCTCGTTGATCGATTTAAAAAATTTTTTTAAAATATGCAGCATAAGATTGAGTCGGGGCTGCAATGAATTTAGCTGCTTTTAGTGTACAGTGCACGGTTTGCACTATACACATTGGGCGCAGTATAGAATATACCTGCCTGATCTGTCAAAGAAATTGATACTGAGCGCGCGACGGGGGCTGATGAAACGGCAGCGGCTTGCCGTAAAGACTTCATGAATCGGGGCCATTCTTTTTTTAAGAGGGAATTCTTTCAATCGCTGCAGCCGGTTCCGCTTGAAAAGATGTAATGCCGGGGAGGATTTGGGCCGTATTTTATTAATTCATGGATGTCATACGGCCAATTTCTTCAGGCAGTGCTTCTATTGCTTATAATTATAAGTAAACCACTGTTGCTGCGATTCAGTCGGCATTTCGTTTTGCACCGATTGCTGTATTTTTTTCTGGGCATTGGTAATCGCTTTGGTGATCATGGCATGTGAAATAGTTTCAGACTCCTGCATGCCGAGTTTCTGTATTATTTCCTTCAAGCGTTCGCCCCCAAAAGATTTTAAGATTTCATCGTCAAGAGAGGAATAAAAGCAAACGTTTGTCGTGGAGGGAGTTTGTTCTTCGATTCGTTTCAACACGGCATCTTCGGTAGCATATAGAGGGTAATGTTCTAAAAACAAAAGGTTGACGGCTGTATTGTTTTTAAACAGTTGTTCAACAAGGCTTGTTTCTGTCAGTGTCGATGCCCTGGTAATGTTAATCACCGCTGGAGCAGCAGAAAAATCGTAAGGGTGGGAGAGAAGCCTGTATGCTATGGCGGAACTGCTTAGTCTGGTTTCAAATTCCTGAAGGGTTTGGCGGAAAAAAGCGACGATAACTGCTATTTCGTTTTTAGCAGCCAGTGATTGGGCCTCTTTTATAAGAGCATTGATTTTATAATCGTTTGTAAACCAGATTTTATCGTCAATCCGGTTAATTTTTGATTTTTTAAAGAAGGAAAACATGTTCAGGCCGTAATGAGCGATAATGATCAGAATAACTGATTTGCATTACTTGAAAATTGGGGCGAATATAGGATGAGGTCGCTTCTATGTCAAGGCAAATGTGGGCGCATAGCCCTTGATGCCTTTCGTGGTTTGATAGTTGGAATCTTCCCCCGGCAACAGCCTGTCTGCGGTTCGCGTAAAGATAAAAAATATTGACATTCGTATGCACGGTATTCCAATATCTGTAAGCGTTCAAGGCGTACTCTGTATTATTTTTTTGCGCGAGACAGCGCGGGAGGCAACTATGGAAGTTCGAGACATGAAAGGTAATCCCGGGATTTGGGAAAAATTATCATGGAATGAGCTGAGCACCAAAGAACAAGAATTCTGGAGCGATCTCGGCTGGCGAAAAGAAGATTGGGATAGAAATGAAGCCCCGGAAAGCACTGATAAAGAATGGAAACAATTGAGCGATAAAGAACAAAATGCTGCAAGGGGTCTTGGTTTTACTGAAGATATTTGGAACAATTTTGAGGATGAATAAAGCTGCGGTGCCGGAGCAGGCTTTGATATGAATTTATCGTAGGAGCTTTCCCCGTGGCCGCATGAAATGTGAAGATAAAGATTTGATAACGGTTTTTCCCAACCGTTATCATCCATTGCGCCGTTTTGTTTTTTGCGCGTGCTGATTACTCCTCTGCGCTTGCCATCCCTTCCACCCCCAGGGGCTCCCAGAAAAGAAAAGAGCAAAACAATAGGTGACCCTCTTTTTTTTACCAACAAACCGATTCCCCGTTAATACTTATTGCCTCGAAATACTCTGCATATAGTTTCTAAAACCTGGTTAAAAAAATATAGAACAATGTTGAGACACCTGAAATAGGTGGAAAAAAAAAACACCTCGTGCTATATCTATTACAATAATGCCATTATAAAGAAAAAGGGGTGCTATTGGCCGTCTTCTCTCTTACAAGCAGTCCTTCAAATAATTAGTAGTTCTAGCAGCATTTCCTACAACCGGGATGAATTTCCTTATTTTTTTTGGCTATCCCTGTAGTGGATTCCCTCAGTGTCGTGTTGCGCGCGTTAACGTGAACAGAGGGGGGGGTATTAATTGTGAGCCCTTATCGTTCCGCAAACTCTTGGCACGGGGCGAAGAATGCTTTATGGAAACGTTTTCATGGAAAGATTGGGAATTGAAAGACAGAAAAAGAAAAATGAAAGATTTAATAAGGATTACTGGTTATTTCCAAAGCTGAAACTGCGGGCAGAAACGGAATGCATACAGCCAACTGGTTTCCCGCCGCAGTTTATCCTCGCGAAGGCGGGGACGGGAATGACATTGTTGAAGATATTTGGAACAATTTTGAGGATGAATAAAGCTGCGGTGCCGGAGCAGGCTTTGATATAAATCGATCACAACAGTTTTTTTTTCGCTGGCTGAAATGTCAAGATAAAGACCCCAATCCCTTCCTTGACAGGACGGATCGTGTAGACTGATATTTGGGGGAGGATTCAGGCTCACATCTTCATATGACAGATGGTAAAGTTATACACAGTATACAAGAATCAATGCTGTCTTGTTATGATAGAGTCTACGGGGCGACACTCTGAAAACATCTCGACAATTAAAAGGAGTTTTTATGTGGAAAATTTTTCGCTCTGCCAATGTACTTTTAGTAGTAACTATCTTCCTGATTTGCGGGTGCAGCAGTAAGACCAACTTCCCGGTAGTCGTTTTCTCGGATGTTCACTTCAATCCTTTTGATGACAATGACACGTCTCTTTTTACGTCGCTTGTCTTAACGGATGCCAGCGGGTGGGCGGGTGTTTTTCAGCAATCACACAAAATGACTCCTTCGACATATGGTTACGACACCAACTACCCGTTGCTTATGATTGCCCTGTCAAGCATACGGCAGAACCTGGGTGCAAGCCCGCTCGTTGTGTATACCGGCGACATTCTTGGGCATAACTTTTCGGAACAGTTTTACGCACATTATTATGGAAGCCTCGGCGTACCCGTTCCGCCACCTAAAGACATTGCAGAGGACCCTGCAGCTGTTGCCGCCATGGAGGCATTTGCCAATAAGACGGTTGCCTTTTTTATGGATCAGGTGAGATCGTCTGTCGGCGACATACCGGTCATATTCACTGTTGGCAATAGCGATTCCTACCTGGGCATCGTACCGGAACCCAGCTTTCTTGCCAGTACGGCGGAGCTTTATTATACAAAATTTTTGAATAGCAGCACCGATCATCAGGCCTTTCTGGATAGCTTTAAAAAGGGCGGATATTATTCCGTGGAGCCGCAGGGAACAAATTTGATGGTGATAGGGATCAATACAGTCTTATGTGCATTCCCGGACAATACTACTACTGCGAGATTTGACGAAGAACTTCTTTGGCTTGACGAAAAACTCACTGCAGCCAAAGCTGCCGATAAAAAAGTCTGGCTCTTGATGCATATACCTCCCGGCGCTGATATAGATTCAACTGCAGTTAAATCTGATAACGGCCGGATTGATATCATTAAAAATGCCGTGATGATGTGGCAGCCGCCGCCGACGTATACGTATCAGGCGGATTTTCTAAAAATACTTGCGAACCATCCGGGCGTTGTAACTCTGACGCTGGCCGCGCACACCCACATGGACGAATTCAGGATCATGTCACCTGACAATGTTACCCCTGCCGACGTTCTTGAAATAACGCCAGCAATAACGCCAATATTTGGCAATAACCCGGCCTTCAAGGTGTTTGCCTTTTCCCGCGACACATTGAAACCCATCGATTACCGTTCCCTAAACTATGACCTTGCAACCATGCCGCGACGGTTTCACAGCTATTATACTTTTAGTTCAGCGTATTGCCTGTCCGGTTATTTGAACGATTCCCTGGCGCAACTTTATCCGGCACTGAAGACGAACACTGTACAACAGAAGCTTTACCAAAAGCACTACTATTCCGGAAACACTCCGCAACCTCCCCTTAGCGCTCAGCACGTGCCGATAACACCGGCGAACTGGCCGATTTTCTGGAGCGGCATTGGGAATATGGACCAGCAGGACTTTTTCAATAGTGTGAACTCCTATTGATGTTCACAAACACTACAGGAGGCAATGCAAATTGCGACAGAGACTCACACAGTACTTGTTTATGCCATGACATAAATCGGGACTGAGTCACGATTTGTGGTTTATATGCTTTTAGAGCCTAACCACCTGAATTTAAAACCTTCTACCATTTTTGAATAAAAAGTTTTCTTAGATGAGCAACACATGGCACGGCCCTATTTGGAATTAATGAATACAAATATTTTTTTCAAGAAGGGAAGGTGGTATATGCGGTTTGAAAAAACGATATTCATTATGGCCGCTTCGATTATTTTGTCCCTTGCCGTGGCAGGGTGCGGGAATGGCCCTAGCTCCTGTTCGCTGAGCTCAGCCAATATCAATCTGATTTTCGTGGTGTCTCAGGACGTGACCCATAATGACGGCGATATTAACCCGGATACCGCCAATCTAAACACCCGGGGTTTGCAACGGGCAATCAGTCTTGGCGCCTACCTGCATTCGACCCTACTCAATCAGGCCAGCGTCAACGGCATCTATGTGCTGGAACCGGCTACGCATCTGCAGACCGCAAACAATTACCCTGATCTGGTGCCGCTGGAGACCGTCGAACACTTTGCGATGCTCAATCAGTACAGTATAACCTCGGCGTCGACTACGCCTGCGGCAACAACCTTCACCGCTAACAGCTTCCCTGTCAATATCTGCTACACTGCCGCCTCGGTACCACCGGGCGTGGTCACACCGTCTTTCTTTCCAAATTGTCAGGGCATTGATTTTTCAGATAATGGCGGGGATAACGAAGCCCTTGTCACGAGCATCATTGCACAAGTGCCAAACGGATCGTACCTTTTTGCGCTGCCGTTTGAGACCCTTCAAGCGTTACTTACTAATCTGAAAGCACAAAACTCCTATGACTATACCGTTCCCGACACCTGGGAGGGCGCCAATACTTTATATGTTCTGACCATTTCGCCGAAAGGCCCGACAACCCTAATCCCCTACGATACCCATATACATCCGGCCGCGACGTATCCTGCGCCGGTTCCAAGGCCTCGAAGCACCCCCTGCGGTCAGCAGGCGGCCTTCGAGAAAAATACCGCGAATATAAGCGGATCTTCGGTGCCGCTAAACAGCAATAAAAATGAGACGGTGTACTTCATACGCCACGGCGAAGCCCATCCCACCTCGTATTGGGAGGATGGCAATCTGGTGTACCCGGGCCATGTGCGGGCGCTCTACCTGCCCATTGCGCTGGAGGGGAAAATCACCACCCCGGACTTTGTCTTCGCCGTTGATCCGGCCCAGCCCATCCCGGGCAAAGTTAGCAAAAACATGTACTCGTATGTCAGGACCTCCCAGACGGTCGCTCCGTATGCGATTAAAAACGGTATCCCCTTCAATGTGGCCAGCGGTTTTCAGTGGGGGGGGCTATCAGATGAGGAAGATGCTGCCGCAGTCGATGCTGCCGTGAACTACTTTTTTACCGGAGGCCAGTTCAGCAACAAGACGCTGCTGATTTCCTGGGAGCACAACCATATTCCCCTAATCGCACAGGCTTTGGTTAATACCTATTTTACCCCTGGCGCGGCTCCGTCGGTGCCTTCTCCCAGTGACTGGCCCGATGACGATTATGATACCATCTGGACTTTCAGCCTCGATGGCAGCGGCAATCTGACCCTCTCCAACAGTTCCTGCGAGGGCATCGGTACCGACAGCCTGCCCCTGGCCCCCGCAGCCTGCATTTTCCGTAACCGGCAGTGAGCGGGATGTGGAGAAGCCCATGAAGATTAACACTGTGCAAGCGCCTCTTAATAAAGGCAGGCTAATATTTTTTTTACCGACCCGTAACTTTTATAAATAAGTACAGAGAGAATAGGACTCAAGAATACTACTCTTTGTTGAAAGGGATCTCAAAAATGTGCTGCAGAAATTTCATTCTTTCCGGTATGGTTTTTGCCCTGTTGCTGTCAGCCGGCTGTGACAGCAACTCCACTCACAGCCTGACGCGTCTTGTGGTCCAGCCTGACGATGGGCGCGGTCCCATTCTTTCGGCCATCGCCGGTGCGACGAATAACATTCGTCTGACCATCTATGAGATCACCGACTTGCAATCGGTTTCGCAGAGCCCTGCGGCGCCGGCTGATAGTGTTGTGCAGGCACTCATCGACAAGGCTCAAAGCGGTGTAACCGTGAAGGTGATCGTGGACCAGAACAAGTACGAGACCGGTTCAAGCTCCCTACAGATCCAGCAGACGGTTGAAGCCCTGCGCAATGCCGGTGTTATCGTGCACCTAAGCAGTACCGCTTTCTGCTTCACTCACCAGAAGACATTCGTCATCGACGGGCCAACGACCGACAACAATCTTTGCCTCCGTGGAACAGCCATCATCATGTCGCTGAACCTGATGCCCGGTTATTTTGGCGGCACGCGGGACTATGGCGTGATCACGAGGGATCCCGGCATCGTACGGGAGGTAAGCAGCGTTTTCGATTCCGACTTTATTCTCGTCAATCCGCCCACTGCGTGCAGTTATGCCCATTCCCCCGCGACTACGTACCCACCGCCCTCTGAATCTGACACGACGTCCTTAAGAGAGGATGATCTATTGTGGAGCCCTGTGAACTCTAAACAGAAGCTCCTGCAACTCATCGGCAGCGTGAAACGATCACTGGTATTGACGACTGAAGAGCTGGTGGACACCGACATGGTCTGTCTTATCCAGGCAGTGGCACAGTCAACGGCCAGGCCGTCGGTTCGCATCCTGCTGTCCGGCGATACCGGAAGCAACGCATCTGCGGTGAAGACCTTGCTGAACCTCGGTTTGTCGAATATCTCGATCCGCATAATGCCGGGACAGCCATCACCCCCCGACGCCTCGACGCCCCAAACGCCGCTCTACATGCACGGCAAGCAAGTCATTGCTGACGGAGTCCAGGCCTTCGTGGGGTCTGAGAACCTGACGAACACGTCGCTGATTCAGAACCGCGAGCTGGGTATAATCTTCACGAATCCGTGCATGATTGCAAGATTGCTCTCAGTCTTCGAGAACGACTTCACAACGCCGGGCAATTCTCTTCCGGCTCAAGCATGTACGGGCGGGGCAGGCTGCGCTATAATTGCTTGCCCTTAGATACCCTGGCGGTGAGTAACGCATCAGTGCAATGCCATCGATTCCTCATCAGTGCCAAAGGAAAAGATGAAAAGGGGATATCTTTTTTCTGGCTGGGCAAAGCGTAGCGTGCCCAGCATTCATTTGTTTTTGTCATTGTGATTGTTGGGCACGTTTCACTTTGCCCAACCTACCGCTGCCGCCGTGGTTGTTGTTGTCGTGTGGTGGGGCTTGCAGCCTTTGAAGGCCGCAACATTCGGGAATTGAAAAAAGCCGAAAGCGCCGATTGCTAAAATGACGGACAGGATTTTGATTTTCTGCATAGCCACCCCCTGACAAAAAATATGTTAACTACTGTATTTGTAATCCCGAATGCAATGAGATGTCAAGGCTGTTCATTCTTATTTTTTGAGCGAGGCAGCTATGGAAGTTCGAGATATGAAAGTGCACTGCTCAACAAAAAACGGACGATTCGTGTGTGGGGTCATGCAGCCTTTTTCCCTGCGTTTTGCTCTTCAAAAACGACAGGAGAGACATAGCCTAAAGCTGCATGACGCCTGCTTCTGTTGTAAAACACCTCAATATACCAGAACACCTCCTGCTGAGCTTCTTTATAGGTTGCATATACCCGTTCTTGAATATGTTCGCCTTTTAATTTGCTAAAGAAATTTTCGGCACAGGCGTTGTCCCAGCAATCACCCTTACGACTCATGCTGCACAGAGCCTTAGTCCTGCGCAGCAAATCTTGATACGCATCGGCAGCATACTGTACCCCTCGATCACTGTGAAAAATCAGCCCTGGCCCAGGACGCCTTTGCTGCACTGCCATTTTTAATGCTGCTTTTACCAAAGCGCTGTCTATTGTGTCTGACATCGCCCAACCAACCACCCGCCGAGAATACAGGTCCTGCACAATGCACAGGTACAGCCAGCCCTCAAGCGTTCGTATATAAGTAATATCTCCCACCCATTTCTGATTCTGCTCCTCGGCCCTGAAGTCCCGCTCCAGCAGGTTAGGCGCTACTGCGTACGCATGATCAGAATCTGTGGTCCTTACAAATTTTCGTTTAACCTTCGAGCGCAGCCCGTTTTTGTGCATTATACGCCGTACCAGTTCTCTGCTGCAGCTATGCTCTGTCTCCTGTACAATATCTTCATGCACCTTGCGATAGCCATACACCTGCTTACTGCGTGCGTGGAACTTCTTTACCGACTCTGCAATCCCGGCCTGCCGCTGTTGCCGCTTTGAAAGCTTACGCTCTGCCCAGCTATAATACCCACCTGCCGATACCTGCAAGGCTCGAAACATCACAGCCCGGGGATATGCCTTCGCATGATCCCGTATCCAGGCGTACCTTACTGGCTGTTTTTGGCAAAGTACGCCGCCGCTTTTTTTAGTATTTCGTTCTCCAGCTGCAACTGCTTCACCTCTTTGCGCAGTCGCTTCAATTCCTCTGCTTCTGGAACCACCTGATCGACTCCCGGCAGTTCTCCTTTGGCTCTATACCGCCTGATCCACTCCCTGATAGTCCAGGTACACGGCCCCAATCGCTCCGAGGCTTCCTTTAGCGTATACCCCTGTTCAACGACAAGCCGACAGGTCTGCAACTGAAATTCACGATTGTACGACTTCCCCTTTGCCATGACGGATTCTCCTTTCTGGCGATCAGTATACCCTCTCGCCATCTGTCCGTCATTTGTTTAGCACTTTAAAGGCAAAACAATAGGTGATCTTTTATCCCTTTTTTCTCCCCTGGTTTCTCTCACCTTTCTCAATTGACTATTTCAAAGTCAAGAACCCTAATTTCGACCCAAGGATCTGTATTCGTCCTACTTTCCCTGAATTCATCCATGGTTGTTGGTTTCTTTCTACTTCCGCTTGCGGTCAATCTTTGGACGCTCTCGTATACCTTACTCTTTACTCTTTTGGCCAAGCCGGCAAGAATAATTCCCTGATATTGAATGACGTCTACATCTATTGGATTATTTTGCGAGTCATAGAAGACCACGATGCAATATACGTTTTTCACATTCTCACGAAGTTGATTTCGAAGCGAGAGAGAGTATTTGCCCTCCTGAAAAACCCCCTGCGACTCCCAAGTAAACTGGCCGCCAAGCACCCCTTCTGAAATTCTGCCACCAAGGTCTGATGTTATAGATTTAGTGGCCTTGGCTGGCATAATTTGGGACAGCAGCAGTCTTGGTCCTGTTGTTTTGGCGAGTAGGGCATTCAAGTAGCCTGAGGGAATAGCGAAATTGAGATTCTGACCACCACTGAAGGTGGCGACTGAAACGCCGATGACTTCACCCTTTCCGTTTAACACGGGGCCGCCGCTGCTACCTGGCGAAATTGGGGCTGTGATTTGAAGAAGCTTCTCAGAGCTAACTTCTCGGATACTGCTAATAATGCCCTGTGAAAAAGTGCCTTCCAGCCCATGAGGGTTTCCAACAGCGTAAACGTTTTCTCCGACCTGCACTGAATCGCTATTGCCAAGAGGAAGTGCATGTGAACGTCCATTTGTGATCTTGAGTACTACCAGATCCCGTTCGGGATCAACCGCAATGATTCCTTCGATAGCATACTTGGTTTTTTCGCCAATCAGTTTTGCATAGCCCCGCTTAGCACCTTCTATAACGTGGAGATTACTAGCTATAACTCCATCACCGACGAAGAAACCGCTGCCAAGCGAAAGTGTTTGACCATTGGCATCCTCCATGACTAAGAGTACCGTCGAGCGGAAAGCCACCTTAGCGATTTCCTGAGCAGTTTTGGCAAACGCTGAACTTCCCCAAAAGAATATAAGAAGTACCCAGCACAGGAGAAAGATTGCTTTTAATTTAATTTGTTTCATCACTCAACCTTTCTGATAGCATATTAGTGTTAAGGTACAAACTTGGGTCATTGTTGAATTAGTTCAATTAATTACATTCAAGGATTCCGGCACTATCTGGTAATAGAAAACTTCCCCTCGTTGTATTTATGGATCAGCATTTAAATAAGAGACGCGGGTGCGCGATGAACACTTTTGAGTTTGGGCATTTCTACTTTGTTATGCGAATATTGTGCTGGCCTTCCTCCTTGGCATAGCCCTCACTGACAAGAATAGGTGCTATATATGAAGCAATAGCTGTGCGCGTTACATTAGCTTGAAGCCACCATCCAAGACTTCCTTTTTTGGGAGCAGTGCGTGATGTTCCCACTGGAACAACATTATTAAGAAAATGCTCACGAAGTTTATAAAACTGTTGAGCGCTTACTCGTACTTTATTGTTTTTTCCATAAGAAACAACCACCCCAATTTCAATAGTTCCGCTATAAGCAAAATTGCTTCTACCTCCCCACGTTTTCATTATATGAATTACCCCATCACTATCTGCACAACAAGTAAAGGAAGGAAAAGGGGGCGGTTCAATTTTATTCTATTTTATCTATTTAGCTAAAAATAGAACCTTTTTTTTCAGTCCACAACAGTCATGTTGGACCGGTTTCGCTTTGTCCAACATGACTACCGGCTTTGTTGTAGCCAGTTTGCACCTGTTACAAATGATAATTTGTCATATATCCTTGCCATTGGTGTATCATTTTCCAGTATACAGAATTTAGTAGCACCCATCTCTCTAATGTCAGCCTGCGCACAACTCAAACATTTGATGTAATTGTCAGCGGTATATCCAGGCTGCGTCGTGTTTCTAAACCCTACGTTGTGTGCAATTCTGAATGCTTTAGCAGTATTGCTGTCAATTATGACAAATAATTCAGGGCACAAGAAATGCATTATTTTTGTAGCTCCGACGTGAAATTCATCCCCCTTTTGGTTTAGACTATTGCTACCGCCGGCAGAAAGCAGGTAATATGCATTTAGAATATTCTCTCTCTCTTCAGCGATATTGATATTACAGAGTCTTGCATTAGTTAGATGTTGAAGATATTGTTGTATTGCTTGAAGCTTCTCCGTAAGCCGTGCAGCAAAACCTGCATTTGATGGATCGTATCGCATTTCCGCACCACTTCCCATCATGCGACCCAAATCAAACACAATAAGAGCAGCGACCAAGAAAGGCAAAAAGCGGGTTCCGAAAACGTTATCATCCTCGTTTCGGACCCTGTAGATGCTGTCAGCAACAAGATTGTAATGAACACACAACTGGTTATAACGCTGCACTTTTTGTAGTGCGTTGTTGATGATCATTTTGTTTCCTTTTTTGCCCTAACAAATAATTCAAAGGTCTTAGTTTTCTAATAAAGGCAATACAGAGAAGTCTGGGCGGGAATTGAACGATATTAATTTATATTTAATATTCTATCGTAATGCATGTGATCTCTCAACCATTCATATCAGAACTCCCGCCTATTTTTTATTATATTTCTTAAGCAACTCATCAAAAAAGTCATCTATATCGAGGCCTTTCTTGAATGCACTCAAACGCAACCATGCAGAGACAACCCAGATAACTACAAGAGCAGCAAGAATCAACAAACAGCCCACACCTTCATCGCGCACGAAGATGGCCCACTTCGATTCAGTCTTACGACCTATCTTGTAAGCGTAGAACACGCCTTTGTCTTGAGAGGTATATTCACGCAACTTCTCTTCGGAAAAAAGGACTGGGTAGTTATGGCCAGGGCTCAAGATATCGCTCGTTTTCAATCGAACGCGTAGGCCTGCAATAGAAGCATCATAGAAATGTGTTGTGAGTGTATAGATACTCCATGACGTTCTGGTTTCTGCGAATACAGACAAAGAGCCCTCTCTTCCGTTATCGTGGAGATCTGATATTCGCGCGTATTGGACCCAAGATATCCAAAGAATAAAGATACCCGCTACGACCAGCCAAATTGCAACAAACAGGTTCTTCATTTTTGCCCTAGCGAATAGAAAAAAGTTTGTAGGCAGGGCAAAGCGTAGCGTGCCCAGCATTCATTTGTCTGTGTCATTGTGATTGTTGGGCACGTTTTATTTTGACCAACCGCTCAAAACATTAAATGCTACGGGTTACTCGCCCTACAGAAATACAAAACGTTGAACAATGCAAACACATAAAGTGTATTGATCTTTGATCCCTCACACAAAACTCACCTTCATAATCGAAAAATCATCTTCAAGGCCTTTGAAGCCCTGGGCTGTTTCAAGTTCTGTGTACAGCGCTTTGAGTTCGGATTCGCCTGCTGTGGGTTTGGCAAGAAAATCTTTCAATCTGTCCTGGCCCCAGAGGGTGTTGTCGGGCAGGTGCACTTCATGTACGCCGTCGGAGAAGATGTAGAGACGCGCCGGGGCGGTGATGGCAACGGTGCTGCTTTTGTATACAACATCGGGCATGCCGCCGATGAGCATGTTGGGGGTAAACAGGTCGACCGGAACATTTGCGGCCTCGTAGAGGATAGCCTGGGCATTGCCTGAGCTTGCATAGTCGAGCGTGCCGGTTGTTTTGTTGTACACGCTGTACCACATGGTGAAGTAGAGGTTATTGTGCTTTTCCATCTGGAAGGTTTCATTCAGCATGGAGAGCACCTGTGAAGGCACGCGGAAGTCGGTGTTGGGAAGCGACTGCGAGCGCAGCACATTTAAAACCGAGACCGAGAGCAGGGCAGGGCCTACGCCGTGGTCGCATACATCAAGCAGGTACAGGGCAAAGTTATCAGCGTCAAGCCAGTGATAGCCGAAGGCATCGCCGCCAAGGTGGGCCGATGGAACAAAGTGCCAGTCGGTACGGATTGGGCCGTCGGTAATCAGCGGCGGCAGGAGCGATATTACATGTTCTGCGGCTTGGGCAAGCTCGGAGGCTAAGGCCTGTTCGCTTTTCAGCAGTGCGTCATAGGCTTCATTTCGTTCCAGCAGATTTATGTAGCCCCGCGAGTGATAGCGAATGCGGGCGATAAGCTCGATCTTATCGGGCAGCTTCACCAGATAGTCATTTGCGCCAAGGGCAAATGCCTCGGCCTTGGTCGCGGCCTCCTCCTTTGTGGAGAGCACGATGAGGGGCACGTCTTTTAATTTTTGATTTGCGCGGAAAAATTTTACCAGTGTCAGGCCGTCGATCTCGGGCATCACCAGATCCTGCAGTATCACGGTTGGTGAAATTTCTGTTGCCATGGCAATGGCCTTGGTCGGGTCAGGGCAGTAGTGAAATACAATGTCCTGCTCCGGGGCCAGCATGCGCCGCACCTGTTCGCCGACGATCATTTGGTCATCGACAAGAAGAACCGTTATTTTATGCGAGCCAAGAGGTGACGATGTTTTTGATGCTGTGGTGTTCATGGGTGTCCTTTGTGTATTTTGTAATTTTTGGGCAGACACACAGGTCTGCCCCTACAATTCCGATTTTTAAACCTTAAAGGCTGCCTTTGCAATGAAACCGTACACCCCCTCTTTAGATGTTGAGAGTAAAGGGGCGCTCCATAATTTGTGTTACGATTTTTTTATACTCTGAATAGATTAGCAACTGTTCTTTCTCAATATCCCATTCTGTAAATACAAACTGATGGCAGTACTGTTGTGGCACCAGAACTGTTTCATTCAGAATTTTGATCCATGCTTTGCCACCATTGTCGGCTGACTCAACAAAGCGAATGAAATATGCTTTGTTGCTTTTCACAGAGAGCAACTTCTCGGTTTCAATTTTTTGTTCATGTTCAATGTAAGAGAAGTTGCCGTTGAATATTTGTTGCGCATATTTAAAATGAAAGTATTCCAAACTCTCTTTGTTGAACCTCTCACATTCTATGGCTACATGGTCTGTGCTGGTAAAAAAGTTTTGGCCCCATACTTTCTCATTGAAAACACGATTGTGTCCTTCAATATGTGGATTGGTCCACGGCTTTGACGGGGAGCCAAAAAGTGGCTTGATGCCAAGGTTTAAAAGAAACTTTAAAAAAGTGCCCAGACATCTTTTGCCGCTTGCGGTTCCTCTAAATTGCAGGCCGTTATCGATCCGCATCACATCCGGGAGCGGATATTTGCGCCATAGCTGGATCAGGTTTTCTATTGCAAATACGGCCTGTTCGGCTTCAACAAGCTTGATTTGATACAGTTTAAAGGGTGCATAATAACTGGTTGAGAAAATATTTACCGGCTCTCGCTGACCAGTTATATATTTCTTGCCGATAAAGTCGGCTGACTGATGTACGGAGCCTAAAGCTCTAATAGCCTGAACGGGATACAGTAAATATTGCGATCCGCCTTTTGTGCGCTTTTTAGGCTTTCTGGTCTGCAACCCTGAAAGCCGTATGGTTTTATCGATAAACCAAATTGAGGGCGGCTCTTCATCGGGATACTGTTTAGCGTAGTCCATCTGAACATGTTCGCTGCCCACGAAATATTTTTTGTTTTCAATTCGGTTGCGTTTGATGCGGCAAACGCACTCAACGATCTCTGAATCCGTGTATAATCGTGCTTGGCCTTTCTCCCAGCCACGGTTATCCTGATATTGCTCTTGCTGCAGCCATGAAACTATAGTGGCTCTTCTGATACCAAGAATTTCAGATATTTCTGTTTTATTTTTGCCTTGTTCAAAAAGGTGTCGTGCTTCTTGGAATTTTTTTTGCCTCTTCTTGTTTCATTGTGTGTTTTCTCCTGTACGGTTAAATAACCGTTAAGGTATCGTCATTGCAAAAACATATCAAGCGTGGTGTACGGTTTTATTGCAAAGTTAGCACTTAAACCTTGAACTTTAAACTTTATCTCTTTACTCCGAACTCAAGCACCCTGCAAATTTCAGCAACGCCGTCGCTATGCCATCCGGTGACAGTATCTCAACCGCTGCGTCAAGCTCGGCTGCGGCGCGGGGCATGCCGTAGACGATGCAGGTGGCCTCGTCCTGCGTGATGGTGTGCCAGCCTGCGCGGCGAAGCGCAAGAAGGCCACGGGCGCCGTCGCGGCCCATGCCGGTAAGCAGCACGGCAATGCCGGTGCGGCCCCAGTGCCGGGCAAGGCTTGTGAAAAATTCATCAACCGACGGCCGATATGGGTAGTCGCGCGGCTCGGCTGTGTAGTGCAGGCAGCGGTCGGGTCCGAGCACGAGGTGATCGTTGGTGCCTGCTACATAGACCGTATCATTTTCAATGACCATGTTTTCCGAGGCAAGCTTTACCTGCATGTTGCACTGGCTGTCGAGCCAGTGGGTGAGGCCGCTGGCAAACTGGCTGTCCACATGCTGTACGATGACAATGGCAGCGCCGGGCCTGGCCGGCAGAACGGTAAGAAGATCTGCAAGCACGCGTGGTCCGCCGGTGGAGGCGCCTATGGCAATCAGCGGCGGCAGGCCTTCAGGCCGTGGCGCAGGCTGCGCCAGGGCAACTGCTGGCTGCTTTTCTGCGGGCGTGTTTCTTGTAAGGATTGCTATGGTGTTTATTTTTTTCATCAGCTCTGCTCCGCCGTCGACTGTGCCGCCGGGAGCAAAATTGGGCGTGCACACTGCATCAAGCGCGCCATGGCCCATGGCTTCAAAAACTTTTCCTGCATTGCCTTCAACAGTAGCTGTTACGACAAGAATAGGGCAGGGGCTGTGGCGCATGATTTCAGCGGTGGCCTGAACGCCGTCCATGACAGGCATGATGAGGTCCATGAGGATCAGGTCCGGCCGGTCGGTGCGGCATTTCTCAACCGCCTCGGCGCCGTTCAGGGCGATCCAGGCCACCTCGTGACCCGGTGCTGCCGAGATAACGCGGCGAAGGGCTTCCACGGCCATCATAAGATCATTAACGATTGCGATGCGCATTGCTTTTAGCCTGTCTGAAACAAGTGATTTATATTCTGGATTCCGGCTTTCGCCGGAATGACGAATTTTTTTTGTCACACCGGCAAAAGCCGGTGTCCAGTGGTTTTAAAAATTTTCTGCCGCCGCTGCGGATAGAATCCAAAATCGCGCAATCAAAAATCCAAAATGCATCACGCCTCCCCTATCAAATCCCGCACCGCGGCGATGAGGGTATCATCGTGGAAGCTGCTCTTGCCGAGGTAGTAATCCGCGCCGGCTTCAAGGCCGAGTACCCGGTCTTCGTCGCGGTCTTTGTACGATACTATCATAACGGCCATCTCACGCAGGCGTGCGTCTTGTTTAATGCGGCGCACCATTTCGATGCCGTTCATGCGCGGCATGTCGACATCGGAGAGGACAAGGTTAAATGTTGCGCTTTGCAGCATATTCCATCCGTCCATGCCGTCGACGGCAACCGTGACATCATATCCCTGGTTTTCAAGGATTTTTCGCTCAACCTCCCGCACGGTCAGTGAGTCGTCAACAATCAGCACCCGCTTGCGCGCTGCCGCCTGCTGCTGCAGGCGGTCCATTTTATAGGGCCTGCCCTGCGTGAGCAGATTGTCTATGGCGCGCACCAGATCATCGACATCAAGTATCAGCACGGGTGAGCCGTCCTCGATAATGGCCCCGGCGCTGATCGCAGGCACGCTGCCGAGCCGAGGGTCGAGCGGCATGACAACTAGATCCTGCTGGCCGATGAAACGGTCAACGACAAGGCCGTAGCGGTTGAGGCGGTCGCTGATGACGGCGATATTGATTTTGCTGCCCGCAGCAGTTGACTGGCTGAGGCCCAGGGCCTGACTTGCATCGATAATGCCCACAGGCTCATCATCGACCGTGCAGAACTGACGGTCTTCAAGAGCGCGCAGCTCGGCCTGCTCAACGCTTATGATGCGGTCGATGCGGGTAAGGGGCAGTGCATAGGGTTCGCCGTTTATTGCTACCAGCAGCGTGCGCAGCACAGACAGGGTGAGCGGCAGCTGCATGTGAAAGGTTGTGCCCTGGCCGGGTCGCGACTCGACGCGGGCCGAGCCCCCGACCTTCTGTGCCATGGTGAACACCACATCAAGCCCTACACCGCGGCCTGAAACCTCGGTGATTTTGCCGGCCGTTGAAAAGCCGGGCAGAAACAAAAAGTCCATGAGCTCTGCCGTGGTGAGGCTTGCAGCCATGTCTGCGGATACATAGCCTTTTTCAATAATTTTTGTGCGCAGCTGAACAGGGTCGATGCCACGGCCGTCGTCTGACACGGTGATATTGAGCATGCCTGCCCTGTGTACGGCTTCAAGCACCAGCCTGCCTTCAGGCGGTTTGCCTGCTGCGGTGCGCTCATCGGGAGTTTCCAGGCCATGGTCAATGCTGTTGCGCACAAGATGGGTAAGCGGCGCTTCGAGCTTTTCAAGGATGTCGCGGTCGACGCGTGTTGTTTCACCTTCGATCCGGAAATCGACTTTTTTGCCGCATATTTGCGCCAGATCGCGCACCATGCGCGGAAATCCGTGCAGGCCGTCGGCAAAGGGGCGCATGCGGCTTGCCACCACCTCATCATACAAATGCTCGGCCGTTCGCTCTATGCGGTGGCTGAAAAGCTCGAAATGCTCGATGTGGCCGATAAGCTTTTCGCTCACGCGCTCAAGCGCCTGCAGCGCGTCATGCAGCCGCAGGCCCATGGCATCAGGTGACAGACCGGTTTGCACGTCTTCAAGAAGACCCGCGAGAAGCGTGCTCAGATCACGTTGGCTGTTTTTCATGGAAAGCAGCTGGCCGGTGAAGGGCTTTAAAGACCGGGCCTGCACGAGCGACTCGCCTGCAAAGCCCATGAGGCGGTTGAGGTTTTCTGCCAGCACGCGCACAAAGCTGCTATCCCTGCGATCTGGTTCTAACTCTTTTGCCGGCTTTGGCTCCGGCCGGGCCGCAGGGGCAGCCGGGCCAGTGGCGGGCGCTGCGGTGAGAAGCGCTGAAATCGAGGCTGCCATGTCCTGCAGAAGCGCGGCATTGGCTTCAAGCCAGGGCGCCATTTCAGCAGTTGAGATAGCGGCAAGATGCTTGAAAATATCATTGCCTTTTAAAAGCGCGTCGATATGTCCTGCGGTGAGGCTAAGTTTTCCATGCTGGGCCGCAGACAGTATATCCTCCATGGCATGGGCAAGGCCCACGCACCGATCCAGCCCCACAATGCGGGCCGCGCCCTTGATCGAATGGGCGGCGCGCATGAGGGGCTCTATTTTTTCGGGCGACTGGCTGGCCTCGGCATCCACAAGGCCGTTTTCAAGCACACGGCTGTGGTTCTCTGCCTCAATACGGAACAGGTCGAGCATGGAAAAATTAGAATAATCAGTGCTCACGGGCTTATGCTCCCGCTCAGTGTTGCAAACAGGTCGGCTTCATCCAGCAGCCCCACGGTTCTGGTATCGATTGAAAATATGCCTGTTGTGAGCGCAGAAGGTGATTTGGCAACGGTTGCAGGCGCAGGCGAGACAGCCCCGGCCGGGATCCTGTGCACTCCCATAATTTCTTCAACCATGAGCACAAACCTGCTGTTGTCCTTTGCCGTCACCATCATGCGGCGGCACTCCGCCGGGCCGGCCCCCGGGGTCAGCACCGGGGCCGGGTCGATGCACAGCAGCAGCTCGCCGTTGATATTAGCTATGCCCTTAAACACTGCGCCGCTGCGATACGGCACTGTATGCACAGGCCGCAGGTCGGTGACCTCCTGAAAAAACGCCGTTTTGAGGGCAAACCATTCGCTGCCCACGCGGAATATAACGACCGAGAACATGTCGGCCGGTTCAACCTCTTTCTCGCGGCTGAAGAGCTCTGCCCACTGCTCAAGCTCAGCTTGTGCAAGGGGGCGGTCAAAAAGCTGCCTGCCTGCCCGGGCATACTCAGGGCAGTTGCGGCAGTGGACTAGACCTGGCAGCTTGCTGCAGGTACTGTCGCCGAACACGCCAATTGTTTTGTAGCAGCGCAGCAGGGTCATGCTGTTTCTCCGTGGAGCCGGCGCGCCCGCTGCCTGAAGAGCAGGGCCTTGTCGCGGCTGCCTTTGCGTTCATATAAGAGGCTTAAATGCACCAGCGCATCATAGCAGGCCGGGTCGAGATAGACTGCCCGCAGAAAAGACTGCTCAGCGGCATCGGGCATGTTTCCGGCCTGGCTGATTTCGCCCATGAGGCAGTGGGCCTGCGCGTTTAAGCTGCCGCTGCCGCGCAGGTACTGGTCGCAGAGCCTGCGGGCATGCTCAAGCTCGCCACGGTCTGCAAGCTTTCGAACCGTGGTAAGAACGGCTTCTTTTTTATCAGCCTTCTGCGTGCAGGTGGTGGCAAAGACGGGGGAGCCAATCAAGCGCCCGGGCTTAGCCTCTCTGCGCGTTGATCGTGCAGGGGCCGCAGGCCTGCTGACTGGCTGCCTGCGTGCAATGGGTTTCAGCGCTTCCTGCGCTTGAGGTTTTCTGCAGGCAAAGCAGCCCCTGTCGGATATGATGCTGTAGCCGAACTGCTGGAAGAGCAGCACCTCGGTATGTCCGGAAAATAAAAGCCCGCCAGGCTCAAGCAAATTGTTGAGCCGGTCAAAGACGCGCCTGCGCGCTTCATGCGTGAGATAGATAAGCAGGTTGCGGCAGAAGATGATCTGATAGGGCTGCGCGGCCCAGTCAGCCTGTATAGCCGCTTCAAGAATATTGCCCTGATGAAAGCGCACCAGTCGGGCGACATCAGGATGCAGCTGCCAGAAGCGCCCTTCCTGGGTAAAGTGCTGCTGCCAGAGGCCCGGGATGCCGCGAAATGATGAGCGGCCGAAAGAGGCCTGCCGCGCAACCGTCAGGGCGCGGCCGCTTATATCAACAGCGTCGATGCGCAAAGCTTTGGGCTTTACTGCCGCATCAAGAAGGGCCATGGCAATAGAGTAGGGCTCCTCCCCGCTTGAGCAGGGCACGGAGAGAATTCTCAGAGGCCTTGCAGGTGTAGCCGCAAGATCGCCCAGCGCGAAAGAGTCAGCCAGAAACTGAAACGGGCCGCTATCGCGAAAGAACCATGTTTCAGGCACCACGATCTCTTCGATTAATTCATCACGCGCGGCAGCATTGTTTATGATCAGATCGAGATAGGCTGCCCCGTCGGTTATGCCTGCATGCTTCATGCAGGAGGCGATGGTGTGGCTTAATTTTCTTGTGCCGATGGATTCAGGGTCAAGGCCGATGGCGTCCTCAAGATACTTCTCGACGGTTGTGAAGGCCATTAGCTCGCCTCCCCGCAGGCCGCAAACAGAAGCTCCTGCACGCTTGGGGGTAAAAGCTCCTGCACGGTTATGCGCCGCAGCATTTGATCGCCGTCAACAAGCATATCTCCCATATAGGGCGCCTCCGGGCTTGCGATGCCCGGGCTCTGAAAGTCCTGCGGGCTGCAGGTGACCGTTTCAAGCACCCGCTCGGCAAGAAGCCCCAGCACGTGCTGTGCGCCAGCCGCATCGGTGTAGGTGACAAGCATGATGCGCGTGCTCAACAGCCTTGGGCAGGGAGTTCCCGTAATAAGAGCCGTGAGATCGATGACCGGCACCACGGAGCCGCGGTAATTAAACAGCCCCGCAGTATAGCCGGGCGCGCCATGGGCCTGCTTGAGAGCCACCAGTGGCACGACCTCCACTACCTGGGCTGCATCAAGGCCGAAGCGATCATGAGCTATTTGAAAGACTACAAGAAGCATGCCTACTCCTGCCCGCGCAGCGAAAACCGCGCGACCTCCGACTGCATGCTCTGGACAGCATCGTTGAGCTGGTCGGCGACCTTCATAAATTCAGTGATAGAATCTCTGCTGTGGCCTGCGGTCTGGCTCAGCTGGTCCATGGCAAGCATGATCTGGCTGCTGCTTTGGGCCAGTGTCTGCATGCCGCTATTGACCATGTCGCACTGGGGCCCCAGATCGCGCGTATAGCCCAGAATTGTTGCAACGTCTCGGCTTATAAGTGTAATTTTTTCAGAGCCGGTCTGGGCACGTAGTATATAGGTCTGTACATCTCCGACGCCCTGCTGCACTGACTGTTCCATGGCCGTGATCATCTCATCGATGTCCAGGGCCGCCACTGCTGTCTGGTCTGCAAGATGCCTGATCTCTCGCGCAACGACCGAGAATCCCTTGCCGGACTCTCCCGCTTTTTCAGCCTCGATGGCAGCATTGAGCGACAGTAGATTGGTGCGGTTGGCTATGGCGGTGATGGTGGTGATGACCCGGGTGATGGTCTGCGTTTTTTCATTGATGGTGTGAAGGGTTGAAGAAATTTCGCCTGCCGCATCAAGAAGCCCCTGCATGGCGTCGGTTATTTGGGCGATATTGTCCATGCCGCCGCTTGCAAGGTCTGCCGCATCGCGGGCAATGCTTGTAACCATGCCCATGGTCTGGTCAAGATCGCCGGCTGTTTCAGACATGCCCCTGCTGGTGGCGTTTACCTGGCTGGTGGAGGCTGCCTGCTCGGCAACCGTTGCCTGAAGCTCGCGCACCGATGCCGCTATCTGCGTGGTTGAAACATTTACCTGAATGCCTGACTTTTGCACCTGCGACAGCAGAGACTCGAGGTTTGCGATCATGGCCGTAATGGCCTCAAAAAGAAGAGCGATTTCATTGCGTGAAGCCTGCTTGCCGTCACAAAGCCCCATCCCGGCGGCGCATAAATCCTCGCGCGCAAGGGCAAGATTACCTGCGGCAATATCGCCCGCCGCGGTCATAACGCGGACCAAAGGAACGGTAATGCCCCGTGCGATGAGAACGGCGCATGCCGCAGACATGATAAGCGCCAGCAGGCAGAGCCCCAGTGCTGCAAGCAGGCGCGTGCGGTAAAAGGCAATCCGAATGTGCAGAAGTATCTGCAGCTCATCGATCGAGGTCTGCCAGAGCTGCGTGCCTGCTGCTACGGCGCTTTCTCCGATGGGCATGAGTTTTGAAGGCTCTGCCGCTGAGTTCTGCGTTAAGCTCACAAGAGCGTTGGTGAAAATGCGCAGCGTCGATTCATACTGCGCGGCCCGGGGCGGCAGGTTTTCCTGCAGCGAGGGGCTCACGCCGTAAAAATTTTTATCCTCCCGCAGGGCGGCGGCAGTTATATTTTTGATCCGGCTGCGGTCGATATCACGCAGAATAACGGCAAAGGGTAAAAAGCCCGACCTGTCGGCCTCGCGGCCCGCCCCTGCATCCTGAAGCTGCTGCAGCACCTCCGCCAGACGGCCCTGCGCAGCAGGCAGGGCAGATACTGCTGCGTCCATGAGATAGTAGGAGTCAAGGTTCGGGTCAAGCACCATGTTGGAGACTTCGCTGATGCGCTTGATAAGGCCCTGCACCGTATCAAGCAGGGCAGTATGCGCCAGAGTCCGCTCGGCAGGCTCCATGCTTTTAAGGTCGTCTTTCAGCTTGCGCCATCCTTCGGCAAGGGCTGCCGGGTCAAGATAGCCCATCTCCGCAGCCTTAAGGCTGTCGGCATCTATCTGTAAAAGCGCGCCGCTGCGCTGCACATCGCCAAGAAAGATTGCAAGCGCCTCATCAATTCCCTTTGAGGCTGCTTGAAGCTCAGCCTGCCGGGGTGCGGGTTCAGCCAGCAGGCGCTGGTGCTGCGGGATGAGCTCGACCAGCTGCCCCAGCTGCCGGATGAGGCCGCACCCGAGAATCTCTTTTTGCGCAAAGCTGACATTGTACTGAAAGCCCGTGACGACAAAAAAAAGCAGCACGGCGATGGGCAGGGTAAAGGCAAGACTGCTCAGCAGCAGCCTCTGCGATAGTGAAAGTCTGTTTAAAAATGTTTTCATGGCCGATGCATCATGCGTTTGGGTTATGGTGCGGATGGGGCTGCGTAGAGCGCCTGTCAGCCCGCTATTTTAAACCGCGATACCTGCTGCTGCAGGCCCTGCACAGCGCCGTTCAACTGGTCGGTGACGAGCTTGAACTCGTGCAGCGACTCGCGGGTTTTGTCCACGGCTATAGAGAGCTGGCTCATGGCTTCGGTAATCTGCCCCGCGCTTTCGGCCT
>Ga0114951_10001804_pt1 | contig 25550 bp, 23 predicted proteins | sample AM7aDNAmetaG_FD_88677 | JGI IMG/M metagenome (GOLD analysis project Ga0114951, IMG submission 88677) | Freshwater microbial communities from Finland to study Microbial Dark Matter (Phase II) - AM7a DNA metaG | ecosystem: Environmental > Aquatic > Freshwater > Lake | place: Finland: Lake Alinen... | reverse complement strand
TATGCCGCACATCTTGCTGCCGGGGTTGCCGGCATGGCCCTCGTCGCTACGGGCATGTTCCTGCTCTTCCAAAGGCTGCTGCGCCGCACGCCGGCCTGCGGCCTCACCAAAAGAATCCTGCTGCTGCTTGTCATGGGGCCCCTGCTTTTTATCGGCCTTCGGTCAAGCATCAGCAGCCGTCCGGCATCTATCAGCACCGCGGCATTTTCTGAAAACCATTTGGCAAACCAGCTCGGCCTGAATTCGACCTATTCCGTGCTTTTTGCCGCCTTCAAGCTCGATGGCAGTACGGAAAACCCGGGGGAGCTCTACGGTAAAATGAAAAAAGATGATGTGCTGCGGCGCGTCATGGCTGCCAACGGTCTGCGGCCGCAGGATTGCAAAAATGCGCAGATACCGCTGCTGCATTATCAACAGTCGGGCTTTTCGGTTCAAAAGCCCATGAATCTTGTCATCATTCTTGAGGAAAGCCTTGGCGCCGAATATGTGGGCTGCCTTGGGGGCCTGCCGCTGACACCCAGAATAGATAGTCTCAGCCGCGAGGGCTTGCTTTTCAAAAACCTCTACTGCACGGGCACCCGCACCATTCGCGGCATCGAGGCAATCCTTTCCGGCATCCTGCCAACGCCCGCGGAAAGCATTATGAAATCCGGCCTTTCCGGGCAGAATTTTTTTACCATAGCCGAAGTCTTGAAAAATAGGGGCAGCGCGACCGCATTTTTTTATGGCGGCAAAAGCACCTTTGACAATATGCGCGCCTGCTTTCGCAGCAACGGTTTTGACACCATTTATGATCAGGAAGATTTTAAAAATCCGATATTTACGGGCACTTGGGGCGTCTCGGATGAAGATCTGTTTGCCAAGGCCAATGAGGTGTTCAAAAGCCACGGCGATAAGCCGTTTTTCGCGCTTATGCTCACCACGTCGAACCACGACCCTTTTGAGTTTCCCGACGGCCGCATCGAGCTGTACGAACAGCCCAAGGCAACGCGCAACAATAGCGTAAAATATGCGGATTTCGCGACGGGTCAATTTTTTGAACAGGCCAAAAAGGAAGCCTATTACAACAATACCGTTTTTCTCATCATTGCCGATCACTCTACACGCCTGCGGGGCCAGGATCTGATACCGATTGAAAAATTTCATATCCCCGGCATTATCATTGCCCCGCATCTCAAGCCGCGCGTTTTTGAAAAACTCTCAAGCCAGCTCGACATGACCCCGACGCTGCTTGACATCATGGGCATCAGCACAGAGCTGCCCATCTTCGGACGGCCGCTGCTGAGCGTGCCGGAGAATGAGCCCGGCCGCGCCGTCATGCAGTACGCCACGACCCGCGGCCTCATGGTGGGAGACAGGGTGCTCGTGCAGCAGCCTGAAAAACCGTCCGAGCAGTTCATCTACAGCGACAAGCGCCTGCACCCGGTGTCGCTTGATCCTGAGTTTGCCCTGGATGCCCTTGCCTATGCCCTGCTGCCCGGTTACCTCAACAGCCAAAAGCAGGCCCGAAGCAAACAAAAGTAAGAGCGTTTAACCTTGCATACTCAGGGTTTTGCTCTGCTGAGCCCTGCTTCCTGTTCCGATCAAGCGTCCGCATAATTTACTAAAAAAAGAGGTGGACACGCCACAAACGTGCCCACCCTGGCTGCTCAAAGATTGCTGAGCTGGAATAAAAGCCGTCACGGTCCTCCATATCCGTACGGCATATACCGGTTTTTCTGTTTATCTATACCAACAGGCTCTTAAGCCCGATATTTCCATGGCCGACCCGGTACGGGTTTATGCTCTACCGAGTCGGCCTTTAAGGAGAGGGAGGAGCAATATATTTTTAGTATAGCAACAGGACCTTAGAGGAGAATTAAAAAAACATTAAAAGCCCCTAATCATTAAAGTAGCTAGTAGCGAAAATTTTTTTGAAATAATCAGGAACAGAAAAAGCCAAAGGCCTTTCCGGGAGAAAACAAAAAATATCTTGTGGGGGTTAATGAAGGCCTTTTGTGAAGGGCGGGGAGATTTCGTATCGCCTTGCAGGTATTTTTTTTATTCCATAATCCAATCGGTCAGGCTTATTATGTCCATTGCCCCCGAAAAACGTTTCGCCTCGCGGTCGTTTTTAAATAAAATGATGGTGGGGACACTGTAGACACCGTAGGATGAAGCCATTTCGTGGTCCTGCCGTGCATCTATTTTTGCGCAGCACAGGTTGCCGCGCAGTTTTTTTGCCAGTCGATTGATTATGGGCGTCATCAGTGTGCAAGATGTGCAGCTCGCTGCATGAAAATAGACCAGCAGGGGCTTGGTTGCATCGGTGATGAGCCGTTGCAGCTTGTCGCTGGTGTGGGCAAGAGTTTCGGCGGGCATCAGCTGCGCACCGCAGGCGCAGCAGGCGAGATTTTTCATGGCATGATTGCCATTTTTGATCGTATTGGGCGCAAGGCAGTCGGGGCAGAGAATGTGTAATTGAGCAGGCATTGGCTTACTTTCAAAAACAAAAACACAAGTAACGCAGTACGCTGCTCCGCCAGGGTCTAAAGCTGGATGAACCCCTGCATTTCGAGTGTGCCTTCGGTGGAAACATTACTGACACACCACAACCGGTATCTATATATGAAATGTTTGACTTTTACCATTAACGCTTTTATGTTTCTTCACGAAACGGGGATGGAGTTCCCCAAAATCGCCCATACGGCTGATGGCTCCTACTGCAATAGACGGCGGTGGGCGTATGCGCTAAAAGATTCAAAACCCCACCGTTCAAAGATGGGGGTTTTTATTTTGGCTCAAGCGGAACCAACAAAAAAATAACAGGAGGGTTCAATGATCAATGTTTTATATGTCGCTGTTGGTGGCGCCATTGGCTCTGTTTTCCGGTATGTTTTATCGGGTGGCATACATGTCTGGATCAACAGCACCTATCCCTGGGGAACCTTTTTGGTGAATCTCACCGGTTCGTTTCTTGCCGGGTTTCTGTGGCGCTTTTTCGAGGACATGCTTATACCGCAATATATGCGGCCATTTATTTTTATCGGAATTTTGGGCGGTTTTACCACGTTTTCAAGCTATATGCTCGAAACCCTGAACCTGCTGCGAGATGGAGAATGGTTGCCTGCCCTTGGCAACCTTGCGCTGCATAATATTTGCGGCATTATTGTTATCTGTGCAGGCTTTATGCTGGCACAGCTTTCACTGAACCTTTTTAAATAGGAGTACCGGGCCATGAAACTTCCAGAAGAAGGAATGTTGCTGCGTATTTTTATAGGTGAGTCCGATTCGTATAAAGGTAAACCCCTGTACGAACAGATTGTGCTGAAGGCCCGGGAGATGAATCTTGCAGGAGCAACCGTCACACGTGGCGTCATGGGGTTCGGGGCAGACAGCCGCATGCATACGGCAAAAATACTGCGCCTGTCCGATGATCTGCCTATTGTGATTGAGCTTGTAGACATTGAGGAAAATCTTAACAAACTTATACCGTTTCTGGATGCAACGGTGGTAGAAGGACTCATAACCCTTGAAAAGGTGCGCGTAATCAAATACCGCCCTTCAAAAAAGCCCTAATGGCTAGCCGGTTACAATAAAAATGCGGGGGAGTAATGCATAGTCAAATGCATATATGACAAAATGGAGCATATCGGCACATGGAAGAACCTAAAAGAATTTTGGGTTTTGAAAAAAACATTTTTTTTACCGGGCTGGTCAGCTTCTTCATGGATGTCAGTTCGGAGATGATCTATCCCCTTGTGCCGCTTTTTCTTGCAAGCGTTCTTGGCGTCAACAAATCGGTGATCGGGCTCATCGAAGGCATTGCTGAATCCACGGCAAGCCTGCTGAAGGTTTTTTCAGGCTGGCTGTCCGACAGAATGGGCAACCGCAAAAACCTTATGATCGCGGGCTATGCCATCTCCACCCTCAGCCGTCCGATTACCGCAACCGCCGGCGGCTGGCCGCAGATGCTCGGAGCACGATTTGTCGACCGGCTGGGCAAGGGCATACGCACCGCTCCCCGGGACGCAATTATTGCCGAATCCTGCGATGCAGCTCATCTTGCGCGCTCCTTTAGCTTCCACCGCTCTATGGACACCATGGGCGCTGTTGTCGGCCCTGCCATTGCCATGCTGGTGCTGGGAATGTTTTCAAACAACTACAGCCTGGTGTTCTGGCTTTCCATGGCGCCTGCAACCATTGCGGTGCTTATCATTATTTTTTATATCACCGAAAAAAAGAAGCCGGCTGGCGCGGCGGGGGCAGAGCTACCGAAACTGACGCTTGCGGCTCTTGACGGGAAAGGAAAATTTTTTATTCTCATTGCAGCACTGTTTGCCCTGGGCAACTCAAGCGATGCATTTCTTATACTCCGGGCGCAGCAGGCGGGCATTGCCACACCGCTCATTCCAGCCGTCTATTTGCTCTTTAATCTTATCTATGCCCTGTCGGCAATTCCTGCGGGAATGGTGGCTGACCGGTTCGGAAAAAAAAGGCTGATTCTGCTGGGATTTGTTCTGTTTTCAGCTTTGTACTGCGGCTTTGCCGTTGCAGAGACACCCGCAGCCATCTGGGTTCTGTTTTGCCTGTACGGTATTTTTATGGGCCTTACCGAGGGCATTCAGAAGGCATTTCTTGCCACCATCATACCGCCCGAGTTTCGCGCTACAGCCTTCGGTCTTTTTGCAACTGCCGTGGGGCTGGCAGCCCTGCCCGCAAGCCTTATCGCCGGCTGGCTCTGGGATCATGTATCTCCCTCCGCCACCTTTTATTTCGGCTCGGCTACAGCCGCCCTCGCGGCAATTCTTTTTATATTGCTGATAGTTTTTTCAAACAGCCCTTCGCGCTCTGCCGGGCAGCGAGCCTCATACCACGCTGAGCCCTATAGCTGAAGGGGCCCCGTAAGCTGCTTGGGGAACAGGGCTTGTATGTTGTTTGGGCAGGCACATCAAATTACAGATTAAGAAAGAAGGGTTATTTCGCTTTAACAAGTTGATATGACCAGTAAATTCGTTTGCCATGTGCAAAGCTATTGTAAACAGGAGATCCCTCAACGGCGGCAAAGGCTTCCATCAGAGGGTGGAGAATTTTGGGGGCCAGTTTGTGCGCAAGACCTCTATAGCGTTCTGTGGTTTTTTGAAGAGCGCGGACAACATGAGGCGTGATGTCGGTTTTTGATTTGATTTGAAAGCCTGCTTCCGTAATATCGCGATCAAGCTTAGAAGCATCGGATGCATTACGAAAATCCGCATAAAGAAAATGGCCGCCCGGACGAAGAACGCGATGTACCGATTTAAAGAAAACATCCTGAGAGGGGTAACAATGAGATGCTTCAATGTTGATAACGGCATCAAAATGATTCTCGGGAAAATCAAGCGCCTGGGCATCGCCAATACGAAAATCAATTTCCAGCATACCGTGTGTTTTACGATTGCGCTCAATGGCTTTTGGATTTAGATCAATTGCAGTATATGTTTTAGGATGATGATAGCGTTTCACGAATGACGCACCGCCGCCATGTCCGCAGCTCACTTCCAGAACATTCTTGTCCGTTAAGTCCGCACCGCTTGCAACGAGATGATACAGTTGAATGGCAGGGCGATTTTGTTCATCTTCAGGTTTGAGGATAATTGTTTCACCTTCGGGAGGCCAGTAGCCATAATTTAAAAAGGTAACCGGATCATTGCCAATACGACTGCTGATATATTGATACCAAATGTTCCATAATTTTTTTTGAATTGATGGCATGGTTATCCTCAAAGATTTTGTTTTCGGCAAGTACTATTTATTATAATTTTCTAATTATCTGGAAAGCAAAGCAAAGTCAAGACATATCCAAAATCATACGCAGCATGGAAAAAATTTTTATAATAAAATGTATGGGTCAATCCGGGATTCTCAACAGATAAACAGCAATGAACGGCCCCGCCGCAAAATGTGGAGAATTGACCCGAAATGATTACAATGTAAGCTCATTATACAGCGTATCGCGCTGCACCGGTTGCCTGCCCGCCTGACGGATAATGTCCATGAGCTCGTTTCTGGTAAGGCCCTGCGCCGTATCGGCGCCTGCCGCGTGAGTGATGCGCTCCTCAACGACCGTGCCGTCCACATCGTCGGCGCCGAACAGCAGGGCAAGCTGCGCGATTTTAAGGCCCGTCATGATCCAGTATGCCTTGATATGGTCGAAGTTGTCCAGCACGAGCCGGGAGACTGCAAACAGGCGAAGCTGCTCAAATGCCGTTGGCCTGCCGCGGCTTGTAAGCCCGGTGTTGGCGGAGTGAAACGGCAGAGGGATAAATGTTTGAAAACCGCCGGTCTTGTCCTGCAGCTCGCGCAGGCTGAGCAGGTGATCTGCTATCTCTTCATCGGTTTCAATATGGCCCCACAAAAGGGTCGCGTTTGACTTGAGCCCAAGGCCGTGCGCCATACCCATGATGTCAAGCCACTGCCGGGCCGTTGCCTTTTTCGGGCAGAGCGCCTCGCGCACGCGGGGGCTCAGCACCTCGGCCCCGCCGCCGGGCAGTGACCCCAGGCCTGCATCAATAAGCTGCTCGAGAATCGCATGGACGGTGAGGCCGGAAATGTCTGAAAAATATAGAAGCTCAACAGGCGTGAAGGCCTTAATGTGAACTGAGGGAAACTCCTGCTTCAGCGCCCGCACGATACCCAGATAATAGGCAAAGGGCTTGTCCGGGTGCAGGCCGCTCACCATATGCACCTCGGTGATCCCGAGGGGCAGGGCAGCGCGCACGCGCGCAAGCACCTCCTGCTCAGTCATGGTATAGGCCTGCGGAGCGTCTTTGTCGCAGCTAAAAGCGCAAAACGTACAGCGCGACACGCAGATATTGGTAAGATTTACATGGCAGTTGACATTGAAAAAAACTTTGTCGGCAGTGCGCTTTCTTTTTTCTGCACCCGCCATGGCCCCGAGCGCCAGTATGTCAGTGCTGCGCAGCAGGCACAGTGCATCCTCCCGCGCAATCCGCTCGCGGCGTTTCAGTTTGTCGGCAATAATCTGTATATCAATCATAGTGCTGATTTACCACATGGCGCAGAGGTGTGCGAATAAAAGAAATCTTTGCGCTCTCTGCGTCTCCGTTTTTATTCCCAATATTTACGCGCAGGTAATCTGCGAAGCATAGACCATTTTAAAAGGTGAGCCCTTCAGCTCCCGCAGAAACTGCCCCAGGCCAAGAGCGGTTTCCGGCCATGGATGGCCTATGCCCACTGAGCAGCCGTGCTTTAAGGCTAGAGCTTTGAGCTTCACGAACTGAGCGTAGGCAGCGCTGGCGGTACGGATATTATCGATAAATTCATAGGAATGCGCCGCCATCATGTTCATGTCGCGGGCTGTGGCAAAACCCACGGAGCGCTCCGATGTGCAGCTGTCAACAAAGTAAAATTCCCTTTCAAGAAAAAACGCAAGGACCTCCTTCATTTTGGGCCGCGATTCGGTAAAGCGGGAGCCCATGTGGTTATTGAAACCTGCTGCATGAGGAAAATTTTCAAGATTTTGCAGCAGAATTCTTTCCATCTCCTGCTTGCCCTGCGAAAGATACAGAGCGCCTGGACCGGGGTTAAGAGAGCTGTTCAGAGGTTCCATGGGCTGATGAAGCATGATCTCATGCCCCAGGCTGTGTATCTTTTCAGCCAGGCTGCGCGAGAACATCATCTGCGGCAAAATCGCATAGGTAAGCCGGGCCCCCAGCTCCAGAAAAGGCTTTACCCGCTCGACATTAAAGCCCACATCATCAAGGATAAAGGCAATCCTGGGCGCCGGGGTGACGGCGGCTTCGGCGTCAAGCGCCCTGGCAAAGGGCTTCAACAAAAAACCTGTGCCTGCGCAGGCACCGGCGGCAAAGACCGCCGTGCGTATCAGAAAATCGCGCCGCGTTATGCGGCGGTTTAGTGTAGTCATGAACAAGCAATCTCCGGTTGAGGCGCAGTTTAGAAGCTAAACAGAACCCGAATTAAAACATCCAGCTCGCCACTATTTATTATATCCGCTCTGTCTTTTCATGCAAACAGCTTAAGTTGCTTTTTTTTAGGTTTCTGCAGAGCCTGTCGCGACTGCCGGCGGCTGTGCTCTGAGGGAATATCGCGTATAAAACATGACGGAGCCATCTGATGCCGCTCGCCAAAGAAAAAACGGCTGCGCGCATTGAGTACATACAGCCTGTCTCTGGCACGTGTCATTCCCACATAAAAAAGCCTGCGCTCTTCCTCCTCATCGCAGGCAAAGCTTCCGGCGCTGTCGGGCTCATACGGGAAAAGGCCCTGCTCAAGGCCGGTAATGAAAACCACCGGAAACTCAAGCCCCTTGGCGCTGTGCATGGTCATGAGCGTGACTGCTTCGCGCCGGGGCGTGCAGATCTCGCCGTCATGCAGGAGCGCTATTTTCTGGAGAAAAAGCGGTGCGGCCTGCTTTGCCGGTATGCCTGCAAACGCCATTGAAGCTGTCAAAAAAGCAAAATAATCATCACTTTTTTCCTGCGCAGCACCGTACAGGCTGTCCCAAATTTCAGCAATAAGCCCGTCAAGACACAGCTCACCGGCCTTCACGATACACCGGGCGACAAGGCTGCCAGCGTCAAGAGGCAAGCCGGCCGGCAGATCGGCTAAAGCCATGTCGCTGCCGGGATTTGCGATCACCGTAAGCAGCGCCAGCACGGTTTGCATGGCCGGCTCATCAAACACCGACTTAGTAGCTGCAATTTCAACCGGGATTCCACGGCTCTGAAGAGCTTTTTTCAGCAGGCGGCCCTGCTGGTGCAGGCGGTAAAGAACGGCTATGTCGCCGAACCCCTTCACGCACTCGTCGCCATCGTGCCCCAGGCTCTCAAAGCGCATGCCTCCTATGAGACGCTCGACCTCGCGGCTGACAAAGGCGGCCTCGTCCTGATCCGTGGGCAGCTCCCACAGCTCAACCGGGGCGCCGGCAGGCCGCTGCGGCCGCAGGGCTTTATCGATGCGCCGGCTGTTTTTTTCAATCACGGCCTGCGCTGCCGCAAGAATGGTTGCGCTTGACCGGTAATTGTTTTCAAGGTTAAGCACAGCCGCGCTGGGGAAATCGGTTTGAAAGCGCAGAAAAATATCAACCTGCGCGCCCCGAAAGCCGTAAATGGCCTGGTCGGCATCCCCGACGACGCACAGATTGGGCCGCTCAGGGCACAAAGCTTTTATGAAAGCATACTGGGAAGTATTGACATCCTGATACTCATCTATGGAAATATGGCTAAACCGGCTGCGCACTGCATCCAGGGCCTGGGGCGATGAGGTAAACAGCTCGACCGTTTTTAAAATCAGATCATCAAAATCCAGCATGCCCCTGGCCTCCAGAAGCTGCTGGTATGACCTGCTCAGGGGAGAAAGCCCCCCGTAACCGCTCGGCCCGTTTTTTTCCCTGGTTATCTGCAGCTCATGGTTTTTTACTGACCTGACGCCATTCAGAGGAAAAGCGGCGGCTGCCTGCTTTATAAGCGCGAACCGGTCCGCAGGCGTGATGAGGCAGACATCTGCGGGGATACCGATATGGCAGCCATGCTGTTTCAGTATGTCATAGCAGAGAGCATGTATCGTGCAAACCTTCACAGCAGACAGACGGGTGCCCGGCGCCTCCATGGCCTCAAGCCTGCTTCGCATTTCCTCGGCCGCCTTTGCCGTAAATGTGATGGCAAGCAGCCGTGAGGCATCGATGCCAGCCCGTGTTGCCATAAATGCAAGCCGGCAAACGAGCATCCGGGTCTTACCTGTGCCGGCGCCCGCAACAACAAGCAGTGGGCCATCGATGGTCTGCACTGCTTTTTGCTGGGCTGCATTGAGGCTTGAGAGAAAGTCCTGCATAGGAGAATCTTGACAGAAAACAGTAACAATGCCAGTGTAAAAAATAAACTGTATACTAAAAACTTTTGCAATTCAAACACAATACCGCCATGCACATACTGCTTCTCTATCCGCCGCCATGGAAAATACCCGAGCCGGGGCAGCAGCCTGTCGAAACAGGAGATGGCCCTCCGCCGGGCTTCGATAGCGCGCTGCTTTTAAGCGGCGATATTCTGCACATTCCCTGCGGACTGCTCAGCCTTGCGGCGCAGGCAAAACGGGCAGGCCGCAGCGTCGAGGTTTTAAACCTTTTTACCTTTACCTGGGATCGCATAGTCGAAATTATCAAGGCAAAGCCCGCCGATTTTTTTGGGCTTTCCTGTTTTACCTCAAACAGGCGCGGCACACTGGCTCTTGCCCGGCTTATTCGGGAGCACTACCCGCAGGCCCATATTGCTGCGGGCGGGCCGCACGCAACAGCCCTTGGCAGCGACATGCTTGAACACTGCAGCGCTATCGACACAATCGTGATCGGGGAAGGGGAGGAAACATTTGCCCGGCTGCTGAATGCTATTGAAACTGGAAGCCCTCCCCGGAATATTCCAGGCACAGCCTATCGCAGCAGCGGCCGCGTTCTGCTGGCACCGCAGCAGCCCCGCATTGATGATCTTGACTGGCTTGCGGCACCGTGCGACTATGCCCCCGACCATATTCTCATGACCTCTCGCGGCTGCCCGTGGGACTGCTCTTTCTGCGCATCCACCTGCATCTGGGGCAAAACAGTGTGCTCCCATTCCCCCGAGTATGTGTTTAATGTTATGCATGTTCTTGTGAACCTGCACGGACACAAGGCGCTGGCCATCAAGGACGAAACCTTTACCCTGAACAGGAACCGCGTGATGGTGGTCTGCCGGGGCATTATAGAGCGGGGCCTCAATTTTCTGTGGAGTTGCGACACGCGGGCGGACGCACTTGACGAAGAGCTGCTCTTTGCCATGCGCCGCGCGGGCTGCGTGCGCATAAGCCTGGGTGTTGAATCGGCCTGCCCGGAAGTCCTTGCACGCATAGGCAAGGGGATAGCACCTGCCGATGTGAGGGGCGCCGTTGCGCTTGCGCGGCAGTTGGGGTTTCAGATACGGCTGTACATGATAGCGGGCGCGCCTGGAGAAACCAGGGCATCGCTTGAGCAGAGCATTGCTTTTATTCGGGATGTTGAGCCGACCGAGGTGATCTGGAACCCCTATACGCTGTTTCCCGGCACGCGGGATTTTTGTGCTGCCATGCAGCGTGGAGAGGCCGATACGGAAGACTTTTTCACGAAAAAATTTTTTGAGCTGACGCCAATGCTGGACCGCTGTGATGATCCCGATACCAGCTTTTGCCTCGACTGGCTGCAGCGGAATCAGGGCCTGCAGCAGGCGGGAGGCTACACTGCGGCGCAGCGGCGGGAGATTCTTGAGCGCCTGCCGGATCTGCCTGCCGCGCATCTTGACCTGGCCGCGGCCTGCTACGGCGAAGGCGATTTTAATGCGGCGCGCGCTTGTGCACAAACAGCGCTGGCGCTGGGCTATCCGCGGCCCGGCCTGTGCCGTAACCTGCTTGCCTGCATTGGGGCACGCACGGGCGACATAAAAACCGCACTTGAAGAGCTCATAGAGGCAAAATTTCTGGGCCTCCATGCTGTGGTTGAGCGCAATATCTCAGCAGTACAGAGCTGGATCTCAGCAGGGGGGCCAAACAACAACACCCCCCTCATGCTTGACGCGGATTGTACATTTGAGGTGACAAGGCCATTTGTGCAGCCGGTAATGCCGGGGCCGATTGTCTGAATCTAGCTGGAATGGCCTTGAATCGGCAGCCGGCTTATGCAATAATCTATGTTGCCCATCAATTTTTCCGGCTGCAAGTGATCCTTTGCCCACATTGCGCAGAGGATATCGTCAAAGGCATTTGCCGCGCAAGCCCCGCTTTGTAATCGGGGAGCATCATATGTACTTCTGAATACGGGACACCTCTTATGTCTGAACGAAAAAAATGGACACTGCTTGTCGGCATACTGCTTGTCTCCTGCATCTACGCGGGTGAGCTGACCTATGTCTTTTCCCTAACGCACGTTCCCTGCGAGGATGCCTATATAACATACCGCTACTCCAAAAATCTCGCCGACGGCAATGGCCCCGTTTTCAACCCCGGGGAACAGGTTGAAGGCTATTCAAATCCCCTCTGGATGTTCTCCATCGCTGTGGCCCGTAAGCTTGGCCTGGACATGATGAGTTACAGCCGCGCTGCCGGGGCGCTTTTCAATATGCTTGCGTTGCTGCTGGTGTGGTATATCCCCTGGCGATGGTTCGCCATACGGGGCCCCGCGTCTCTGGCGGGCCCGGTTCTCTACCTGCTTTGCCTGCCGCTGCAGTTCTATGCAGCCTCGGGCCTTGAAACCTCGCTTTATACCTTTCTGGTGATTGCAAGCACGGCTGCCATCATGTGGGCCCGCAACAATGCAGCGCGCTGCACGGTCGCGTTTTTCGTTATGCTGCTCACCGCCCTCACCAGGCCCGAGGGCATCATTTTTTGCGGTATTTATTGTCTGTGGCTGGGCTGGCGATTCCTGTTTAAAAAAGAATCCCTGAAACCCTTTCTGCCGGGCATTATTTTGTTTGCGCTGCTGTACGGCGCTTTTCTTGCGTGGCGCTTGAGCTACTACGGCCTGCTGCTGCCCAATACCTACTATGCCAAGGGATCGTTGCCCCTGTACCTGCGGTTGCTGCTCGGCTTTTTCATCAACAAGGGATTTTTTACAAATTATATCTGGTTTCTCTTCCTGCTGCCCTTTTTCTTTTTTGTGAAAATAACCGATGCGCGGCGCGCGCTGCCGCTCCTTTACATTTTTATCGCCGCCGGTTTTATATTCAGCTTCGGCTTTGCAGGCTGGGACTGGATGCCCTATTTCCGCTATAATCTGCCCGTCGTTCCCCTCATGATCGTCTGCAGTCAGCTGCTCTTTGTCGAGCTCTGGAGGTCTTGGGCACCGACCGCGGGCAAAAAGCTGCTCTGGGCAGCGCTGACCTGCTGTATACTGTTTGCCGCGGGCGAGCAGTACTGGAGGGATCTTGCCCTTACCTATCGCTGGGGAGAGATGGGAGCGCATGCGCGCTACAATCAGAAAACCATAGGAGAATGGATTGGCCGCGAGCTCGGGACGCAGCCCGTCATAGCCCTGGGCGATGTGGGGTATTTAGCCTATGTTTCACAGGCCACTATTATTGACCTGTACGGCCTTACGAACCATGAGTTTGCCGAGGTCAAAACCCGTTACGGCTCGCCCGATATAACCTTTACGCCGCCATCGGTCAGCTTCGCGACCTTCAAAAAAAAGGAGTTGGAGCTGCTCTTGGACCTGGCGCCCGATTATGTTTTTCTCTACACCATGCACCTTAAAATATCTGATACGTATTCCGGCAGCGCTACGGGTATTGTCGATAACCCGGCTTTCAACAAAGCATACGAATATATGACTTCGTTTTCCATCCTCCCCGATTTTTCAAACGATTTATGGCCGCGCTCCATTCATCCCATCGATATTGCCGATCTTTCTACCGGCGTGTTTTCATGGATGCGATCGGGCTGGGGATATGAAATATACATACGCAAGGACAGCCCCTACCCCCGTTTCTATATCGAACTCGGGCCGGACGAAAAAATTAAAAACATCATAACTGTCAAAGAGCCCTGAACATTGCCGCAGAAGCTGTAATATCTCACCGGTCAATTTTAGGATTATTCATCATCCACAGCTATTGATAATGTTGCCTGTTTGATATCCTCTATTGTTATTCGCATGCTTTTCCCTCCGTGGCGATAGGCCGTTAAGGACGCTAACGGCTGCCATATTTCAGAATCCGCCCGATTTTTTCATGTATGGCACAGCCTAAAAATGCGCCCATAGGGGCTATTAAAAAGAGTGTTATTGGCATCGCAATGGCATGTATTTCACCCGCAACTACAGATTGTCTAAAGGCGAGTTGTAAAACTTCAAAAACAAAAACCCCTACTGTAAAGCCAATTAGAGCCCCGCTAACACAAAACAGCTTGCCGGAAAAACTATCCTTCACGCTTGGAAAAAAACCAAAGTAGCTTCTTTCTTGTTTGTCTGCCGGATAGATGTACTGTGCATCCGTAAAATCCCAGATGATACTTTCAAGCCAGGCTTCAAAGTCGTTCCATTTACGCGGGTAATCTTGCGCTTTTTTACGGGCTTGAGCTTTCTCTTCGTCTGCAACACGCTGTGCAGCATAATCATATTGATTGCTGCGGGCATAGTCATAATGCATTCGTGTGTAGGGGTTGGACAGAACTTCCCGTGCTTCGTTTATGAGAATCATTTTTTCATGCGCACCGCCGCAATCCGGATGATACTCAATGGCACGCTTGCGATACGCACTTTTGATATCCTGCATGCTTGCGTCTGATGGAACCCCAAGGATTTCATAATAGCCGAGATTCATGCCGCACCCCTGTTTGGTATTTATACGTTGTTATATTAATTATGCGATAGTACTTACTTGCCCCACGCCCCCAGGTTATTTCCTTTATAACTGTCAGGCCGCGTCTTGAGGTGCGGCTCCACATAGGTGCCGTTGCTGCGCAAATATCCGTTCTGCATGTAGATTTCTCCACCGTGGCTATAGTTGCGCTGCGGGGCCGGTGAGTAATAATCATGCTGCCTGTGGCCGCCGAAGTCGCCATATCCGCCGGAGGGATAGCTCCTGCCGTAGGGTGAGTCGTATTCATATGCGTTCTCCTGGTCGAACGAATCATAGGCATACGATTTGGTGGCGCAGAAAATGGTGGTGATAATGGCTGCTGCGATAATAAGCTGCTTCATGGTGTTGCTCCCTTCATAAGGTTGTTGTGGTTTGTGCTGCTTTCATCCCTTTTGCTAGTGAGACAGCCGAACACCCCAAAAAGTTCCCTAAACCTCAAAAAATTTTTATTTCCTTGAAAAACCTTGCCTTTTGGGTATATGTGAGAATACATACACGGGGGAACTTTTTAACCTTCTCAATTGTCTAATCTCATGAAGTACTACATACCTCTTACAGACGAAGACGAGCGCGAGTGCATCAGGAAGGCGCAGACAGGCGATAAAGATTCATTTGGCCGTCTGGTTGAAAAATACAAGGGAGCGCTGGCTGGCTACTGCATCGGCAAGCTGGGCTGCAATTTCGATACTGTTGAAGATATTACGCAGGAGGCTTTTTGCAAAGCATGGCGGAGCATAAGCACGTTTAAATACGATTCTAAATTTTTAACCTGGCTGTGCACCATAGCTCACAACCATTATTTGAATACATGCAAGGATCGGGACAATAAGGCTGAAGAGTTTAATGAAGCAGAGTATCATTCAAAAGGCAGATTTGCAGATAACATTGCTACACATGACTGCGTGGAGCGGCAGCTTGGCAAAGTCTGCATCGAGTATCGCAACGTGATCGACCTGGTGCATTTGCGAGACTTAAGCTATGCGGATGCCGCTCAAATTTTGCGCTGTCCGTTAGGCACCGTAAAAAAACGGCTCCACATGGCGCTCAAGGAAGCGGGGCCTCTTTTAAGGGAATGCCTGTAATGAAACAACACATTTCGACTGCATTTGTGAGGAGACAATGAGTTCAACAGACAACAGTTCTCTGGTACAGCAACCGGAATCACGGCGGCTTGAGTTTAAGGAGAAATTTCCACAAGGAAATCAAATCGCGAAAACCGCCATTGCCTTTGCCAATGGAGCGGGCGGCAAAATTATTCTAGGTGTCTGCAATAACCCCCAAAAAATAATCGGCATCAGCGACAGCGATGTTTTTCAGCTCGAAGAGCGCATCACAAGTCATATCTACAGCGAATGCAGCCCCGTCATCGCCTTTGAATGCTATATCCAGTCAATAAAAGGCAAAAATCTGCTCGTGGTGGAGATATTCCCCGGTTCCAACAAGCCGTATTTTCTGGAAAAGGAAGGGAAGGCCACCGGCGCCTATATTCGTATCGGCTCAAGCACTAGAAAAGCCAGCCCTGCCATGCTCGATGAACTTGAGCGGCAGAGCCGCAGGATTTCTTTTGACACGTTGCCCGCTTATGATGTGCGTCTCGAAGAAAATGACTTTTTATCTTTTAAAATCGATTACCTCAAAGCAACCAACCGGGCGCCCGTCAAGGAATTCAGGCGGAAGCTGGGGTTGACATGCACAGAGGCAGGCCGCACATATCATGTAAACGCCGCAGTTCTGCTGTCTGATTCACCTGAACTCAAAAGGCTTTTCCCCTATGCCAAAATTGAATGCGCGCGGTTCAAGGGAACGGACATGAGCACCTTTATCGATCAGGCAACAATCTCCGGCCCGATTCATTGCAGTGTTGAGCCCTGCATAGCGTTTATTAAAAAGAATATCGCCCTGGGTTCCCGCATTGGCGAGGTCTACCGGCAGGATAGCTGGGAATATCCGCTTTCAGCCATCCGCGAAGCGATCATCAATGCCATTATTCACCGTGATTATTCAATAACAGGCAGTGATATCAAGGTTGCGATTTTTGACGATATGCTGGAAATAACCAGCCCCGGCCCCCTCCCCGATACCCTGTCGCCCGAGGAGCTCGGCAGCGGCCGATCCGAAATAAGAAACCGCACCCTTGCCCCGATCTTTAAGGATCTGAAACTCATTGAAGGCTGGGGCACAGGCATTAAAAAAATGCGCACTTCCCTTGATGATTATCCCCAAATCGATCTCGTTTTAAATGAGCTGGGCTATGCATTTCAGGTGCAATTCAAGAAAAAGCCCATAAAGAAAAAGACCGGAGTAAAGTCCGGCACCGACCAAGCACCGACCAAGCACCGACCAAGCACCGACCAAGCACCGATCAAGCACCGGACAAGTACCGGACAAGTACCGGACAAGTCGAATTTGCTGGATTTTTGCCGCCAGCCCCGTTCAATTAAGGAGCTGCTGGCCTTTATGCAATTGAAGCATCGACGAACCTTCGTGGTGAATTATCTCCGACCGTTGATGAATGAAGGACTGATCGCCATGACCATACCGGACAAGCCGACAGACGAGAAACAGAAATATCTGATTACTTCAAAAGGGCAGGCAAAGATAAATAAACCAAAATGAGGCAAGCCATACCCATGCAGTGCAATGAAATACAGGACAACTTGTACGACTATATCACCGGCAGGCTTTCGCCTAATCTGCGACCGGTCATTGCCGAGCATCTCATGTCATGCAGCGCCTGCCGTGCAGAGCATGATGAAATGAAAATGACCCTTGGCCTGCTCGATCAAATTAAACAGCCCAAAGTTTCCAATGGATTCACCGAAAGGGTCATGAACAACCTTGAACCTAAGGTGCTGCCGTTCACCAAGCGGCCCATGTATCGCCTCATCATGCAGGGCACGGCTGCGGCAATAGTAATTCTTGCGGTTGTGTCGATAATTAAACTTCTGCCCACCTCAGAGAATGACATTTCAACAACACGGGGCGGAGCAACCACTACCGTCATTGCAAAAAACTGCAAGAATGCAATTGAGCTTTACAACAAAGGCACCGCCACGCCCGACCTGAAATTCAAAGAATCACTTCTCAAAGACGCCCTTGCCGCAGGTTGCTCAGACAACAAAGTGCTTGCCCGCATTCACAACAACCTTGCGGACTGCTATGAACAGCAGAATAGACTCGACGAAGCCCTGGCAGGTTACACCAAAGCAATTGAAATAGATAAGCAACTTTACACGGCATGTCTGGGCCTTGGCGATACCTATAAAAAAATGGGCAAACGTGATGATGCTGTGCGGTTTTATGAAAAGGCAGTTGCCCTTATGGAGTCAGAAGTACAAAAGGGTAATATTGGTCGCGAAGGGATAGAAAAGACATTGCGGACAATAAAAGAATTAAAAGAAAAATAATAATCTATCTTCAACCAAAATAGAAGCGTATGCAAAAAACCTTCCCACTGTTTTGCTCCATTCTATTGACCGCTTTTATTTTTTTTTCCGCTATCTCTCATGCCGAAGAATTGCAGGATTTGCATAACAAAGTTACCGAGCTTTATAAGCAGGGCCATTATAAGAACGCCATCCCTTTAGCCGAGCAGGCTTTGCAAATTGCGGAAAAGGCTTCCGATCCAGCACATGCCAAAATCGCCACCGCCAGTTTCGACCTCGCAGAACTTTATCGAACTTTAGGCAACTATGCCGCAGCCGAACAACTTTACAAGCAATCTCTGGAGATTAGAGAAAAAATCCTTGGCAAGGATCATCCTGAAGTTGCCATGAGCCTTTATGGCTTTGCAGAGCTTTATCGAATTATGGGTAACTATGCCGCAGCCGAGCCTCTTTTTAAGCAGTCACTGGCAATTAGAGAAAAAACCCTTGGTAAAGATCATACTGATGTCGCCATGAGTCTAAATGGTCTTGCAATGCTTTATTTTATGACCGGCAACTATGCTGCAGCAGAGCCGCTCCTTAATCGATCTCTAGAAATAGGGGAAAAAGTCTCTGCCAAAGATCATCCAGAAGTTGCTATGGGCATCTACGGTCTTGGAATGGTTTATTATGCCACCGGAAATTATACAGAAGCCGGGCCGCTCTTTAAACGGTCCCTGGAGATTAGAGAAAAAGCTCTTGGCAAAAACCATCCAGATGTCCCTATGAGCCTACTTGGCCTTGCAATGCTTTATCAAGCTACAGGAAATTTTGTCGAAGTTGCACCTCTTTATAAAAGATCGCTGGAAATATGTGAAAAAACTTTTGGCAAAGACCACCCAACTGTTGCCACGACCCTCAATAATTTTGCTGAATTTTATCGAGCCACGGGGCACTATGCCGAGGCTGAACCTCGTTATAAACGGTCGCTTGAGATATATGAAAAAGCGCTTAACAAAGACCATCCTAATGTAGCAATCATTCTAAATAATCTTGCATTGCTTTATGTGGCTATGGGTAACTATGCTACAGCCGAACCGCTGTATGAACGAACTCTTGAGATATATGAAAAAGCGCTTGGCAAAGACCACCCTAATGTAGCAATGACTCTCAACAACCTTGCTCAGCTATATTATGTCAGGGGTAACTATGCTGCAGCCGAACCGCTATATAAAAAGTCGCTTGAAATATATGAAAAAGCGCTTGGTAAAGACCACTCTAATGTCGCAATGAGCCTCAATAACCTTGCCGAGCTTTATCGTGCTGAGGGTAACTATGCTGCAGCCGAACCGCTATATAAAAAGTCGCTTGAAATATATGAAAAAGCGCTTGGTAAAAATCATACTAATGTCGCAACGAGCATCAACAACCTTGCCGAGCTTTATCAGACTATGGGAAATTATGCAGAAGCAGAGCCCTTATATAAAAGGTCCCTTGAGATATTTGAAAAAGCCTTTGGTGATGACAACCCCGATGTCGCAAGAAGTCTTAGCAATCTAGGAGTGCTCTATCAAACTACAGGGAACTATGACGAGGCTAAGCCACTTTTTAAAAGATCCTTGCAGATACGAGAAAAGGCTCTTGGCAAAGATCATCCTGATGTCGCCACGAGCCTTAATAATCTGGCAATGCTTTATCATAATACTGGCAACTATGCCGCAGCTGAGCCGCTTTTAAAGCAGGCGCTGAAGATTAGAGAAAACGCTCTTGGCAAAGACCATCCCGATGTCGCACAAAGTCTCAATAATCTGGCCATGTTTTATCATGATACTGGTAACTATGCAGCAGCCGAACCGCTATATCAACGTTCAGTAGAAATATTAACAAAGGCTTTTGGTAAAAATCACCCCGATGTCGAAACGATCATAAACAATCTTGCCTTTCTTTGGCTTATATCTGGCAAAATGGAGCAAGCCTTTGAGGTTTTTAAACAGCAAAATGATGCGGGTGGCCTTGGTAAATATTATTTAATGAAAGGCAGGTATGGGGAGGCTCGTGGACAGTTTAGCGGATCATTGCATACGGCGAATTTACCAAATTCGCTTACAGCATACAGCATTGGGCTTGGCCTTGCATACGAAGGAGAAATGAATTATGTCGAGGCAAAGGGCTGGTTTAGTAAAGCAATCGCACTCATTGAGCAACAGCGCGCAGAGCTTAACAGCTCATTGAGGGAACACTTCCTGGAAGGTGATACGATAGCAGGTTTCAAGCGCGCTGATGCATTCGAAGGTATGATCCGTGTGCTTTTGAAAGAAAACAGGCCTGATGCACAGCGCGAGGCTCTCCGATATGCGGAAATGATAAAGAGCCGCATATTTTTTGAAATGCTTGCCTCGCGTGGTTTACGTAGCGCAAAGCCTCAGGACGAGAAAGTATTAAAGCAGGATTATGAATATCAGCGCAAGCTGGCTGTGTTGCAAAAACGGCTTAAAATTATACAAAAGCCAGGCGTAAATTTGCCCATAGGCGAGGACGAACTGGTCAAGGCTGAGTTCGAGAAGACAAGTGCCGACTACGAAGCATTTCTAAAAGAGGTGAAGCTCCAAAACGCTGAGGTGGCATATCTCATTTGCGCAAATCCTGATAATGCCACCGATATTCAAGCCCTACTAGACGATGACCTGACCGTGCTTGAATACTACATCGCGCAGGACAGAACCTATGCCTGGCTTATCACAAAAAACAGCATACAAATTCATGAGATAAAAAAAGACGGCTTCGATCTTAACGCTAAGCAAATTCAGGCCGATATTGGTAATTGGCTTGCTATAAACATATCCGACAACTCCCGTCGAGCCACACCTTTATTCTCTTCTCTTGCAGACGAGTTAGGCGGGCAGGAATCAACCCCGGAACTAAAGAAAAAGTATCGTGAGGCCTTTAACAAAAAGGCTCAAGAGTTGTACCGCTTGATATTTGCACCCCTTGAGGCTGACATAAAAACGAAGAAATTGATAATCGTGCCGCATGATGTGCTGCACAAAATACCTTTCTCATGCCTGTCAAACGGGAGTAAATCACTCGTTGATAAATATGATCTGTCGGTAGCGCCAACCTCAAGCGTAATAGAGTTCATTGTTCAAAAGCGGAAAACTGCTGCAACATCTTTTCTTGCCTTTGCCAATCCGACAACTGAAAGAAAATCCTTATATTCTGCGGAGCAAGAAGTTCAGGATATTGAAGCTTTGTTCACCGCAAAGCGGGTTTACAGCAGGGCCGATGCGACAAAAGCTAAGGCACAAGCGGACAGTGGGGATTTTGCTGTGATTCACTTTGCCTGCCACGGTGAGTTCAACGACATGCAGCCCCTGCAATCGGGCCTGCTGCTGGCCCAGGATGGCGACGACGATGGGTTGCTCAGAGTGCCAGACGTGTTCGGGCTGAATCTGCAAAAGGCAAACTTGGTGACACTAAGTGCCTGCGAAACAGCGCTTACAAAAGTACGCGGCGGAGAAGATTGGGCTGGCATGTCGCGCGGGTTCATCTATGCCGGCACGCCATCCATTCTTGCAACCCTTTGGAGTGTTGACGACAAATCAACCGCGATTCTTATGAAAAACTTTTACACCAATTGGCTCACTAAGGGCATGAGCAAACCCGCCGCCCTACGCCAGGCACAGCTTGATCTCAAAGCCATACCCGAATATAGCCACCCATTCTACTGGGCACCATTTGTCATGATCGGGGATTGGAGGTAAATAGTATGTATAATCTATTTCAGCTACCCAATGGTGATATGCGAATAGAGGAAAAAGCCTTTTCCCCAAGGGTTTATCTGGATCATTGGGCTTTGAATGATTTTGCTACCGATATTTCTTTAGGACAAAGATTTATCGACGCAATGCAAAAAAGAGGAGGAAGTTTAAGGATTTCTGTTTTTGGAATAAGGGAACTTTTAGGCCAAGGTGATCAAGGACAAGTCCAGGCAATTATTAATTTCCTCAGAAAAGTTGATTGCGGGTTTATTCATAGCAATCCGAAAAAGGTAATCGCAAGTGAGAACATTTTAATCTTAAAAAGTGAAAGTTGCTCACTAATTTCTGATCTAATTCAGGATGTCTCCCCTCCTGCTTGGGACATGAGTCTTGTAAAAGAATATGTATTATCCAATGGGGTTACCCCTATTATTCGCGCAGCAGATGTTATTGAGAGAATTATCAATGAAAATATTGAAACTGGTGGCAAAGGGCTTAGCAATAATTTTGGCGCTCAATTAAATCCATTAATAAATAGGGCTCGCAATGATCCGGTGAGTCTATCGAAGGCAGCTAAAATGTTTAAAGCTGTAAAAACGAGAGGCATGGAATATAAGGCGGCAACAAGGGAAATTTACAACTTAGTGATAGCTCATTTAATAAAAAATAAAACTATGGGTATGCCTACGCCAAGCCACTGGTATGATGTTTTTCATGTTGTTGTTCCGGTTTCTTATTGCCACTTGGTTCTTATTGATGGAAGGTGGACAAATTTCATACAAACAACCGGCCTAAAATATCCGGATATAGCAATGGTTTTTAATAAGAGTACATTAAATGATTTTTTCAACAAACTTGAAAATCGTCGTTTCCTTTAATCAAACCCACAGCCTTGCGCCAGGCCCAGCTTTCCCTCAAAGCCATGCCCGAATACAGCCATCCTTTTTACTGGGCACCATTTGTCATGATCGGGGATTGGAGGTAGTTGAATATGAATCCATTATGGAAATTCTTTAAATGTCAACAATGCGGAAAGTGTTGTGAACAACTTGGTCTGCCCCACCCAGATCCTAAAGAAAACGATTTGGAAAAAATGAAAGATTTTCTCCAAATCTCAACTGAGGAGATTATTTCTAATTATTACGGAGAAGTTATTCAAAAAAACGGCAGAAGAATGATTCTCTCTGATGATGGAAAAAGAAAACCTTGTCCATTCTTGAATAAAGATAAAAAATGCAAAATATATAATGTTCGCCCAACCCCATGCAGATCATATCCCATTCAAACAGATGGTGGCAGGGGTAATGTAGACTGCCCCGCAATGGAAGTAATAGACAATTTACCTGATGAAGTCTTCCAGGAATAATCCGGACAACTTTCAAATTTATTTTGATGCAACGGAACTTTCCCCCCTGTCATATTGTCTCAATACATAGAGACGACAAATCATGCAGGAGGAAAAAGCCATGTTTATCATTTTCGGATGGGAATTATCAGACACGCAAAAACCACGGCCCCACGCTCCCCACGAAGTGCCCCCACTGCGGCAATGATGTTTTTTATCATTTGCTACACGAAAGGCGCTGGTTCACCCTGTTTTTTATTCCTGTTATTCCCTATGAATCAAAACGCCCTTGGGGACAGGCACCTATTATTTCGAAATCTATTGACTGAAATTGGATCGCAGGCTATACTTATGTAAGAAATTCTTACTTATCAGGAGGTCAACAATGAGTGCAGTCGAAATTACCAGCCTTTCTTCAAAGGGGCAGATTGTTATCCCAAGTTCAATTCGCAATGATCTGAAAATATCTGCGGGAGATAAATTTGCCATTATATCCGATGGGGAAAACATTCTTCTTCGTCCGGTAGAGAAGCCGAAAATAGATAAATTTCGCGCACTCATTGCGGCCAGTAGAAAATATGCACGAGAGAATGGACTACAGAAGGAAGATGTCGTAAAAGCGGTAAAAAAGGTTCGTCGTGAAAATCGTTCTTGATACAAATGTGTTGGTTTCAGGAATCTTCTGGGGCGGTACCCCTTTCAGGATATTGCAACATTGGATATCTGATGACATAGAAATTGTTGCAACCCCGGATATCCTGGATGAATATGTGAGGGTTATCAGTTCTGTAGGCAAAAAACAAGCAGACCTGATGACTCAGTGGATTGATCTGATTACGACAAATACGGCGATCATTGAAAAGCAGATATCTCTTTCCATTTCCAGGGATCCTGATGATGACAAGTTTCTGGAATGTGCGGTTTCAGGAGATGTGGATTTTATAGTCAGCGGAGATGATGATCTTTTAACACTCAAATCAATTCATGCGATTCCGATAATCAAACCATCCGAGTTTATCTCAAAATATTTTTCGTCGCATTGACAATCAAAATAGGAACAGGTGTACCTGATTAGGAGCCAGTATCGGAACATTTTGAATTCGTAGAATTGTTTGTCAAAAAACTCAATTTGTCCACATGGCTTGGTTATTACCGTGCCGGCTCTGCTTGTAGCTTAAGCCCCAGGGCTTGAAGCACTTTCATGACCGTATCGAAGCGGGGTTTTGCTCCCGGCGCGAAAGCTTTATAAAGACTCTCTCTCCCTAGTCCGGAATCACGGGCAATTGTGGCCATACCCCGTGCCTTGGCCACATCACCAACTGCCGCAAGCAGCAAATCAAGATCATTTTTTTCCATAACGGCGGAAAGATACTCCGCTATGGTCTCTTCATTATCAAGATAGGCAGCTGCATCAAATTTGATTAATTTTTTAGCCATTCTTCACATCTCCAATTCCCCGACCAATCTTTAATAAAACGAATGTATCCAATCGAATACAGAAAAACAAGCTAAAAAAATTCGCTGCTTCTGGAACTTTTTTGAATGGTCAATTGTCTAATGAAGTAGAAAGCAGTCGTGAAAAAAACCATTTAACCCAAGAAGGAGCATAGCCATGAAAAAAACATTATTTATCGCAGCAGCAGTTCTGATGGTCGTTATGTTTGCAGCCGAATCTCAGGCAGGCGGACGGTATGGCAGCTACGGCTCTTTGCCAACCCGGAGCAATTCGTCAGGCGGATACGGAAGTTTGCCAAGTTTTAAATCCTATTCCGTGCCAGCTCCGCGGAACTACAAAAGCGGTGGGGAAATCTACCTGCAGAACGGCTATTTACGCGGTAACGGCACATATGTAGACCCGCATCTCAAAACCCGGCCCGACAACACTCCTTATAACAACCTGGGGGCATGGGGCAAGTAAAGACAATCAAGCGAGGTGTTCTGTGGGCGAAGCAAGAAGAAATTCATTTGAAGCTCTGTGCGAGGCGCGATACTGCTGGCGGCTGGGATGCACAACATGCGGCAACTGGCCGCTCAGGGCTGATCTGTATCGTCTTATTCTGGGCTATCACCCGGATGATGCTGATTGGAAAGGAGAGTTTATCTTTGTTGAAGTAAAAACCGGTAAAAGCCCATATCGGGAGGTTGTTGTTCAGTCCGAGAAGGGAAAATTCCCGAGCAGGTATCCGGAGTATCCACGTCCACGGGAATTATCAATACATGATCAGTTGAAGCTGCAAGCCGTGGTGCAGGATGTTCGCATGGCCCGTCTCAATATGGCCGAGCCGAGATGGCTGGGGTATTTGGGCGTAGCCTTGAAATGGTGCGAGGAAGCGGAACAATCAAACAAAGTTCTTACCCATGCCCTTGTACCTCAATTTACAGAGCTTCTGGCAGTCGGGCAAACTCATGCCCAGCAAAGTTTTCAGCATATTTTAGACAATCATCTTACCTGGCGGAGTCTGGAAGGAGTCGAAAGCGCCTTGCTGTGGGGCAAAATCATAAAACAGCAGGCGCCGTGGTAGATGTCGACATGTTTGTTTTACGGTGCCATAACCTTTGCGGTCTTTGAATGTAATACATCCCAGAGAAAACTCTCGGACGTAGCACTTTCTATTTCTTTCGGCGTGTAGCCGAATGCCTCGATAGGCTCAAGTATCCGGCCCGATGCAAGCCCAAGTACTTCAAGACGCTCCCTGACATTGAAAGGCTGAAAGTCTTTTGACACAACGAT
>Ga0114951_10001801_pt1 | contig 25564 bp, 25 predicted proteins | sample AM7aDNAmetaG_FD_88677 | JGI IMG/M metagenome (GOLD analysis project Ga0114951, IMG submission 88677) | Freshwater microbial communities from Finland to study Microbial Dark Matter (Phase II) - AM7a DNA metaG | ecosystem: Environmental > Aquatic > Freshwater > Lake | place: Finland: Lake Alinen... | reverse complement strand
TGATGCCAAAACGAATTCATGCAACTTCTATTAAAGGATTCTTATTGAAAATCAAATTATTCCTTTGGAGCTTCACGTTTAGCAAATCATTAAATTTATTGGTAGCAACTTAAATTAATTAATTAGCTCTTTCGTCCTTTCTTTAAATTTTTCCTCAAGTTGGGAGTTAAGCGTCAATAATCTGTTACGGTTTTTTGTTCTGATTATAAATAAGAAGGTGATAAGTATAATAACAAGAGAAGACAAGGCAAGTAATATTTTGGAAAGTTTATGAAGCATCTGCTCATTTTTTAGTTCTTTTTTATCAACTTCCAGTTGATTCAGGGCATCATCATATCTCTTTTGAATTCTGAACACTTTTGTCTTGTCAGAAATACTATCTAATTTACTTTTATAATAAATATAGCTGTCTAGAGCTTTAAAAGCGTTATTGTAATCTTTCTTTTCATCATATACTTCATATAATTTTTTATATGAGCTCTTTAAATAAATAATAGAATTAATTTTTTTAAAATATGTGATTGCCTCTTGGATTGACATCAAAGCTTCGTCATAACGTTTTAATTTAAAATAGCAAAAGCCAATATTCACCAAAGAACAGTATGCGGTATTTCTATATTTGTGCTGGCTCCTGACCTCAAATGCCTTTTTTTGATAAAACAGTTCTTTTTTATAATCACCGTATACACCATACAAATGTCCGAGTTTGGTCAAATACCCGGAAAGAAGCATGTTTTTATGAGCATTTTTTATTGTGTTAAGTGCCAGATTACCATTTTCTATGGATTTCCTGCTTTGTTTTATCTGATAATAATATTCTGCCTTCTTTAAATAAACAGCTGCTTCAGTTTCAGGTAGTTTGTTTTTTTTCGCAATGATTAATGATAAATTATATAACTGTAAAATGTTTTTATTGGAAAGCGAAATAGATCTAATATAATCCGCAAAGTTGTATATTGATATTGCAACATATTCCGGACTATTCTTTTTCCAGGCTAATAAAAATAGTTTTTTACAGAATTTAAAAGTCTCATCTTTATCACAATTATCAATGTAAAATTTTACTAAAATTAAATTAGTGACAAGCTCAAGTGAATCATTTTTATATACTTCTGATAATTTTATACCTTCTAACAAGTATGAGAGACCTTCTGAATGATTATAATTGTAAAAATTTGTTAGTGCCAGATCTTTCAATAGAGGTATGATATTAGAAGTGTCTTTTAGCGAACGTGCTATTTCTAACGATTTATGGTAACTATCGGATGCTTTTATAAAGTCACCGTCAATTACCTGACACAATCCAATTTTTCTTAAAGAAATCATTAATCCTTTCATATAATGGCACTCTAATGCCATATCATTGGCTATTTTAGCATAATAATATGAAGAATCTTTGTTAACTGTAATTTGGTTTTCAGCCAATTGGTTGTAATAATCAATCTTCTGACAATTATTTGACAGCGCCTTGGGTTTGTTTTGGGCAGAAGTATTTGTCTGATATAATATTAAAATCGAAATAGCAAGTCGCAATGAAAAGTAAATTTTTTTCTTCCTCATCATATTTCCTATTAATTATTAAAATCCTCTTTGTCTTAATGCTTCATAAATGATGATAGCAGCACATACTGAAACATTCATTGAATCTACTTTTCCGAGCATCGGTATTTTAATCTTACTGTCTGCTGCATCAACCCATTGACTGCTAATCCCATTCGATTCAGAACCCATGATAATGGCAGTAGGAAAAGTATAGTTGGCAATGTTGTATAAGTGCTCAGTCTGTAATGACGATACCATGATTTGTATTTTTTTCTCTTTCAGCCAATGTATGGTGGAAACGGAATCCGTTTGAACTATTTGCCGGGTGAATAAGCAGCCCAGGCTGGAACGGACTACATTGGGGTTGAATAAATCGGTTTTATTATCACAGATGATCACTGCATGAATGTTTGCTGCATCCGCAGTTCTCAGAACCGCACCTATGTTTCCCGGCTTTTCTATGTTTTCAAGCACAAGAATTAAAGGATTGGCAGGCAGGATTATGTCTTTTAAATCAAGGTACCTGGCCCTGGCTAAAGCAATAAAACCTTCCGCTGAATCTCTGTAGGCCAGATGTTCATATACATTTTTACTGATTTCAAATACTTCTTCAATAGTGTGCATTGGAAACCCGGATAGTTTATTTCCGCTTATTTCCGGGCAATAATACATTTCTTTAAGTTCAAAACCAGCATTAACAGCCTGGATCAGTTCCCTGTAACCTTCAATGATAAATAGACCTGCAGTTTTTCTTTCTTTTGGTTTCAGAAAGCTGATCACGTTTTTTATTCTGGGATTACGTGTACTTGTGATGATATCTGGCATAATATTTTCAAAGGTTTAACCTGATAAAAGTATGAAATAAAACATTAAAATGTTAATTTAGCACTATGAATCTTTAAACAGATGAAAACATTAACCCCGGACCTTTGGAAAGAGTATGAACTTATTGATTCAGGCATTGGAGAAAAACTGGAAAGATATGGTGACTTCATTATCGGACGGCCTGAACCTCAGGCATTGTGGGACAAAGCCTTAAGTGAAGATGAATGGGATAAGTTATTGCATGCGAGGTTCATTAAGGTTCATGATAAAAATGATCATGAAAAAGGAAGGTGGGAGTTATATCCCGGTATGCGCGAACAATGGCAGGTGAGTTACTCCTACAAGAACCTGAATATAAGTCTCCGCCTTGGACTCACTGCTTTTAAGCATCTGGGAGTTTTTCCCGAACAGGCTGAGAACTGGAATTTCATCTATGACCGTTTAATTTCATCCGGAATAAAAAACAGCAGGGTTCTAAATTTATTTGCCTATACTGGTGCTGCTTCTTTGGCTGCAAGGGCTGCAGGTGCAGAAGTTGTCCACGTCGATTCTGTCAGGCAGGTCATTAACTGGGCTAATGAGAACATGAAAAACAGCGGACTGGATCATATTAAATGGGTCATTGAAGATGCACTGAAATTCGTGAAGAGAGAGGCCAAACGTGGAAATATCTATAACGGCATTATTCTGGACCCTCCGGCATATGGAAGAGGACCGGATGGCGAAAAGTGGATACTGGAAGACCAGATTAATGAACTCCTGAAATATTGCAGGCAAATAATTTCAGATGACCATCATTTTCTTGTTGTCAATATGTATTCAATGGGATTTTCGTCCGTTTTACTTGAAAGCCTTGTGAATGATATCTTTAAATGGGACGACCCATACGAAGCAGGAGAACTTTACCTGCCTGATCGTGCTGGAAGGAAACTTCCTTTGGGGATATTTTACAGAGCCTGACGCCGCTTGTTATTCCCGGTAATTTTCGTAAAATTCTTTTTCAATAACAGGTGCCATCCTGATGGTATTCCTTGCCCAGTCGAGTTTTATTTCAACCATTTCTTCTTCTGATAGTTTCCAGCGTATATTTAATTCGCGGAGGCGTTCAGTCAGGGCGTGGATCAGAATAGCAGCTGAAACAGATATATTAAAACTTTCAGTGAACCCATACATGGGGATATGCACAAACATATCAGCCTCATTTATCACGGTATCTGATAATCCTTCAAGCTCTTTTCCAAAGAAGAGGGCTATTTTCTGATCGAGCGGGAGGTCTTTAGGACTGTAATTCCTGATATGGGGCGAAGTAGCCACAATACGGTATCCTGATGATCTCAGATGCCGGATGGTCTCCGGGGTATTGTCCTGCAATGAATTATGACAGATCAGGCTGACCCATTTGTTTGATCCGAGGGTAATGTCAGGGTTAACACGGTATTTATTATCATTTTCAATGAAATGTATATCCTGTATCCCGAAGCAGTCGCAGGTTCTGATGACAGCACTGGCATTGTGAGGCTGGAAAATATCTTCAAGTGCAACACAGATATACCTGGTTCTGTCAAGGATGAACTGCTCAAATTTATTCCTTTTATTATCTGAAATAAATTGGTAGAAGTGATGGAGAAGTTCTCTGTTGTAATGTGTTTGTTCCATAGTTCAGTTTAAGCAAAAAAAAAGTCCCGAAACCAATCGGGACTTTTCTTTGTGTGAAACAAAATTACTTTACAGCTTTTGCTAATTCAGCACCTGCTTTGAATTTAACAACTTTTTTTGCAGCGATCTTGATTTCTTTGCCTGTTCTGGGGTTTCTTCCTTTTCTGGCAGCTCTTTTAGCAACGCCAAAAGAACCAAAACCAACCAATGCAATTCTGTCGCCGGTTTTCAAAGTCTTTGTTGTTGCTGCAATGAATGCATCCAATGCTTTTTTAGCATCAACTTTGGTCATTTTTGCTTCAGAAGCCATAGCTTCTACTAATTGTGCTTTGTTCATTTTTCCAAAAAATTTTGGTTAATAAATATTAATGTGATACAAAAATAAGCAAAACCATTTAAAAGTCAAGCATTTTAAACAAAAAGTGTTGATTTTGTTAATAAAACAAGTGCATTGTTAATAACTACCCTTGTTATTCGTGGTCAATAGAGGATTTTAATGATGAAATCACTACTGAATTAAGGCTTTCCATTGATTGTTCATAGCGAAACCCATAAGAAAAGTTGTAATCAGCATCCGTTTTTTTCCGGAAAGTTGTAAATCCTCAATGATAATAAAACCATCCCTTGCTGATATTTTAACAAATTCTTTGCCATCAGTAATTATATCGCCCGGCTTGTAATTTGTATTTTCTTCCTTCAGAAATGAAGCCTTGAATATTTTAACTGTGTATGTGATATTTTCCGGGGAAATAAATTCTGTAAATGCGGCAGGGTAGGGGCTCAATCCCCTGATAAAGTCGAAAATGTTTTTTACCGGCTTATTCCAGTTGATACGACAATCGCTTTTAAATATTTTGGGTGCCGAATGCCATAGTTTTGTATGATCAAAAAGCGATTCCTGCATAACCGTCCGGAAATTACCTTCGGAAATGGCTTTCACTGTTTTCAGAACTAAAAGAGCTCCCCTGTCCATAAGTCTGTCGTGCAATTCTCCTGCTGATTCCGTTTCACCTATAGACACTGTCTCACGAAAGAGAATGCTGCCTTTATCGATCTCCTGATTGATAAAGAATGTAGTAATACCTGTTTCTTTTTCACCATTTATTATGGCATGATTAATAGGAGCAGCACCTCTGTAATCGGGAAGCAGGGAAGCGTGCAGATTAAAAGTGCCAAGGCGGGGTATTCGCCAGACTGTCTCTGGCAACATTCTGAAAGCCACTACGATATACAAATCAGCATTGATTTCTTTGAGGGTTTTAATAAAAAAATCATCTTTAAGGCTTTCAGGCTGAAAAGTGAGGATGTTATTTTTCCTCGCATATTTCTTTACTGCAGATTCCTGCATTGCCAACCCTCTACCTGCAGGTTTGTCAGGCGTAGTTATAACAGCTGCTATCTCATAATGATTTTTTACCAGTACATTAAGGCTGGCAACAGCAAACTCAGGCGTCCCCATGAACACTATCTTGATTTTATCAGCCATAATCTAATTTAAAATATTGGGGATGTGTTTTTTTTCAGATGAGCCATCTTTATTGCAGTAATAGCGGCTTCCACACCTTTATTACCGTATTTTCCGCCTGCTCTGTCGATAGCCTGTTGCTGATCATTGGTAGTGAGTACTCCGAAAATAACAGGAATACCGAAGTTAAGGTTAACATTCATAATTCCATTCGCAACAGCTTCACAAATAAATTCAAAATGGCGGGTTTCGCCCTGAATTACACAGCCAAGGCAAATAATAGCGTCATAATCACCATTTTCAGCAAAAAAACTGGCTGCCAGTGGCAATTCAAAACTGCCGGGGACATACTGAGTAGTGATATTGGCTTTCTTTGCCTTATGTGTTATAAGTGATTCATAGCATCCTTCTGCAAGTGCACTGGTAATTTCAGTATTCCATTCAGATACAATGATAGCAAACTTTAGGTTCTTTGCGTCCTGGATATTCCCTGGCTTATATTCTGAAAGGTTTTTATCTTTACTTGCCATAAAGAATTATTTATTTTTCAGCATTCCTTTTGCTTTGGCAATATATTTGTCCATTTGCCTGGCTTCGTTGCTTTTATAGAAATCCTTCTGGATTTTTTCATAGGTTTTCAATGCATTTTCCCAGTCACCGAGCATTTCATAAGTTAAGCCTGCTTTCATCAGAAACTGAGGGCTCGTAAAAAGATTTTTACTTTTGTCAGCGGCTTTTAAATAATACTTTACGGCTTTTTCTTTATCTCCCATTTCCATATAGGCATCACCCGTTGCGGATAATGATAATGGTTTAATAATCTTATCGCTGCCTTTGAAGCTTTCAAGGTTGTCTATAGCTTTTTCATACTGGCCTTTTCTCAGATAACAAATTCCGAGATAATAATGTGCCAGGTTTCCGGCATTGGTAATACTGTATTCATCAGCGATAGCTTCAAAACCGAGGAAATTTCCATCACCGTTGATTGCTTTATTTATAGAGTCTTTTTCAAAATATTGCTGAGCAGCAAACATCTGACCCTGTGCTTCAGCTTCTTTTGGGGCAATATAATATTTTTTAACTCCAAAAATGCCCAACACAATTACAACAATAGCCGCAATGACTATCATTATCAGCTTTTGATTTTTTTCAATAAATTGTTCGCTCCTGCTTAGAACTTCCTCAACGGCTACAATTTTTTCTTCAGTATTGTTTGCTTTTTTTGCCATGTTTTTTTATTTTATGGGTGCAAAAGTAAATCATTTCTTTCAATTATTAAAAAATATATGAGAATAACCTGAAGGAAAATGTTGCCGGTTAATACTAAACCAAACTATTACAGGCCTGCACAGTTGTATAAAGGAATATTGTCAATTCATACTATTATTTAAAAAAATAGTCATATCTTTGCAAACCATTTTTAAAAAAATGCTTAATTAACCCAAATTATTAACCAGGAATGCCATACGCATCCATAAAAAAATTATTGAAATGATTGATGAGGAATTAGATCAAAATGTTGAATCAGAAAACAAATCTGAACAAGAGCAAACCGCAGTAGAAAATGCTGCAAAGCATGACGAACTCCCTTCTCAAGAAGAAGTTATTGCTGAAGAAATACCTGCCGAATCTGTTGAACAGCCGATTACCGAAACCGAAATAGCAGTAGAAGAAGAACCATTGCAAAAAGAAGAAATTATTGCAGAGGAAGTTCAGGAAACTCCTGCTGAAGAACCGGTGGTTGAAGCAATCGAAGAACCGGTGGTTGAAGCAGCCGAAGAACCTGTGGTTGAAATAGCCGAAGAACCTGTGGTTGAAATAGCCGAAGAACCTGTAGTTGAAGTAATCGAAGAACCAGTTGTCAAGGAAGAAATAATTGCAGAAGATACCGAAAGCGTAATCGTTGAAGAACCGGTCGAAGAACATAAGGAAGAATTAGTTGCAGAGCCTGAACAAATTAAGGAAACTGTTACTGAAAATGTTGGAGAACCTGAAGAAACTGTTGTTGTTAAACCCAGGCCAGTAGTTGAAATTGACTGGAATGCCACGGGTAAAAATAATGATATATATTCACCGCAGGAAAGAGAAAGGCTGGAAGGAATTTACGACAAAACTTTCAGCTCACTGGTAGAACATGAAGTGGTTGAAGGAACTATTGTTGCCATGACAAACCGTGAAGTTGTTGTGAATATCGGTTTTAAATCCGATGCTGTGATACCTGTTTCTGAATTACGCTATAATCCGAATGTTAAAATCGGAGATAAAATTGACGTTTATATTGATAGTCAGGAAGATACAAGCGGACAGCTGCTGCTTTCACACAAGAAAGCCAGATTGTTGAAAGCATGGGACAAGGTAAACGAAACTTACGAAAAACAGGAAATCATCAACGGATATGTAAAATGCCGCACAAAAGGTGGTCTGATCGTCGATGTTTTTGGAATAGAAGCTTTCCTCCCGGGTTCGCAAATTGATGTGAAACCTATCCGTGATTATGATGTTTTTGTTGATAAGGTTATGGAATTTAAAGTTGTGAAAATTAACCATGAATATAAAAATGTGGTTGTTTCACATAAAGCCCTTATTGAAGATGAACTTGAACTTCAGAAAGCCGAGATTATTGCCAAACTCGAAAAAGGCCAGGTGCTTGAAGGAACTGTTAAAAATATAACATCATACGGAGTGTTTATTGACCTTGGTGGTGTTGATGGATTGATACACATTACGGATTTATCCTGGGGTAGGATTAATCATCCTGAAGAAATCGTGCAGCTTGATCAGAAAATAAATGTTGTTATTCTCGACTTTGACGAAGAAAAGAAAAGAATTGCCCTCGGATTGAAGCAGCTTATGCCTCATCCATGGGATTCGCTGGATGCTGATCTTAAAATTGGCGACAAAGTTAAAGGCAAAGTAGTTGTCATTGCTGATTATGGTGCATTTATTGAAATTAAACCGGGCGTTGAAGGACTGATACATGTTTCTGAAATGTCATGGTCACAGCATCTGAGAACTGCACAGGACTTTATGAAAGTCGGCGATACTGTGGAAGGTGTTGTTCTTACTCTTGACAGGGAAGAACGCAAAATGTCACTGGGTATCAAACAGCTTATTCCTGACCCATGGACCAATATCATTGAAAGATACCCGATGAATTCACGCCATAAAGCTATTGTTCGCAACTTTACCAATTTTGGAATTTTTGTGGAACTGGAAGAAGGTGTTGACGGGCTGATCCATATTTCAGACCTTTCCTGGTCGAAGAAGATTAAACATCCTGCCGAATTTACTAAAATAGGAGAAGAAATTGAAGTTGTTGTTCTTGAAGTGGATACTGAAAACCGCCGCCTGAGCTTAGGTCACAAGCAGCTTGAAGAAAACCCGTGGGATGTTTTTGAAACTATTTTCTCAGTTGGTTCTGTTCACAAAGGAACGGTATCGGGAAATGCCGACAAGGGATTCATCGTCACATTGCCTTATGGTGTTGAAGGTTATGCTCCCTCTCGTCATATGCAGAAAGAAGACGGAAGTATGGCTAAAATAGAAGAGACACTGGATTTTAAAGTGATTGAATTTTCAAAGGAAAACAAAAAGATTATTCTTTCACATTCCAAAATATTCCAGGATCTGATTGCTGCTGAAAAAGAAAAGGAAAAAGAAATTCAGCACAAAGAAGAAAAGACCACCCAGAAAGCTGTTAAAAAGATAAAAGAAAATGTTGAAAAGTCAACATTGGGTGATATCGAAGCACTGGTGAATCTGAAATCAGATATGGAAAAAGCCGAAAAAGAAGAAAAGACAAAGAATCTCAAAAAGAAAGAATAATCGAATTTATTCTGATATCATACAGGAACGGGCTTCATCATCAGTGAAGCCCGTTTTTTATTTTAGATCAAAACCAATATCTTTCCTGAAATATTTTCCCTGAAAGTTTATTACATCGGCGTTCAGATAACATTTTTTAAGTGCTTCCTGCATATTTTTTCCGAAAGCGGAAATGGCAATAACTCTTCCGCCATTGGTTTTGATAAAAGTATCTGTTTCATCTGCCCTGGTTCCTGCATGGAATATAATGCAATCTTTTACATTATCAATGCCGCTTACAGGTTTTCCTTTTTCATAGGCGTCGGGATATCCTTTCGAAACAAGCATAACTGAAGCACAGCTTTGATCCAGAATTTTTATACTGTAATTCTGAAGTGTTCTGTCAGCAATACATTCAAACAGTTCAACCACATCAGAACTGATTCTGGGAAAAACCGATTCTGTCTCAGGATCACCCATCCTTACATTATACTCAATAACATAAGGATTTCCATCGACATTCATTAATCCAAAAAAAATGAAACCCCTGTATTCCATTTCTTCCTTTTTCAGCCCTTCTAGGGTAGGTATGATGATCTGTTTTTCAACCTTATCCATAAATATTTTATCAGCAAAAGGGACCGGTGAGACAGAACCCATGCCTCCGGTGTTCGGACCTGTATCGCCTTCTCCTATCTTTTTATAATCTTTGGCTTCGGGTAACAGGACATAAGAAACCCCATCGACAGCGGTAAATACGGAAAGTTCAATACCTTTAAGGAACTCTTCAATGATCACTTTACTTCCGGCTTCACCAAACTTGTTATTCAGCAGGATTTCTTTTAAACACTCGGAGGCTTCAATCAATGTATTGCAGATAATAACACCTTTTCCGGCCGCCAGGCCATCGGCTTTTAATACATAGGGTGGTGCGAGTGATTTGATGAAAGACTCTGCTTCAACAATTTTCGCCGAACTGAAAGTCCTGTGTTTTGCAGTAGGGATATGATATTTTAACATAAAATCTTTCGCAAAATCCTTACTTCCCTCAAGTCTGGCAGCTTTTGCCCGGGGTCCGATGACTTTTACCCCGGAAAGCTGAGGGTCGCTGTAAAAAAAGTCAGCAATACCATTTACCAGCGGAACTTCCGGCCCGACAAAAACCATGTCAACATCTCTCCTCAGAACAAATGCCTTAATTTCTTCGAAGTTTTCGGGTGAAAGGTTAATGTTTTCACCAAACTCAGCAGTTCCGGCATTCCCGGGAGCAATAAACAGATTAAGCATACGGGGACTTTGGCTTATTTTGTATGCAATGGCATGTTCTCTGCCACCGGAGCCTAAAATGAGGATGTTGTATTTTTTCATAGATAATTTTATTCAAATTTGATCTTTAATTGTCCGCTCAGATGAAAGCTTTTTCTGTGCCAGGGGCTTTCCCCGTGAGTGTAAACAGCTTTTCTGTGATCAGCTGTTGCATAGCCTTTATTTTCACTCCAGTTATATTGGGGGAACTCCCTGTGGATCTTTATCATATAATCATCACGGTATGTTTTGGCTAATATGGAAGCCGCAGCAATGGACAAATATATCCCATCCCCTCGTATGATACATTTATGTGGAATGTTTTCATATTGCAGGAACCTGTTCCCGTCGACTAAAATCATCCCGGGTTTTACATGCAGCTGATCCAGTGCTTGATGCATGGCAAGGAAAGAAGCATTTAATATGTTAATCTGATCGATGGTATGATGATCGACACTTGCAACGGCATATGCCATAGCTTCTTTCTCAATGATATAACGCAACTCATACCTGAGTTTAGCGGTCAGCTTTTTGGAATCATTAAGATATGGATGTGTAAATGTATTATGGAAAATTACTGCTGCTGCAAAAACAGGACCTGCCAATGCACCTCTGCCAGCTTCATCGCAACCGGCTTCAATCATATTCTGTGTATACGAGGATAGAAGCATCACCATGTAATTTTGTTCGTGAACATAAATCAGATAAATAATCTGGAGGCAACAAATAACAACAGTAAAAATAAAAATAAAAATTCTCTCCAGAATTTTTTCTTTATCATCTGAAAATAGTAGGATACAAATAACCCGGAGGGTAACATCGCCAATGACAAACCATTGAAAGGTTCATTATTGACTAATCCTGCGGCTAAAGATATGAATATCAGGTATGTAAAAATGATGAGTTTTCTCCGGATCATAATAGTAATCCTTTCCATTTCGTTCAGGGAGTATATTATATTGGAAAGAATAACCAGAAATAATCCGGCTAAGAAAATGTACCTGCCTGTGCTGAAATGCAAGGAAATATTAACAGACTGCAAAGAATAAGTCACAAAATGAAACAATTCAGGAAGACGATCGAACCAGAAATATAAGAAAGTCAGAAAGAAGCATGGAACAAAAATACCGATAAGCAGTATTGCCCATTCACGCCATGAAATGATATTAAACTGGATAAAAACGATCCAGACAAACAACAGGAGGACAACACCGGGGAGATAAAAAAAAGAAAGTATCGCCAGCAACATCCCGATGTTAAATATTTGCTGGAAAGGATCAGATTTGTCATAAATTTTGAATAACAGTCGGATGATCAGCAGAATGATAAAATTTATCAGGATAAAGTTGTGAGGTATGATACTGCTGCGGAAAAAACTCATCAGTATGATATAAATCAGTGCCGGCATATAAGTATGCTTGCCCATCAGGTTATTTGAAATGACGATGGAGTTAAAAAGAAAGGCGTTGATCAGCAATATGATAAATCCAATAAGAACAGCAATTTTAGGTACTTTACAAATAGCTGACAAAATATTATATAACGGAGGAAGGCAATAATGAATATGATATGTTTTTGGCGGATACATGAAAATATCGGCACAAAGGAACATAGCAAAAATAATAACAATTACAGGCTGAAAATTATATTTAGATTTAAAAAACCCTATCATTACTTTAGATGTAATTAATTTTCTTTCAGAATGTTTTGGTAAATATTCAGATTGTCGGTATCAAAACATACAAAGTAGACCTTGTCGATAAACGGGTTGTCATGAAGAAAAGATTTCACTTCCTTCACCGCAATCTTCGCTGCTTTTTCTTTCGGGAAATGGTAAACTCCTGTGCTAATGTTGGGGAAAGCAATGGTCTTACAATGATATATAAACGCAAGATCCAAGGAATTTCTGTAGCAATTGGCTAATTTGACTTCTTCACCTGAACTTCCACCATGCCATACCGGTCCCACAGTATGAATGATATATTTAGCCGGCAGGAGATATCCTTTGGTGATCTTTGCTTCTCCTGTTTCACAACCACCCAGGCTCCTGCATTCTTCAATAAGCTGATTCCCTGCTGTTCTGTGAATTGCGCCATCCACACCACCACCTCCCATAAGAGAGTTGTTTGCTGCATTTACAATTGCATCAACCTCAAGTTGTGTAATGTCGCCATCCAGAACAATTAACCTTCCCTTTTCCATCTTTTATTTCTTATCCGAATATTTTTTGTGTGATACTTAAAAAATCCTCAAAGACAAAATGATTTGAGGCAATGATTTCTTTTCCGAAGATAAAATCGTTTTTTCCCCGGAAATCAGAAACTTTACCACCAGCCTGTTTTACAATCAGTGATCCGGCTGCAACATCCCATGGACTCAGCCCATATTCGAAGAAAAGTTCAAATCTGCCACAGGCAACATAAGCCAGATCTGCAGCAGCCGAACCTAACCGCCTTAAACCGTGAGTGTTTTTTAATACATGTACAAAAAGTTCAATATATTTATCCAGCAGGTCATATTCATAATACGGGAATCCGGTAACCAACAGAGCATCACTTAATTTTGGGGCATCGGAAACATGTATCTGGGTACCGTTAAGATATGCCGGACTGTTTTCCCAGGTATAAAAACATTCGTCCCGTGATACTTCATACACAACACCGATGATAATCATATCATTGTACATCAATGCAATACTGATGGAGAAAAAAGGTAAACCGTGAATAAAATTGGTGGTGCCGTCCAATGGGTCAACGATCCATGTATAGATTCCTATACTTTGCTGTATTGTATTTTCTTCGGCAATGAATGCGGCTCCCGGAAGAAGTTTCGTTAAACCATCAGTCAGTCTTTTTTCTGATTCCCTGTCAACATGAGTGACAAAGTTATTGTACCCCTTCATTTCCACATCACCGGAAGAGATTAATTCAGCCTGTTCCCTGATGTATGAACCGGTTTCACGCGCAAGACGACATACTTCCTTACAAAGAATTTCAAGGTTCATTATTGGGTTGTTAGATGTTTCAAAATTAGTGAAAATTGTTAAGAATCTATAGACTGTAATAAACTTTCAGCTGATCTTGTTGTTTCTCACTATTAACAAAACCTTTTCCTGTTAAAATCGTAGAAAAGAGGTTAAAGCGAATACAATGAGTGAAGTAAAATTAACAAGAGAATTTATCCACAGTTTACCAAAAGCTGAATTGCATTGTCATCTGGATGGTTCAATGCGGGTTCAGACTGTACTGGAACTGGCAAGGGAACAGGCAGTACAGCTTCCTGCCGATAATGAAAAAGCATTAAGGAAGTTTCTGGAAGTCGGTGAAAATTGTAAAAATCTGGTAGAATATCTGAAACCTTTTGATATCACTATTTCAGTACTTCAGACAAAAGAAGCCCTGACAAGAGCTACTTATGAACTGGCAGAGGATTGCGCGGCAGAAAACATCATTTACCTTGAAATTCGTTTTTCACCCATATTTCACATTAAAAAAGGTCTAAAGCTTACGGAAGTCGTTGATGCTGTTCTTGAAGGGAAGGCATTGGCTGAAAAGGCGTTCAATATAAAAATCGGTATTATCATTTGCAGCATCCGTCATCTTGAGATAAATAAATCACTCACGCTTGCAGAACTTGCCGTGGCTTATAAGAACAGGGGAGTTGTCGGTTTTGATCTCGCCGGTGCTGAAAAGGACTTTCCTGCCAAACATTATAAGGAAGCTTTTAACCTGATCATTAACAACAACATAAATACTACGGTTCATGCCGGTGAGGCATACGGACCGGAATCGATTCATCAGGCTATTCATAGTGTGAGCGCAAACCGTATAGGACACGGAACCAGGCTGCGTGAAGACGGTGACCTGCTTAATTATGTGAATGACAGGCGCATTCCTATGGAAATGTGTATCACTTCAAATCTGCAGACAAAATCTGTTGACACATACGAACATCATCCCTTCCGATTTTATTTTGATTATGGCCTCAGAGTTACCCTGAATACAGATAACCGACTGATTTCCAAAACAACACTGACTGATGAGTATATGATAGCTGTCGAGAAATTTGGTTTTACGGCAGATGAGTTGAAATATCTCATTATTAACGGTTTTAAATCTGCATTCATGCACCTCAACGAAAAAGTGGTGATGATTAAAAATGTTACCATCGAACTTGAGAAAAAAGGTCTCATGATCAGACGGGATTATATGTAGCCTGTTCTCCACTGACTCAGAATAAACATTTCGATAATAGGATTGTTGTCCTTTGTATTATTTACTGAATTCTTCTGATCCACCGCAAATTAATCGTAATTTTGCATTCTTATTTTCTATTCTATGAAAAAGAACTTTCTTGCTGCCATGTTGCTAGTTGTAACCGTAGTATTTTGTATTGCATGGGGGGCTGCAGGCCATCAGAAGATCAGCTATAATATTTTTCTCTTTATGAACTCTGAAATGAGTCAGTTCAGCGATTGGCCCAATATACTTGCTTACCACTCTTCTGACGCAGATGACCGCAAAAAGACGGATCCGTCTGAATCGCCAAAGCATTATATTGACATCGACAATTATTATGAGTTTGTTTCTACAGGCAAGATTCCTCAAACTATAGATTCTGCAGAATCAGCACACAACTATTACTTTGTGCACAACAATGGTATTTTACCTTGGGCCACCAAAGCTTCTTTCGATTCATTAAAAGCGTGTTTCCTGCGTTATGATTGGTCCCATGCTGAGTTTTTTGCTGCCGACCTCGGACATTATGTTGCTGACGGACATATGCCTCTTCACATCACCAAGGACTATAATGGAAGACCACCGAATGGAATACATTCGCGATACGAATCCAAAATGATAAAAGATCACCTGGATGAGATCGTTTATACAGGCGGATCTGTTAGTGTCATCCCGGATGTGAGTCAGTATATTTTTAACTATATTTATACCAATCACAACTATGTTGATACAATCTTAGCTGCAGACGATTCTGCGCAAAGCATTTCGTCAAACACCTCCTCATCGCAGTATAATAATGCCTTGTGGCAACAAACGAAAGGATTAACTATCAGGCTGTTCAGAAATGCATCACATGCGCTTACAGAACTGATTTATACAGCCTGGGTTCAGGCAGGTAGCCCACTGATATCGGAAACTTCGGTGACATCAGAAAAACCAGTCCAGAATGTTTCCCTTGAGCAGAATTTTCCTAATCCTTTCGGAAAAAAAACGCAGATTCGTTATACTTTGACATGTGATTCCGAAATCTGTATCAGGGTGGAGGATGTGACAGGCAGAAGAGTGAAAACCATTGTGAATGGTTTTGTTGAAAAAGGTTTTCACACTCTGGAATGGCATCCTGTAATTGAACTGCCGGGGAATTATTTTCTTATCATTCAATCGGGTAAATACAGACAGGTTAGAAAAATGCTGTATATACCATAATCTGTTTTAAAATTACAAGTAACCATTCTTCCATATACAATTCTGAAAAATAATAAGTTCAGGGAATGACGACAAAAGTAAAAACTCAAACCGGGGTGAGCGATGCTGTTATTGAAGTGAAGGAAGTTTACAAATCCTTTAAAACTGTTAAAGCGGTCAGAGGAGTATCTCTCAACATAAAAAGAGGACAGTTTGTTGCTATACTGGGTCCGAACGGAGCCGGGAAAACAACCTTAGTAGAAATGATCGAAGGGATACAAAAGCCGGACAAAGGTGAAATTTTCGTCATGGGGAAGATGTGGAGGGGCAATGAGGATGAACTTCATCATATCATTGGCCTTTGCTTACAGGATACCCGTTTCATTGATAAACTCCGTGTCAGTGAGACTCTTAAGTTATTTGCCTCGTTTTACGGACTCGGTAACCGGCGTGTTGAAGAAATCATCAAACTGGTGGGTCTTGTGGAAAAAAGAAAATCTTATGTGGTAAATCTTTCCGGGGGGCAGCGTCAGCGCCTCGCCATTGGTATAGCATTAATTAATGATCCGAAAATAATTTTACTGGATGAGCCTACCACCGGACTTGATCCTAATGCAAGACGTGAAATTTGGAATATTCTTCTCGGCCTGAAAGATCTGAAGCAGACATCCGTAGTTCTTACCACTCATTATATGGAAGAAGCTGAGAAATTGTGCGATTACATCATCATCATGGACAATGGAATCATTCTGGAAGAAGGATTGCTCGAACAATTACTGGAAGAAACTAAAAAAGAGAAGTTTATCGAATTCACTCTCGAAGACCCAATGGCCTATTGTGAGGTAGTTAACAATAATAATGAATTGCATCTTACCTGGGATGCACATTCTGAAAAAGGGAGCATCAGGATGAAGGACTTAAGTAAGGAGATACCTTTGTTCTTTGAGCTTTTGGATAAAGAGAATATTAAGATCAGGAATTTCGAATTCAGAAAAAAAACACTGGACGATTTATTCACTTCGCTTACAGGGAGGCATCTCGATGAATAAAGCGATACAACAAAGGCAGTTTTTTCGCCTGGTCATGGCCGTTTTCTTTGAGACCATACGTGAACCTGCTGTGCTTTTCTGGGGGATAGTATTCCCTATCCTAATGGCTTTGGGTTTAGGTGTTGCATTCACTAAAAAACCTGAAATCACACGCAGAATTGCAGTGGTGGAAAATGCCGCATCAACTAATCAGAGAAAAGATACGGTTTCGTACTTAGACCAGTTCCTGTCGGAAAATACGAAGAAGATAATACCTGCAATAAACAAACCGGCTTTGTATAGTATGACCATTCAAAATGAAAAGACCGATGATCAGACCTTCATTTTTCAGAAAACCGGTTTTGAGGAAGCCGTTATTCTGCTTAAAAGGGGAAATGTCAGCCTGATTATCGAAGATCAGGATCACAGGCCTGTTTATCATTTTGATCCTTCGAACGCAGATGCCCAGTTAAGTTATTTGATCCTTTCCGGTGTATTCAATGGAAAGACAGGACCCAATACAATCAATACCGATATTATCAAGCCACTGACTCTCAGTGGTACACGTTACATTGATTTCCTTATTCCCGGTTTGATTGCTATGGGTATCATGACTGCATGTCTCTGGGGTATCAGTTACGGGATCATAGATAAAAGATCTAAAAAACTACTCAGAAGGATGGTTGCCACGCCCATGAAGAAATCGTATTTTCTTATGGCATTGATGTCGGTAAGGATGGCAATGAACTTTGTTGAAGGCTTGTTATTGTTTGCTTTTGCTTTCCTCGTTTTCGATTTCAGGTTGCAGGGCAGTGTTTTTGCTCTCCTTATCCTGTTTATTGCGGGTAATATTTCGTTTGCAGGGATTTCTGTACTTATATCGTCAAGAACATCGAATACAGAGGTCGGTAACGGTTTGATCAATGTAGTATCAATGCCTATGATGGTTCTGTCAGGGGTTTTCTTCAGCTACCATAATTTTCCGGAATGGAGTCTGCCTTTCATTCAGAAATTGCCTTTGACCATGATGGCTGACGGGTTCAGAAGTGTTTTTACCGAAGGTGCCGGTATGACCGGTGTGTTGTTTCCCTCCTTCTTACTCACATTGAGTGGGGTTATATGCTTTGTTGCTGGCCTGAAAATATTCAAATGGCACTAATGAAAAGCGTGTAATAATTTTTACTGCCTGAAATACCACAGTTCAAAAGGAGTTTTTGCCCTGAGTCTGCATGTAAAAATTATTTTTCCTCTAACGGATACTTCTCTCATTTCAAGACTGTTATCATCCTCGAAGTATGGTCTTGAGGTAAAGGATAGTTGGCCGCTCACGATATCCCCGGAATTAAATGTCGGAGGTTTATCAAGAAGAAGTACCTGACTGCTATTTTTCACATGTATAAAATTAGTAGATGCAGTATCCGAAAGACTTAATTTGTATGGTTTTACATCATCGGTATATTCATAAAAAGATGATTCGAAACTTGTTTTTTCAATTGAGATATAAATCCCGAATCCACCGAAAAATCCGGCTCCGGTACTGATAAAAATAGAATCGCCTGACGTGAAACAATCGCAGAACGCAGGTAATCCTTTTTGAAAGGAAGAATCGGATGTTTTCTGTACCTCACCGTTTATGAAAGTATCCAAATATATTCTGCTGCGGTTTTCTCTGAAAGGAGTTTTTGGTTTGTAAATGGAATATAAGCTGTCAACACGCAGTTCGTCCGGTGTCAGTTCTTTAAACATTTCCAAGGATTCAATTTTGCCGGTACTGTATCTTTGGTGATATTGACTGATTTGAGCTTCAGATATATAATTTAAATACAAAAGACAAATGCAGGCAAGGGAAACGGATAATTTCATAAATATAAAATGTATGAATAAAGATAGAGAGATTTTTGGTTCCAGTATTCGATCTGAAAGTTTATTATTAAGTATTTGAATAGGAAGATTTTTTTAATTTTACAGGGTGAATTCAATATCTATGGAGCTGGCTTGTCCGTTTATAGCCTATTTAGTTTAGTTTTCTTTTATAGTTTAAATGGAAGGCCCTGAATATTTGAATAGTGTCAATATTAAACTGCTTATCCGTGTAAGCTTATGAAAAGTAAAAAAAAATCAACTGTAAAACCCAAACCTTCAGCGAACAGATTAAAACCAGTGACCGGTCAGAGGCAGGAGCCGTTCTGGAAAAAACATATCCCTGCAGCTTTGATTATTTTCATCATTTCCATAGGACTTTACTTCAATACCACGAGCTTTGACTACGCACTTGATGACATGGTGGTGATTACCGACAACACATTTACAAATCAGGGGTTTGCCGGAATAAAAAAAATATTTGCAGAGGAAAGTTTTACGGGCTTCTATCAAAAACAGCAGGACCTGGTTGCCGGATCGCGTTACAGGCCTCTTTCAATAATGACGTTTGCTGTTGAGCGTGAGTTCTTTCACAGCAACAAAGAGGACGGATACGGGAATGAGATAAAAGATGCTGATGGTAAGATACTTACTTCAGGCAACCCGGCCATTTCTCATTTCATTAATGCCCTCTTATACGCTTTAAGTGCATTGTTACTGTACAGGGTATTATTCATGCTATTCCCTGCAAAATCCGGGTATAAGTGGTATATGTCAGTGCCGTTTGCAGCTACGCTGCTGTTTATTGTTCATCCCCTGCACACCGAAGTTGTCGCTAATATCAAGGGCCGCGATGAAATCTTATCACTTTTATTCTCACTGTCGGCGTTGTATTACATTTTTCGTTATATCAGTGAAAAGAATTTACGATTATTGATCTTCGGCGCAGCTCTTTATTTTCTGGGGCTGCTCTCAAAAGAAAATGCACTGACATTCCTCCTTATTATTCCAATGACAATTTATTTTTTCACCAATATGAAAAGGCCTGTTATCCTGCGCATATTTTTAGTGTTTCTGGGTGTCACCTTCCTTTACCTCATTATTCGTTTTAAGGTGGTCGGCTTTATTGTTAAAGACACTGTAATCACCGATATCATGAATAATCCCTTTTATGGTATGAGTTTCGGACACAAAATGGCAACCATTATCTATACTCTAGGACTTTATGTGAAACTGCTTTTTGTTCCGCATCCGCTGACCCACGATTATTACCCTTATACCATCCCGGTGATGTCATTTGCCAACTGGAAAACGCTTGTATCCATAGTGTTGTATATTTTATTGGGGATTATTGCCTTTAGAGGGTTCAAGTCCAAAAACCCGGTTAGCTATTCTATTCTATTCTTTATCATTACACTTTCGATAGTGTCAAATTTAATTCTACCTGTCGGTGCTTTCATGAATGAGCGTTTCGTTTATATGTCATCGGTGGGATTCTGTGTTGCAATGCCCTATCTTGGACTTTTAAAGCTCCCTTCGTTATTTGCCGGGTATTCAGATAAGATCAGATGGGCCGGCATCGTGATACTTACCTTTTTTATCATTTACTTCCTTACGGGAACAGTTATTCGCATTCCTGTCTGGAAGAATAACTTTGCCCTGTCACAAGCCGATATATTGACTTCGGCAAATTCAACCAGAGCAAACTGTTACATGGGAATGGGATTATATAAACAGTCACTGCACATTAAATCAGTGGATATAAAAAAGAAACTTCTGGATAGTGCAGATACATACGTTAAAAAATCGCTGCAGATATATCCTACATATAGCGCAGCAATTCAGATGCTGAGTGTTCTTGCGGCAGAAGAATTTAAATACGACAATGATGCAGGGAAATTGCTTAATTCTTTTTCTGTGTTACTACGTAATAAAAAAAACAGCCCTGATGAGGTTGACCGGTACTTATTATGGATGAACAGGCAGGGAAAATACACCAGGCAGCTCCTGCCATTTTATCACAATTTAGCTTATGAAGTATTTTTTAAACAGGAACATCTTACAGACAAAGCTGAAAAATATTGTCAGATGGGTTTAAAGCTTGACCCCAATAATGAGGTGCTGCAGAGGGATATGAGAGAAATCAAAGCCTCTGAACCCAAATTGTAATATAAACCCGTTATCTTCTTTTTTACATTATAATTCATTTGTTCACTATTGAGCCGGATATAAATTTATCAGGACATTTTTCAAATTAAATTAAAAATTCACGTAAGTTTGTAAAAATAATAAAGGCCATGGAAGAATTAAAAAAATCGTTAGCACCACATGCATCTAAGTTTGGGTCAATACTTGGCGGAATCCTTATTGCTTTCAATCTGTTGCTTTATGTACTGAATGTAAGTTTAGACAGCTCGATTTTTATGATTGATTACCTGATTTTTATCGGGGTCCTGTTCCTCGGAATAAAATCATACAGGGATGCAACGGGAGGATATATTACCTATGGAAGGTCTCTGGCTCTTGGTGTGCTGATCTGTGTTTTCGCTTCAATAATTATGGCATTCTATAAATTTATATATTTCAAGTTTATTGATACAGCGGGGATCGACAAGTTATTCAGGCTGATGCAGGACAAATGGGCGACGCAGGGAATTGATGAAGACAAAACCGAACAAATGATTGAAATGATGAAGAAATTCATGGGACCTGTTTTCATGGCTGTGAGTGCTGTTTTTGAAGTCGTTTTTAAAGGAGTGATACTTTCCCTCATTTTATCAATTTTTTTAAAAAAGCAGGATAAATCGTTTGAAGGAACCTTTAAAAATGAACAGTAATATGGATATATCCGTTGTTATTCCTTTGCTGAATGAAGCCGAGTCATTACCTGAGCTTACTCAATGGATTAAAAGGGTCATGGATGAAAACGGTTTTTCGTATGAAGTGATCTATATTGATGACGGCAGTACTGATAATTCGTGGAAAATTATAGAGCAGCTTTCTTCTGAAATCCCTTTCATCAGGGGTATTAAATTCAGAAGGAATTATGGTAAATCAGCTGCATTAAATGTCGGATTCGAAGCAGCTCAGGGAAAAGTTGTATTTACCATGGATGCTGACCTTCAGGATAGTCCTGATGAAATACCGGGAATGTATAACATGATTGTTCAGGATGGGTTTCATCTTGTCTCAGGCTGGAAAAAGAAACGTTATGACCCTTTATCAAAAACATTACCTACCAAATTGTTCAACTGGGCAACACGTAAAATGTCAGGTGTTTACCTGCATGATTTCAACTGCGGACTAAAAGCATATCATACCAGTGTGATAAAAGCTATTGAAGTGTATGGCGAAATGCACAGATATATACCGGTTATTGCAAAATGGGCCGGTTTCGGAAAAATCGGTGAAAAAGTGGTTATCCATCAGGCAAGAAAATACGGAACTACGAAATTTGGAGGTCTGAACCGTTTTATAAACGGGTTTCTTGACCTCTTGTCCATATCGTTTGTTACCAAATTCGGCAAAAGGCCTATGCACTTTTTCGGCACATTAGGCACGCTTATTTTTATTATTGGTTTCATGGCTGCTTTATGGCTTGGCATAGAGAAAATTTATTTTCTTGTCAGCCATATCAGGGCTAAGCTCATCACAAGCAGCCCTTATTTCTTCATTGCCCTCACCTGCATGATTATCGGCACACAGTTATTCCTTGCCGGTTATCTTTCGGAAATGATATCGCGTAGTTCCAGCGACCGCAACAAATATCTGGTAGACAGAAGGTTAAACTTTCAGGAAAGTTAAAGGATGCAACCCGATGTGAAAGGTAGTGTTGCGCTGCTTGGTTCAGCTCATCCTCTCCGGGGGGGTATAGCTGCTTATAATGAAAGGCTGGCAAAAGAATTCATTCGGGAGGGATACCGGACAAAGATTTACAGTTTCAGCATGCAATATCCGGGATTGCTTTTTCCGGGCAAGACGCAATATTCATCAGAACCGGCTCCGCCGGGAATTCCGATAGAGTCCTGTATCAATTCGATAAATCCTGTAAACTGGTGCATCAACGGAAATAAAATTAAAAATGCAGCATACGATCTCCTCATCATTAAATACTGGCTGCCCTTTATGGCTCCTTGTCTCGGGAGCATCGCACGCATAGCAAAAAAAAACGGACATACCAAAGTCATCAGTATAGTGGATAACATTATCCCACATGAGAAAAAGCCTGTGGATAAAATTCTGTCTTCTTATTTTGTTAAAAGTGTAGATGGTTTCATCGTGATGTCGGATTCAGTGATGCAGGACCTGCTTATATTTGATGATAAAAAACCAAGAGCCTTCTGTCCCCATCCGCTCTATGACAGTTTTGGGGATATCATCCCTAAAGCTGAAGCTAAAAGGAGACTTGGACTGGATGACAGGTTTAATTATATCCTCTTTTTTGGGTTTATACGTGATTACAAAGGGCTTGATATTCTCCTTGATGCATTTGCCGATAGTCGCTTCCGGTCAAAACCTCTGAAATTGTTAATTGCCGGTGAGTTTTATACTGATTCCGCACCTTATTTGGAGATTATAAAAAAACATAAACTCACAGAGGATGTGATAATAAGTGACGATTTTATCCCTGACAGCAAGGTTGGCGAATATTTTTGTGCTTCAGACCTTGTAGTTCAGCCGTATAAAGATGCTACACAGAGTGGTGTCACCCAAATTGCTTATCATTTCCATAAGCCCATGATAGTAACTAATGTTGGAGGCCTTGCTGAAATTGTTCCTGATGGCACAGTCGGATATGTTACAGAAGCTGCTGTGCAGCCGGTTGCCGATGCCATTTGCCGGTTTTATGAAGAAAATAAAGAAGCTGAATTCTCAGCAAACGCAGCAATGGAAAAAAATAAATATTCGTGGAAGAGTATGGTTGATATGGTGTTTAAGGTTTCAGGACTTTAATCTCTCATCACCAGGGCATACAGGCTTCAAAGAAAGTTATTTTTTATATTCCTGAATTTTAATAATTTTCTTAATACCATTTCTGAAATTAAAAAACACACCAGGGCATTTGATAAAAGCATGACTTCGTACCAAAAATAGGAAGGGAAAATGTTTTCCCAGCCCTTTTCAACATGGAATGCAAGATTAATATTTTCCGATTCGGGAGAAATATACCTCGTAATAAGCTGGATAACAGGGAGTAAAATGATTGCTTTTAGCCAGGTATACTTTGGTATTCCCATTCTGAAAACTCCTATTATTCCAATAATTAAACTCCCGACATGGATTAAAAATGAAGTGAACTCAAATAAACCAGTGGTATACAGGTATATACCCCATAAAATATTCCCAAGTACAAGCCACTGAACACCGACCGCATTCAAGCGTGGCATTTTTAAAATCCAGCCAAGGCCAATAAGTATGGAGCTGAGGTTGCAGGCCCAGTACATATTGGCGGGAACTCCTTTGATTATCCAGAAAACAGTATGTGATGCATAAAAAATGATAGCAATGCTGCCTGTGATGATCCCGGTTATTTTCTGATTCACTTTATCGATTGATATATTTGAATTGTTTGATTTTTCATTTTCAGGTAGTTTTCCTATCAAAACAAGGAAAAGACACAGCTTTCCATAACAAAAGAATAAAGATGACTGAAAAAATAAAAATAAATTCGGTGAATTCTTCCCAGATGGCAAAGCCATTCAGGTTATCGATAAAAATATCTAAAAGGACCAGCCTGAAATAGGAAAACAATAAGGCGCCTGTGGAGGCACTAAACATAACCTTAGCTGCAGCCAATGAATTAGTCCTCTTCAGCAGTAATGTCACCAAACTTGCAAGTGACAATAAAACTGAAAACAGCGGTAATATCCGGATCTCGTATATCTGATGTAACGTTGGGTGGATATTTGAGTAAAGAGTCCCTAAGATCTCAGTTTTATATGACACTGCATGTGTTTCAGCATGTAACGGAATAAGCGACAAAATGATAACTGCCATAATAAGGAGGTAAAACAATTTTCTGAGCCTGCATGTTTGCGGTTTTAACTTGTTGCAATCCGGACATAATCCCATTAAACTGCATCTAGTGTGCATATCTGAAAAATGAATGATCCTTTTATCTATAAATTCAAACATGGCATATATAAAAAAACTAAAACAGAAAACCATACCTGAAGAGTGTATGTATTCACTCAGATAAGAATCATCATTGTAGATCAGATAATTGACTGAGCAGAAAGCTTCTCCGATAAAAAAGAATAACATGGCCCATTTCAATACTGCCAGATCAGTTTCTTTACGCTTATACAACATAATAAACACCAGAAGCGAAATCAGCATATAAAGAGGTTTGAGAATGAAACCGCTTATAACCATCAAATATTGATCTGATAATGAGGATTTAACGAAAGGGAATGCGACTTCTTTCAACTCATCTGTAATGTAATGTGAGTATCTGCCTTTCATTAATTCGGCCGAAGGAACCTGCCATCTTTGTATGCCACCCCTGATATGATAAACGTTGCGCAATCCGGTTGATTCTAATCGCTACGGGGTTAGTTCCCCGCCGCTTGCGGCGTAAAATCATTAACTTTGCCTATGGCAAAGAGTTTATACCTTCATAAGTCACACAATGTATCAGTGTTGTTATATCATTT
>Ga0114951_10001800_pt1 | contig 25573 bp, 6 predicted proteins | sample AM7aDNAmetaG_FD_88677 | JGI IMG/M metagenome (GOLD analysis project Ga0114951, IMG submission 88677) | Freshwater microbial communities from Finland to study Microbial Dark Matter (Phase II) - AM7a DNA metaG | ecosystem: Environmental > Aquatic > Freshwater > Lake | place: Finland: Lake Alinen... | reverse complement strand
CCTGTTCGCACCGACTTTGGTTATCACCTGATTAAAGTAACGGATATTAAAGATGCCATGAACAAAGTTCAGGTTGCTCACATCCTGTTAATGTATCCTCCCAATGCAACGGCTCAGGATTCTGTCAACATGAAAAACAAGATTCAGGAAGCATACAAAAAAATTCAGGAAGGAATGCCTTTTGATACCGTTGTTCAGAAATATTCAGAAGATAAAGGATCTGCACGCAAGGGTGGTCTTCTGCCCTGGTTTGGAGTAAACCGCATGGTGCCTGAATTTATTATTGCAATTGCTAAACTGAAGAATAAAGGCGATGTTTCTGAACCTTTCTCCTCACAATACGGATGGCATATTATTAAATTGATCGACCGCAAAGAATCAGAGTCTTTCGATAAAATGAAACCGGACCTGAAACAGCGAATATCAAAAGATGCACGTTCCAACAAAAGCAAAGATTCGTTTATACAGAAGATTAAATCGGAAAATGCGTTTAAAGAAAACACTGCCTTGCTGGAACCCATCCTTAATGTCCTGACCGATTCCATTTTTAATGGCAAATGGGATGTTAACCTTGCAAAAGATTTGAAAGCAAATCTGTTCACTATTGCCGGGAATAATTATTCCCAGTATGATCTTGCAGTTTATATATCAAAACATCAGGTCAAATCAACACCTGAACCGAAAGATAATTATTTAAACCGCATGTATAAAGCTTTTGTTGATGAGACCTGCACCAACTATGAAGACAGTCAGCTGGAAAATAAATACCCTCCTTTCAAATCACTGATGAAAGAATATCGTGATGGCATCCTCCTTTTCGATCTTACCGATCAGAAAGTGTGGACCAAGGCTATAAAAGATACCACCGGTCTGAAGAATTTCCATAATTTAAATGCTAAGAATTACTTGTGGGGCGATCGCGTTGAGGGAGTAATCTACAGCTGTATTGACGAAAAAACGGCCGACGAAACCATGAAGTTAGTGAAGAAGGCCGCCAAGAAAGGTTTGACTGACAATGACATCAAAACAGAAATCAATAAAACCTCCGATAAAAATCTGCTAATAGAAAGAGGCAAATTTTCGAAAGGAGATAACAAAATTATTGACGGGATTGAGTGGAAACCGGGAATTACACCCATTTCAAAAATCGACGGAAAATTCGTTATTATCAACTTAATAAAGAACTTACCCCCTGAACCAAAGACACTCTCAGAGGCCAAAGGTCTGATCACTGCTGATTACCAGAATTTCCTTGAAAAAGAATGGATTAAGGAATTGAGAGCAAAATATACATTCTCTGTAAATAAGGATGTTTTGAATACAATCAAGTAGTACACTGCAGATGCCGGAACAGTTTTCCTTTTCATCTGCACTATCTCAGGAGAACAAAAATAGATGAGAAACCCTTATGCAAATTTGATCATTGTTTTCATATTGCTTTTTTCTGTGACATCCTGCCACAAAAAAAATGAGGGTATTCCTTTAGCCAGGGTTTTTGATAAATATCTCTATATTTCAGACTTGAAGGGCCTCGTGCCCAAAGGGATGACGGCTAAGGACAGTGTACAGTTCGTTAAAAATTTCATTGACAACTGGACACACCAGAATGTTCTTGTGGTAGAAGCTGATGATAAGCTGCCTTCTTCGGAAAAAGATTTTACCCTTCAGCTTAATGATTATCGAAATTCTCTTCTTATTTACGAGTACGACAAGGCTGTTATCAACCACAATCTGGATACGGTTGTTAAAGATGATGAGATTACAAAATATTACAATGACAATCAGCAGGAATTCGAGTTGAGGAACAATATTGTGAAGGTAATATACATTAAACTGGTAAAAGGGTCTCCCTACACTTCACGGTTTAAACAGCTTTTAAGCAATATTAATAAAAATCCGCAAAACCACGTTCAGCTGGCCAACCTCGCACCTAAGAATGCAGTCAATTACTTTCTGGATGACCAGTCGTGGTTGCTCTTTGATGATCTTCTTAAGGAGGTTCCTGTGAATACATATAATCAGGAACAGTTTCTGCAAAACAACCGTTATATTGAAATAGCGGATAAGGAATTTATTTACATGTTGCTTATCGAAGATTTTAAGATCAAAGAAACAGCTTCACCTTTGTCGTTCGAAAAGGAAAACATCAGAAAGATACTGTTGCAGAAAAGGAAAATAAAACTGATACAGAAGGCCCATGAGGATTTATACAGTAATGCAATGAATAATAAAGATGTTGAGATTTTCTGATGACAATAAATTGTAAAACGCACAGTTATTAATGGACATTGAATTTAATTATGAATAAAAAAAACCTTTTCTTTTTATCTGTACTTCTTCTGCTGGCAGGCTCACGCCTGACAGCTCAGAATAATGTTGTAGATAAAATAGTTGCTGTAATCGGGAAAAACATCATCAAACTTTCTGATATTGAGCGGGAATATCTTCAGTACCGTATGCAGGGAAATATACAGGGAAATGGTGCTGATGTTAAATGCAAAATGATTGAAACTCTCCTTTTTCAGAAACTTCTTTTGCACCAGGCTGAACTCGACAGTATTGAGATACCTCAGGAACAGGTTGATGCAAAGATTGATGAACGTGTCCGTTATTATACGGCGCAGTTTGGATCAAAAGATAAATTAGAGAAGTTTCTTAAAAAAACGGTAGAATCATTTAAAGATGAGATCAGGCCGGTTTTTAAAGAGCAATTACTTGTTCAGCGTATGCAGGGAAAAATAGTCGGAGAGGTTAAAGTAACCCCTTCAGAAGTGAATAATTTCTTTGCCAAAATACCGGCTGACAGTATACCCGAAGTTGGTTCCGAATATGAATTGGGGCAGATCGTAAAAAAGCCTCCTGTAAGTGAGGCTGAAAGAAAAATAGTGAAGGAGAAACTGAATACTTTACGTGATCGTATTCTTAAAGGTGAAAGCTTTACTGCTCTTGCCGCATTATATTCAGAAGATCCGGGCTCAGCTAAAAAAGGCGGGGAGCTAGGCATGACACCGCGTGGCGAACTTGTGCCGGAATTTGAAGCTGTGGCATTTAACCTGACAAAAGATGAAATATCTCCTGTTATTGAAACGAAATACGGGTTTCATATTATTCAGCTTATCGAAAGAAAAGGCGGATATGTTAATGTCAGGCATATTCTCATGAGGCCAAAAGTTTCTCTTGAAGATCTGATAAAAGCTAAAACACTCTTAGATAGTGTGTTTCTTTTGATTAAATCAAAAAAGATGACATTCGAAGATGCAGCTGCTAAGTTTTCAGATGATGACAGTCGTAGTAACGGGGGATCAATTATCAATCCTAATAATCAAAGTACAAAATTTGAAGCGGATGAAATAGATCAGAGCATTTTCTTTACGGTTGATAAACTTGAAGTTGGTCAGATTTCCTCACCGGTAGTGATGAAAACAGAGGATGATCAGCAGGCTTACCGTATTTTATACCTGAAAAAGCGAAGCTCCCCTCACCGCGCTAACTTGAAGGATGATTATGATAAAATACAGAATATTGCCCTGGAACAGAAGAGGAATGATGTTATTAACAAATGGATTACAAACCAGTTGCAAAAAACATATATCAATATTCTGGATGAATACAGGGACTGCCAGTATGTTCATCCCTGGGTGAAAAAATGAACTATAAATAAAAACAAATTACCCGCATGCAATACAAGTCTGATGTAGAGGCTATTGAAGCGCTGGTCGGAAAATATTCTGACCTGAGAAAAGAAATTGCAAAAGTCATTATCGGACAAGATGATGTTGTAAGAGATGTGCTGATATCTATTTTCAGCCGTGGACATTGCCTTCTGATTGGAGTCCCAGGCCTGGCAAAAACATTGCTGATCAGCACCGTAGCAAGAGTTCTTGGGCTAAGTTTCAACAGAATTCAATTCACACCTGATCTTATGCCTTCTGATATTGTAGGAACAGAAATCCTGGACGAAACTCGAAAATTCAGGTTCATTAAAGGACCGATTTTTGCCAACATTATTCTTGCCGACGAAATCAACAGAACCCCGCCAAAAACTCAGTCTGCCTTGCTGGAAGCTATGCAGGAAAAATCAGTATCTGTTGCAGGAACTACTTATCGCCTGGATGAACCTTTTTTCGTGTTGGCTACCCAAAATCCGATTGAACAGGAGGGAACTTACCCGCTGCCGGAAGCCCAACTCGACAGATTTATGTTGAATATCTGGCTTGACTATCCTACAAAACAACAGGAACTGGATATAGTAAAAGCTACAACGGTTGATAAAGCTGATGATCTGAAAATGATTATGACTTCTGAAGAAATAGTCTTTTATCAGGCACTTGTAAGAAAAATACCTGTTCCTGACAATATTTATAACTATGCAGTAACATTGGCCTCCAGAACACGGCCTAATCTGCCTGTATCGCATGATTGGGCAAATAAGTATCTGACATGGGGCGCAGGTCCAAGAGCCTCTCAAAACTTAATAATTGGTGCAAAAACACATGCTGCTTTAAAAGGAAAGTACTCACCCGATATTGAAGATGTAAGAGCTGTGGCGGTAGCTGTTTTAAGACACAGGTTTGTCAGAAATTACCGTTCCGAGGCCGAAGGTGTTACAGCTGAAGATATCGTAAATGAATTATTAAAAGATTGATGATCAGCTTGTAATTTGCAGGTCACTTAGCAGGCATAAAAAAGAGAGAGGTATGAAAACCCCTCTCTTTTTTTTTATTTGCGTCAAGTCAATTATTGTCAGTTTGCTATCCTGCAGAGGCTATTTTATCTTTTTTTACGACAATAATAAACTTGCATAATTGATACTTTATCTGTCACTCATTTAGTCAATATAAACTTTCCTGGTGATAGTCTGCTTACCGGAGATAACTTTTACCATATAATATCCTTTGGAAGAGCCATTCATACTGATAGAATAAATGGTTTTACCATCCAGTTGCCTGGAAACAATTTCCTGTCCCAGCACATTGTATACACTGATATTCCCATTTAAGGACTGGTCACCATTGATATAAATGGACCTGTCATAGCTGTAAATATTGATGTTTGCTTCATTTTCGGTGATTCCGTTAGCTCCCATCCTGAAGTGGAGGTTGAATCTGTCAGCATTTTCGCCTGTGTTGTAATTAAAGGTATATACAGCATTTTCCTTCAGGTTTATCATAGTGTTCGATGATTTGTCCTCAAGATAAACAGACATCCCGCTATCAAAAGTATTCATGTCTTCAGCTTTAATAGTATATATACCGCTGAGACCCATGGTGAATTCAACAGGAACAATTGCATTTTCATCAGGTTGAAGTTGAGGGAGTTCATTAATAGAAACTTTAACACCATCCTCTGTTTTGGAATAGAGAGAAGGAATCATTTCATATCCGCCGAACAGTTTGCGGGCATCATATTTTCCGTCGTATTCTTTTTGGGCGCCTTCAACAAATCCGACTATCAATGCATCATTATAATCGTTGGCCTTTACCACTAACTGTAAATGATTTGGCATGGTGTTGTATGATTTATAAAAAGGATGATTGCTTTTTACTCTGGCATTATTGGAGAATGTGACAGATGGGGATGATCCTGTTGCACTTACAAAAAGTGCCTGATATGCAGGAAGTATATTACCACCGTCCATTGAACCGAGATGAGTATTGAGGTTATATGATCCATACTGCCCGGCCCAAGTACCGCTTGAGTTCCAGAAATAAACTGCATTGTCAACCCCTGTGAAGCTCATACTGTCCAGATTAACAGCTGACGGATATGGATTTCCAACCAGGTTATAATGGGAGAGGTCCTCTCCGGCATTACTGAGATTATATGTATGAGTACCGGTATTCATACCGTATCCCCTGTATTTAAGGGTTATATTCGGATTCTGAGAAATATTCCCGGTATAGAAGCCTGCATAACCAAAACCATTAACCATAACATCGTTGGTATAATTAATAACCCAATCAGCAACAATTTCATCATAATGGAACATATAGAAATACCAGAATGTATTAATTGACGGAGTTACCACAGGTGCTGAAAACATGTGATATAAAGTATCTCGGGCATTTGATCCTGCCAGGTACATCAGAACTTCACACTTTAACGCCGGATAAGTCAGTGTACCTTTATCAATCATAGCTGCATTACCGCTGGTACTGGCTTTTAATTTCAAACTGTCGTTCACTGCAAGTGATGCTGCAGGATTAATGATAACAGTTTTACCGGGGTTAACGATGAGTTTATTACATACTGCACCGGCAGTTACGGTTACGTCACCATTTATAGTAGCATTGATGCAAGCGGTCGGGATACCATTATCCCATTTTGTATTGTCGCTCCAGTTACCTGTACCTGAGAAAACTGAGGTGCTGGCACAAGCGGCAGAGAAAGATATATCAACTTCATCAAAAGAAGAACAGGCACCGTTAACAATGGTCCATCTGAATGTATAGGTTCCGTACGTATCAACCGTCACTTCTCCGTTATTGGTATTCGGGGAGAAAGAAGCATTTCCCGGTCCTGATTCTTTTGTCCAGACTCCGGTACCAAATGCAGGAACGTTGCCGTCAAGCGTTGCAGACCATGTCCCTGATACGGACTGATTAGTTCCGGCTGTTGCTGTGACTGCTTCGGAGACATTAATAACATCAGGAACGGAGTTTGCAGTAGGGCAGCCTGTTCCATTCTGTACAACAACCTGATATTCCCATATACCTGCCGAAGAAGGAGTTTCCGAATAGGTATCAGAAATAGTATTGATGTCAGACCAAGGATCTGAACCCAGTCTCTTTTGCCATTTAACAATAGTCCCGGTGTACCCGCGGACAGTCATTGTACCTGTACCTGTACCCAAACAAACCGGAGTTGTTCCGTCAGAAACAGTTCCTCCGTTTGAAGCAGCAGGTTCTGTAATTACTTTACTGCCAAGCGATCTGACACATGTCAGAATGTTGTCATCCTGTATAGCAACGGGGTATGTCCCTGGGGCAAGCCCTGAAAATACTGTAGAGCCAAACCAGGTTGACCCGTTATCAATAGAATAATTCCACACTCCGCTTCCACCGGATGGGGTGGAGAATGTAATTGAACCGTTATTGGAACCGTAACAGGAAGAATTGGCAGCAACTACATTTGCATTCAGCTGACTGTTTATTGTTACTGTAACACCAAACCTGTCAGAGCTTTCACAGCCGCTTTCAGTCTGGCTGGCCCAGTATTCAGTTGCTGTTGTCAAAGCGACAGTAGAAGCTAATGCAGCCCCCCCGCTGGAGGCTGAATACCATTTGATACCAGTTCCTGTTGCCGTCAAGCTGTTTACAGTTGGAGAAGCGTCAGAACAAAATGATTGTGAAGCGTTACCCGAAGGGGCATTCGGGATTGGATTTTCTATAATGATGGCACTTCCTGTCATATCTGTCGTGTCACCTGAGTTTCTGCCGGTAACAGTATAAGTCCCAGCCGGCTGGCTTCCAAAACTGATCGGGGCACCAATACCAGTAACTGTGGGTGTCTGGGCTATTCCGTATTTAAAGAGAGTATAAGTCACTCCAACTTCTGAATTATCGAGTCCAACAGCTAATCCTCCTGTTCCCTGGCAATAAGAACCACTCCCGGTAACGTTATATGCAATAGGGGGAGAAACTGGATTAAGAGTAATATTTGTTGCGTTACTGAAACAATTTGTTGCATTGCAGGCCACAGGAGTGGATGATCCTCCTATATACTGACTGATTCTTGTAGGATACGGAGCCGTGGTAAAATTAAAAGTCAGGTTGGCATGAGAGTTCGGCGTAAAACTTACAGAGTTGGTAATACGTATACGGCAAATTCTGTTACCGGGAGCAGAAGTACTGATAATTGAACCATTTCCTGCGCCGGGGTTTGATTTCGGAGTAAGTTTAATGGTGTTTTGTGCTTGTGACCAGATTAAACTGGTTGGCCATTGCGCAGAATTCGATAAATCTGAGTATCCGGCAACAACATCTACAGTAATTGTTCCCCCATTGTAAATACCCGAATTGACAACAATACCGGCCTGAACTGAAGCTAATTCAAACTGTTGTGATGCATCCAAATCAAGGAGGTAAACATCAAATACCATTACCTTATCTGATATCTGTACATCATTCCTGATAGTTATATCAAAAGCAGAAATCTGAGCATTGACCCGAAGAAAGGGAAGAATAATCAGAAGTAGTGGCAGTAATTGTTTCAATAGCACTTTTATTTTTTTCATTTGATTAAGAATTATTATTACAAAATTATCTTTAAATTATGAATATTTTAATGAATATTAATATGGAGTTATTGCACCTATTGCCTGTGCAGAATTATTATCAATAATTCCTGCATCCCAGGAGTCAACCAGGCCATCACCATTGACATCTTCAAGCAAATATCCGGTAGCCGCCACTGCAGATAAGTTATCCACAAGCCCGGCATCCCATGAATCGATAAGATCATCCTGATAAACTTCACCACCAAAGATCGCATACCTGCCATCAAACGTTTCCGTAAGATTGCCGCCATAAACATCAGAAGGTGAAGCGAAAGACAGGGAAACCGTGTTGCCGGCAAAAGATTTTGGTACTGCACTTACAGTAGTCAAACTGTTACGATGTTTGATGGCAATGTAATATGAACCATTGTATATAGCAGGCACAGTGATTGAAGCGGCTCCATTAATGCTCAGTGCTACATTATTAGCTGTATAAACAATTGTACTGTAGTTTCCTGCAACGGAACTATGTAATTCAACTGTTATATGATCAGCACTGCCATCACTCCAGTGAGGACCGCTTTCGTCATATGCCTGATACATTGTACCACTATATGAATAAAGTCCCTCAAGCATTACGTTGCTGATATTCAGAGTTTTGTCGCCTGCAATAGCTACAATACTCAGAGATGATTCTGCTCCGTTTCCACAGGCACTGTGACCTTTAACTTTTAATTGACCGCTTGTAGCAGTAGGCGAGAAATCTAAAGTAACACTGTTGCCGGTTCCATTAATTGTTACTCCTGTTCCGGTATATGACCATATATAGCTGGTGGCATTAGTGATAGCACTTACAGAATAGGCAATACCGGAGGTCCCCGGGTTAAATTCAACAGGTCCCGTGATGGCACCTGCTGCTCCAACAACCTGTTCAAAAACTGCTGTCACATTTAACCTTGTCGTACTTTCACAGCCAGTAGTAGTTTGAGATGCATAATAATGGGTTCCATTAACCAGAGCAACTGTCGTTGAAAGTGCCGTTCCGCCGCTTGAAGCAGCGTACCATTTGATAGCTGTTCCTGTTGCAACAAGGTTAGCTACTTTTGGTGATGATCCTGAACAGAATGACTGGTAAGAAGCTCCTGTCGGGGCACCCGGTGTTGTATTAACCGTTGCTGTTACATCAAAGCGTGAAGTGCTTTCACACCCACTAACCGTTTGCGAAGCATAATAATGTGTCCCATTTACTAATGCTACTGTTGTTGATAATGCAGTGCCACCGCTTGATGCAGCATACCACTGGATAGCAGTTCCAGTTGCAGATAAATTAGCAACTACAGGAGAAGCTCCGGAACAGAATGTTTGTGATGCTGTGCCGGTAGGTGCACCAGGAGTGGTAAGAACGGTTACGGTTACATCAAACCGGGCAGAGCTTTCGCAGCCACTTACCGTTTGCGATGCATAATAGTGTATCCCATTTACTAATGCTACTGTTGTCGATAATGCTGTGCCACCGCTTGATGCAGCATACCATTGAATGGATGTACCTGATGCAGTTAAGTTAGCAACTTTAGGAGAAGCCCCGGAACAGAAGGATTGTGCAGCAGTGCCTGTAGGAGCTCCAGGTGTAGTATTAATGGTCACGGTAACATCAAATCTGGCCGAACTTTCACATCCATTTACTGTTTGCGAAGCATAATAATGAGTTGCATTTGCCAATGCTACCGTAGTTGCTAATGCCGTTCCACCACTCGAAGCAGCATACCATTGAATGGATGTACCTGTTGCGGCTAAATTACTGACTTTAGGGGAAGCTCCCGAACAGAAAGATTGGGAAGCTGTACCTGTAGGAGCACCTGGTGTTGTATAAACTGTTGCTGTCACATCAAATCTGGAAGTGCTTTCGCAACCACTGACCGTTTGAGATGCATAATAATGCGTGCCGTTTACCAGAGCTACAGATGTTGCCAAAGGAGTCCCTCCGCTTGAGGCACTATACCAATGAATAGCTGTACCTGATACAGATAAATTAGCAACCACCGGAGATGTTCCGGAACAGAATGCCTGTGAGGCACTGCCTGAAGGAGCACCGGGGGTAGTTATAATGGTTGCAGTCACATCAAATCGGGCAGTGCTTTCACAACCACTTACGGTTTGAGATGCATAATAATGTGTACCATTTGCTAAGGCAACTGTTGTGGCTAAGGCAGTTCCTCCGCTTGAAGCGGCATACCATTTGATAGAAGCTCCTGTAGCTGTCAGATCAGCAATTTTAGGAGAAGCCCCGGAACAGAATGATTGAGAAGCTGAGCCGGTAGGGGCAGCAGGATCGGATACGGTTATATAAACTGTAAAACGCGTATCACTTTCACAACCTGCGATCGTTTGGCTCGCAAATCCATAATAAGAACCGCTTGGTAAAGCAGTAGTGGTAGGGATCCTGCTTCCGCCTGAAAGGGAGTTATACCAATTTATATCAGTTCCGGTTACGACAAGGTCGGATACTTTTGGATTGTTTATTAAGCAGAATGATTGAGATGCTGCACCTGTTGGGGCTGCGGGATCTGCAACCGTTACAGTTACTGCTAACCTTGCTGTACTTTCGCAACCCAGAATCGTCTGGCTGGCATAATAAGTTGTACCGGAGATCAATGCTACTGTTCCGGCAACAACACTGCCACCTGTTGGTGCATTATACCATTTAATACCTGTACCCGATACTGAAATGAAGGATACTTTGGGATTATTTATAGAGCAGAATGATTGTGATGCCGCGCCTGTGGGAGCTGCAGGATCTGCTATGGTTACATTGACAAGAAGCCGTGTATCACTTTCGCATCCCAAGATGGTTTGTGTAGAATAATATGATGTTCCTGTTATTAAAGATGTTGTTCCTGCGAGAACATTTCCTCCCGTTGAAGCATCGTACCAAATAATGTTTGTGCCTGTAACTATTATATCCGATATTACCGGGTTGTTTATCAAACAGAATGATTGATATGCTGCTCCTGATGGGGCTGCAGGATCTATGATGGTGACAGTCACTGCAAACCGTTCATCACTTTCGCAACCTGATACGGTCTGGCTTGCATAATAGGTTGTTCCTGTTACTAAGGAAGTTGTAGAAGCTAAAACACTTCCGGCTGTTGCCTGGTCATACCATTTAATATCAGTACCGGTTATCAGAAGATTGGATATTTTTGGATCGTTTATAGAGCAGAAAGACTGAGATGCAGAACCTGTTGGGGCTGCAGGGTCTTGAACTGTTACAGTTACAGCCAGGCGTGTCATACTTTCACAACCTGCGATAGTCTGGCTTGCATAGTATGTAGTACCTGTAACCAAAGAGGCCGTTTCTGCAACAATGTTTCCACCTGTTGATGCATTATACCAAATGATATTGCTTCCAGTAACGGCTATATTTGATACCTTAGGATTGTTTATCGAACAGAAAGACTGGGATGCTGAACCCGTTGGTGCAGCCGGATCGGCTACAGTTATTGTTACTGAAAGCCGTTCATCGCTTTCGCAACCTGAAATAGTCTGGCTTGCATAGTATGTAACCCCTGTTCTTAATATCTTTGCCCCGGGAACAGGATATCCACCGGATGGAAGGCTATACCAAATTATATCCGTGCCTGTTACTGAAATGTTAGAGACCCTGGGATCGTTAATAGAACAGAATGATTGAGATGCTGCACCTGTCGGAGGCGGGGGGTCGGCGATGGTAACGGTAACTGCAAAGCGGGTATCACTTTCGCAACCCGATAAAGTCTGACTTGCATAATAGGTTCTTCCGGTCACCAGCGCGGTGGAAGAGGCTACTATATTTCCTGATGTTTCTGCATCATACCATTTAATATTATTGCCACTAACAGATATACTCGAGGCTGTGGGGTGATTCACCATGCAGAATGATTGAGATGCAGTACCAGTTGGTGCTGCAGGATCATTTATGGTTACAGTTACGGCTAACCTTGTAATACTTTCACAGCCCGAAATAGTCTGGCTTGCATAATAGGTTGTTCCAGTTACTAATGAAGTTGTACTTGAAATCGTATTTCCTCCTGTAGATTCATCATACCATATCAGGTCTGTACCCGTGACAACTATATCTGAAACTCTGGGGTTATTAATCGTACAGAAAGTTTGAGATGCAGAACCGACCGGAGCTGCAGGATCGTCAACAGTAACATTTATTGCAAGTCGGGTATCGCTTTCACATCCTGATATTGTCTGACTGGCATAATATGTTGTTCCTGTTATTAATGCAGTTGTGCCGGAAAGCATATTTCCACTGGTTTCTGCGTCATACCAGATGATATCGGTTCCTGAGATCGAGATATCCGATATCTTAGGATGGTTTATCAGGCAGAAAGTCTGAGCCGGGGAACCGGTTGGTGCGGAAGGATCAGCTATGGTCACAATGACCGGCAAACGTTCTAAGCTTTCACAACCAGATAGTGTCTGAGTGGCGTAATATGTTCTGCCTGTAACTAAGGAAGTTGTTCCGGGTAGAACGTTACCTGCTGTTAAGGCATCATACCATATGATATTAGTGCCTGTGACAAGGATGTCAGATATCTTAGGATTATTGATCGAGCAGAACGACTGGTTTCCTGAGCCAGACGGCGCTGCAGCATCAGTTACAGTTACGGAAACAGATAAACGGGTATCACTTTCACAACCGGCTAATGTCTGGCTTGCATAATAGGTCGTTCCGTTTAATAATGCAGTGGTTTGGCTTAAAATATTTCCATTTGTTTCTGCATCATACCATATAATATCTGTACCTGTTATCTGAATGTCGGATATTTTTGGATTATTTACTGCGCAGAATGATTGAGATGCTGAACCTGATGGTGCTGACGGATCAGCAACAGTTACTGCTACGGCAAAACGAGTATAGCTTTCACAACCCAATAAGGTCTGGGTTGCATAATACGTTGTTCCTGTAACTAAAGCAGTTGTGGAGGAAAGAACATTTCCACCGGTCTCCGCGTTATACCAGATGATATCGGTACCAGCAACCAGGATGTTGGATATTTTTGGATTATTTATAGAACAGAATGACTGAGTTCCCGATCCGGTAGGCGCGGGGATAGCTTCAGGCTCGGTAACAACAACACTGCCAAGTGATGCTGAACATGCAGGGTAAGTATGATCCTGAATTTTCAGGTAATAAGTCCCGGGACTCACTCCCAGATAAGACGCTGAAGTCTGCCATGTTGAACCACCATCAATAGAGTAGTCCCACGCGCCAGTGCCCCCGGTCTGATTTGAGAAGGTAATAGTTCCGTCATTTGCATGATAGCAGGTCGCGTTTGCTGAATTAACAGAGGCATTCAGTTCTGAGTTTTGAAGCACGGAAACAGGATTATTTGCATATGACTTAGAACAGGAATTTTCATCTTTTACCTTAATATTATATGTTCCTGTAGATAATCCATCAAATACATTGCTTGTCTGATAGGTAGAGCCATTATCCTTTGAATACTGTAAAATTCCTGTACCACCACTTGCGTTAACTGTAATTGTGCCATCGCTGGCTCCGAAACAATGAATGGTATCCGGCACTACAGAGCTTATAGTAATCCCTTCAGGATTGGATAAATTCGATGTGCCCGCATTCAATTCGCAATTGTTGGCATCCTTTATATAAATAATATATGTTGTTGCCGACAGGTTTGTAAATGTGAAAGGATTTGAACCGCTTACAAAGCTGGAACCTCCGTCGTCAGAATATAAATAAGGAGGTGTGCCGCCTGAAGCATTAATTGAAATGCTGCCATTTGAAAAACCATAACATGTGGGGTTTGTCGGGGTTTTGAGAGCGTCAAGTTCAGATGGTTGTGTTAAACTACCTGATATTTCTGAACTTTCGCATCCATTTCCATCCCTGGCTTTAAACAAATAACTTCCTTCAGGCAGACCGGAGAAAACAGTGCTGGTTTGCCATGTCCCGTAAGAACCTGAAATAGGCCTGTAAGCATACCTGTAGCCATTACCCGAGCCTCCGTTTGCAGAATTCAACGTTATACTGCCATCACTGCTTCCGTTACACAACGGATTGGAAGAGGAGTTCACTGATGCTGAAACTACCAGAGGTTCTGATATTACTTTGCTGCCAAGAGAAAGTATACAGGCGGAATTATTTTGATCCTTCATTGCTACTAAGTATGTTCCTGTTGCTAAGCCGGTATATGAGCCGGACGTTTCCCAGGTAGAGCCTCCGTTGATGGAATAATAATATGCAGATGATCCTCCGCTGACTCCCGAGAAAGTAATTGTCCCATTAATATTCCCGTTGCATACGGCATCAGTTGAATTTACAGTTGCATTCATCGGGTTGTATCGGGTAACCGATACCGGATTATTAATATATGGCTTTGTGCAAGCGTTGTCATCCTTGACAATGATGTTATAAGTACCTACAGGTAAACCATTAAATACATTACCGGTCTGGTAGCTGACTCCACCATCATTTGAATATACCAGGCTGCCCGTTCCGCCGCTTGCAGATACTGATATTGTACCGTCATTAACGACGTCGCAGGTTACTTTTGTTGTTGTTACGGGATTGCTGATGATAATTTCGGCAGGATCTGTCAGAACAGTGTTGCCGGTATTAATAACGATTGCATTGGCATCTTTTACGTATATGTCGTAAGTGCCGGCAGAAAGACCTGTAAAAGTATACGGGTTGGAACCACTTTCATAGTTTAATCCTGCATCCTTTGAATACAGGTATGGTGAGATTCCGCCTGAGGCATTAACGGCAATGCTTCCGTTAGCTCCGCCATAACATGTTGGGTTTACCGGTGTTTTACTTGCTTCAAGATATGCAGGCTGAGTTAAAACCCTGGTTACTTCTGAGCTTTCACAACCGTTGTTATCCTTTGCTTTAAGACTATAACTGCCTTCAGGTAATCCCGTAAAAACGTTACTGGTCTGCCATGCACCGAAGGAACCGGAATTACGTCTTAACGCATACATATATCCGGAAAGTGAACCTCCTGTTGCAGGATTTAAGGTAATGCTGCCATCACTAGAACCATAACTTAACGGGTTTGATGAAGAATTAACAGAAACTGAAACTACATCTGGCTGGGTTAAAGCTCTCGACACTTCGGAACTTGTACATCCGACGTTATCCTTAGCTTTAAATATATAACTTCCTTCAGCCAGGCCGGAGAAAATATTGCTGGTCTGCCAGGCGCCATAAGATCCTGAAACCAGCCTTGAAGCATACATGTAACCGCTGCCTGAACCTCCTGTAGCTATATTTAAAGTCACACTGCCATTGCCGGAGCTGTTACAGGTTAAGTTGGAGAAAGTATTTACAGAAACTGAAACCACCAACGGCTGAGTGATCACCTTGCTGCCAAGGGATACAGTACATGCTGAGTTACTCCGATCCTGCATAGATGTGTAATACGTTCCGGGAGTTAAACCTGTGTATGAACCCGAGGTTTGCCATGAGGCTCCTCCATCTATCGAATAATTGTAACTGGATGAACCTCCGCTTTCTCCCGTAAACGTAATTGTACCATTATTGTAACTGTTACAGGTGATATTTGATGAATTGACCGTGGCATTCATCGGCGCATTTTGTATAACGGATACTGGGTTGCCGGAATAAGCCAGAGTACAGTTGTTGTCATCTTTAACAACGAGGGAATAAGTTCCCGTAGATAAGCCGGTGAAAACTTGACTTGTCTGGAATGTACTGCCGTTATTATTTGAATAATGAAGGGCACCTGTTCCCCCGCTTGCACTAACAGTTATACTGCCATCACTGACTCCGGAGCAGGTAACATGTGTTGTACTTACCGTGCTGATGCTTACTGAAGCAGGATTGGCCAGGGTAGAAATCCCCGTATTTAAAACACACAGATTAACATCCTTTATATAAATGCTGTAAGTGCCGGCTGAGAGCCCTGAATAGGTATATGGGTTTGTTCCCGTTACATAAGACGATCCTCCGTTTATCGAGAACTGATAAGGAGAAGTCGTTCCTGTAACATTTACTGAAATGGTTCCATTAGCATCGTTATGGCATAATGGATTTGCGGGTGTTTTATTTACTACAGGTGCTGCAGGCTGTGTTAATACACGTGTGGCTTCTGCACTTTCACAATCCCTGTTGTCTTTGGCTTTGAAGCCATAAGTGCCGTCAGCCAATCCACTGAAAACCTTGCTTGTTTGCCATGAACCGTAGGTTCCTGAACCGGCAGGATTTCTCATGGCATACATATAGCCGGTACCTGAACCTCCTGTCGCTGTATTCAGCGTTACACTGCCATCGCTGGATCCGTTACACACAGGATTGGACGAAGACGAGACAGTAACAGCTACTACTGTTGGCTGATTCATATTCCTTCCAACGGTAGGACTTTCACAACCGTTTACGTCTTTAGCTTTGAAACCATAACTTCCAACAGTAAGACCACTGAACACAGTACTTGATTGCCATGAACTCCATGGGCCACTGGTAGCAGGTACCCTTGACGCATACATATAACTGCTTCCTGTACCTCCTGTTGCTGTATTCAGGGTAACACTTCCTGTGCCTCCGTTACACACAATGGCAACTGAAGTATTAATGGTAACACTGACTGTTGTCGGGTTATCAATGACTTTTGAACCAAGAGATTGTGTACATGCAGGGAATGTGGCATCCTGAATAGCTACGTTATAGGTTCCGAAGGTCAAACCGGTAAATGAGGCTGATGTTTGCCAAGAAGAACCTCCGTTTATGGAATATTTGTATGTTCCTGTTCCACCACTTTGATTTGTAAAGGTAATGGTACCGTTATTGACATTATTGCAAAGCATGTTTGTTGAAGTCACCGTTGCCCCTAACAGCCCGTATTGCGATACAGTTACAGGGTTACCTCCATAAAGTTTAGTACAGTTGTTAACATCTTTTACTTTAACAGCATAAGTGCCTGCTGTTAGACCGCTGAATACATTACTTGTCTGATATGTAGTCCCGCCATCAATGGAATATGTAAAGCTCCCTGCGCCGCCACTGGCATTTATCGTAATGGTTCCGTTATTTCCTCCGTAACAGCTTACATAGGTTGTGGGAACAGAACTTATAGTGATATCAGTAGGACCGTATAAAGTATAAATACCTTTATTTAATACACATGAGTGAGCATCTCGAACAACAATATCATAATTAGTGCCAACAAGTGTGCCAACAAGGTTATTGAAAATATAAGGGTTTGAACCAGTTGCAAAGGTTGCACCACCATCAATAGAGTATTGATAGGGCGAAGTACCGCCTGTTGCATCTATCTGTATACTTCCGTTATCACCGTTATAACAGGAGGGAGGTGCTGAAGTCGACACTGTTGCTCCGAGAGAAAACGGTTGCGTCAGATTCTGTGTTATTTCTGAACTTTCGCATCCATTAACATCTTTTGCTTTAAACCCATAACTTCCGATAGCTAATCCGCTGAACACATTACTTGATTGCCATGAGCTCCATGAGCCTGAACCTGCAGGTAACCGCTTCGCATACATGTAACCACTGAGCGATCCTCCCGTAGCAATGTTCAGAGTGACGCTTCCATCACTGGTGCCATTACAAAGCGGATTGACAAAAGTATTAACTGTGATAGCTACCACAGCCGGGAATCCAACTGTTATTATTCCAAGCGAACGTGTGCATAATGGATAGGTTACATCTTTAATGGCTGCATTATATGTTCCCGGTGAAAGCCCTGCAAATGATCCGGACGATTGCCAGGTGGAGCCGCCATTTATGGAGTAATTCCATACACCCGTTCCACCGCTTGCACCGGAGAAAGTTATAGTACCATTATTATCGCCATTACATATGACAGCAGTGGGGGTAACTGTGGCATCCAGCAAATTGTACTGCATTACCACAACAGGGTTAGAAGAATAAACCTTTGTGCAGAAATTATCATCTCTGACTACAATGGTATAGCTACCGGCTGTCAACCCGTTAAAAATATTGCTTGTTTGAAAAGTACTGCCGTTATTGATGGAATAGTGCAGACTGCCTGTTCCACCGGAGGCGCTGATGCTAATTGTTCCGTCATTACCTCCATGGCAGGTAACCCAGGTTGGGGTAACCGAGCTGATGATGATATCTGTCGGGCTGTATAGAGTGTAACTGCCCTTGTTTAATATACATGCGTGAGCATCTTTAATAACAATATTGTATGTGGTCCCGCCAACTGTTCCTAACAGATTGCTAAAAGTAAACGGTTCAGAACCGCTTGTATAGTTTGATCCACCGTCAAGAGAAAATGTATAAGGAGAGGTGCCGGTGCCGTCAGTTACATCCACTGTAATGCTGCCGCTATTTTGGTTATAACACAATGCATTGGCAGGGGTTACCGCAGCATCAAGGGCTGCAGGCTGTGTCAGATTCCGGGTTATTTCTGAACTTTCACATCCATTACCGTCTTTTGCTTTAAACCCATAACTTCCTATTGCTAATCCGCTGAAGATATTGCCCGACTGCCATGTTCCCCAGGTACCTGAACCTGCAGGTAATCTCATAGCATACATATAGCCACTGAGCGAACCTCCTGTGGCCGAATTCAGTGTCACGCTTCCATCACTGGTGCCGTAGCATAAGGGATTTGTTGAAGTGTTTACTGTTATTGCAACAACATCAGGGAAGCCAACGGTTATAATGCCAAGTGAGCGAGTGCAGGATGGATATGTTGCATCCTGAATAGCTGTACTGTATGTTCCTGGAGCAAGCCCAGTGAAAGAGCCTGATGACTGCCAAGAAGAACCACCACTGATGGAGTAATTCCACACACCTGTTCCGCCGCTTGGACCGGAGAAGGTTATCGTACCATTGATATCCCCGTTGCATATAACGGCTGTTGGTGTGACTGTTGCATATAATATATCGTATTGCCTTACTTCTACAGGATTTCCCGAGTAATGCTTCGTGCAGTTATTAGCGTCTTTTACCACAACACTGTATGTACCGGCAGTTAAACCATTAAAAACATTGCTTGTCTGATAACTACTGCCGCTATTGATTGAGTAATTCAGACTTCCGGTTCCGCCGGATGCGCTTATGCTTATTGTTCCGTTGCTTCCACCATTGCAGGTCACCCATGTCGGTGCAGCGGCACTTATGATGATGTCAGTCGGGCTGTATAAGGTGTAGTTGCCTTTATTTAAGGTACATGCATGTAAGTCTTTTACAACCACATTATATGTGGTTCCAACCACTGTGCCTGTGAGGTTGGTAAACGTATAGGGGTCTGTTCCGCTTGAAAAGTTCAACCCGCCATCAATAGAATATGTGTAGGGGGAAGTGCCTGTGCCGTCAGTTACATCAACAGTAATGCTGCCACTGTTTCCGTTATAACACAGAGCATTGACAGGAGTTACTGTAGCTTGCAGGGCTAAAGGCTGAATTAAATTTCTGGTTATTTCTGAACTTTCGCAACCATTAGCATCTTTTGCTTTAAACCCGTAGCTTCCGACAGCTAATCCGCTGAAAATGTTACTGGATTGCCATGCTCCCCAGGTACCTGTACCGGCCGGTAATCTCACTGAATACATATAACCGCTGAGCGAGCCTCCTGTTGCTGTATTCAGTGTTACTGTACCGTCACTTGAGCCAAAACATAAGGGGTTAGAAGAAGAATTGACGGTAATTGCAACAACTGCAGGGAATCCAATGGTTTTAACACCAAGTGATCGTGTACATGCAGGATAGGTTGCATCCCGGATAACAATGCTATAAGTCCCGGGAGAAAGCCCGATGAATGAACCGGAGGATTGCCATGAAGATCCACCCGTTATGGAATAATTCCATGTACCTGTTCCACCGCTGGCACCGGAAAAAGTAATTGTACCATTATTATCCCCGTTGCATATCACATCCGTTGAATTTACCGTTGCGTTTAACAGGTTGTACTGGGATACTGTTACTGGATTGCCGGTATAAGTTTTAATACAATTATTATCATCTTTTATAACAACATTATATGTCCCGGCTGCAAGTCCGCTGAAAACATTACCGGTCTGGTATGAGCTGCCGTTATTTATCGAATAATGCAGGCTGCCGGTGCCTCCTGATGCACTGATACTGATCGTGCCGTCGCTGCCACCGTTACAGGTCACCCAGGTTGGGGTAACTGAACTGTAAACTAAGTCAGTCGGGCTGTAAATGGTAGCGCTGCCAGCATTTAAGATACACAGGTTAGCATCTTTGACATAAATGTTATAAGCCGTTCCGGCAACAGAACCGGAAAGATTAGAAAATGTATATGGGTCGGATCCTGATGAATAACTGGTGCCGCCATTTTTGGAATAAGTATATGGAGAAGTGCCGGTTCCGTTTGTAACATGAACAATAATGCTGCCGTCAGAACCATTGAAACAGGTAGCATTGGCAGGAGTGAGTGTGGCTGCGAGAGCTGAAGGTTGTGTAACATTCCGTGTGACTTCTGAAGTTTCACATCCTTCGCTGTCTTTAGCTTTAAATCCATAACTGCCTGCAGCTAAACCATTAAAAATATTACTTGACTGCCATGCGCCCCATGTTCCTGTACCTGCCGGCAATCTCATGGCATACATATAGCCAGTTCCTGAACCCCTTGTTGCCGGATTCAAAGTTACGCTACCTGTACTGTTATTAAAACAGGTCAGGTTGGATGAAGTATTTACGGATACGGTAACCAGATCAGACTGAATGATTTTACTGCCCAATGATCTTGTGCATCCGGTATTCAGATCCTGAATGGCAATATTATATGTTCCTGGTGTTAATCCGGAATATGAATTCGGGAAATCGAAGGAAGCTCCGCCGTCAATAGAATACATATATTCTCCCGAACCACCGTTTTCGTCAGAAAATGATATTGTCCCATTATAAATACCTCCGCATGTGGTAACATCTGTTGATGTCACTGTTGCTGTCATCAGATCATATTGTGTAACTGTTACAGGGTTACCAGAGTATGCCTTTGTACAGGCACTGTCGTCTTTAACCATAATGTTATAAGTTCCGGCAGATAACCCGGTAAATATATTGCTCGTCTGGTAGGTGCTGCCGTTATTCTTTGAATACTGCCTGTTTCCTGAACCGCCGCTGGCAGTAACGGTAATCCTTCCGTCACTTCCGCCATAGCAGCTTACCGGGGGCAGCGCTGAAACAGAACTGATAGAAATATCAGTTGGGTTTGTCAATACAGTACTGCTTGCGTTATAAATACATGCATTCGCGTCTTTTACATAAATATTATAAGTGCCTGCAGGCAGTCCGCTAAAAGTATAGGGGTTAGATCCGCTAAAATAAGTGGTTCCACCGTCTTTTGAATACTGGTAAGGAGAGGTTCCTCCTGAAGCGTTAATAGCAATTCTGCCGTTTGATCCTCCGAAGCAGGTAGGATTAACCTTACCTTTGGTGGCTGATATAGCTGAAGGCTGTGTTAAATTTCTTGATATTTCTGTACTTTCACAATTATTTCCATCTTTTGCTTTAAATCCATAATTTCCAGTTGGTAAACCGCTGAATACTGTACTTGTCTGCCAGGCACTCCATGTACCAGAGCCGTATGGTAATCTCTTAGCATACTGATAACCTGTACCTGAACCGCCTGTGGCTGTATTTAAGGTAATGCTGCCATTACTGCTTCCATTGCAGGTAGGAGAGGAAGATGAATTTACAGTAACAGCTACTACTGCGGCGGGTCCTCCTACTGTTGAGGTACCGAGTGACTGGGTACAACTAGCGTCACGTAAATTAACCGTATAACCTTGTGCAGATAAATTGTTGAACGTATAAGAAGTCGTAATATTTTGCCAGCCGACCAGATTGGGATCAGGACTGATAGAAACCTGATATCCTGAACCCGTTCCGCCTGAGGGGCCTGATACAGTTATGCTTCCGTTTGTGCCTCCGAAACAGCTTGCATTTGCAGGGGTAACCGTTGCAGTAAGCGCTGTTTCTGAGATGGTCACACTTCCAGGGCTTGTGGCACAGTATGTTGAAGTTGAGGGTATAGTATAGCGTGCATAAATATTGTTATAAACCCCGGCCGGAATTCCGCTAAAAGTATAAGGATCAGTTGATGACGGGGGTGAACTCCAGATTGCTCCGGCATTAATTGTATATTCCCATGTGGTAGGTGAATATCCGGCAACATTAGGGTCAATGGTGATAGTTCCGTTATTTAAACAGGGGCTGGTTTCATCTGTCTTTGTTACGGATACAAGAGTAGGACTTTGGTATACAGTAACTGAAACAGCTTGTGAACTTACAGACCATGTATTGGGTGAATTAATTGCCCTTGCCCTGATATAATAGGTTCCTGTGGATGTTGCATTAAATGTAGTTGTGGTTGGATAGGTTGTTGAAGTGCCGTCGCTGGCAGTCTGCCAGTACCAGGTTTGTGCAGTGGGTGCAGAGTTTGAGGCAGAAAACTGAGTATACCCGCAATTGTAAGTGGTTGAGGCAAATGTGGCAGCTGGAGTAATTGGAGTACCAAGTAAATAGATGTTATCGATGCTCAGTGTTCCTGATCCAACTGAAGCATCATTATGAAATTTAATCCCAACATTAAAAATACTATTATTATTGGCAGCAGTAACCGCTGAGAGATCAAGGATCTGGCCAGTACTCCAGGCTCCGTTACCAGTAAGCGAAGTGCTTCCATAAATAAAAGAACTTCCATCTGTAGCATATCCCATTTGCCCATAATCACAGCAGGATTCGAGGACTCCGGCCCAGTCGTATTGAATTTTAATGTTTTCCCATCCAGCTGTCGAGAAGGGACGGGTGGCATATACATCAGTTGATCTGTCTGTTGCATATGAACACGAATAACTTGCACCATCATAACTGTTGATGCTCATATAAGCCGATGAACAGGTATTACCGGAGCCGTATTTCCAAGCATTGGTCCCCTGCATCCCATTAGGATAAATGCCACCATTAACAGACCCTAAGGTCCAAGAACCTCCATAGGATGAACAGTCATCGTACTGGAACCAGGATTGAGAAAAGAGTTTATTGCTTATTGAAAAAAGCAGGAAGACACAAAATGCTACGCTAAGTGTTCTTGTAATTTTTTTCATAAAAGATATACAAATTAGATATGTAATTATAGCTTTTTAAATAAAAAACAAATATAAGCAATTTCATTTTAAAACCAAAATATTTTTTCATTACAAGATAACAATTTATCCATCATTTACATCGTATTATTTGCAATATTTATCAGTAAAAACACTTATGCCATTACACTTAAGCTATTTACAATAATAATGGTTGTTGAAAAAAATCAGCCGCATTTATGATAAATGTCAAAAACCGGCCCGAATACTTAGCTTCACATGAAAAAAAATCAAAAACATCATCTTGTGAAAAACAGTCTGAAAACATTGTGTTTTTTTGAAATAAGTTTAACAAAGCATAAGGAGATGAATATTTCCTAAAACGGAAAGACAAAAATAAAATGTGCAGAATTTATCAATGTAAGTAACCACAATTCAACACATAATTTAAAAGCCATATATTTGATTATATGGTTCTTAAAGCGGATTGAATGTTAATAGTTGTATCACTGAGTCCAATCCTGTTATCATTTCAGGACCATTCTTTGATGTAATGTTAAGAAAATTACGACTTAGTTTGTATTTCCGAGCTTATCATTTAGCTTTTTTCTGAGACTGGGTTCAGTCAGGTTATATTCTTAAAATATTTTCAGAAAAGATTTATTACAAATATTATGCAAATATTAATTATTACTCTATTTTTGTGAAAACATTAAAATTTTTTAAAATGAAAAAACTATTTACTTTGTTATTGGGCATTGTATTGTCCGGTGCAGGTTTTGCACAATTGCAGAACGGGAATTTTGAAAACTGGAGCACTCATACAGCTATTGGACCTGACGGCTGGATCAATTCAAACATGGAAGCTATACCAAGGGGACTTCCTGCAAACATTTCTCAATATACCCCGGCGCATGGTGGTAACTATGCTATTAAATTGGAAACAATATCCAATCCGACAGATACTTTAGTCGGTTACATGTTTGATACACACAATCCCGGCGGAGACCCGTTTTCAGGCGTAGGCGGGGTTCCTTACACTATGAAACCAGATTCATTTATATGTTATGCTAAGCTTGGTATTCTTCCGGGAGATACAGGTCTGATAGGAATAATGTATAAGAACAGTGGCTCTGTTATTGGCATGGATATGTTCAAAATATCGGGCAACAATAATCCAACTGTCTGGCAGAGGTTGTCATTTAAACTCACCGTGTCATCAACCCCGGATACCGTAATTCTTCTGGCAACATGCAGCAACGCAATGACAAAAAGAGGGATTCAGCCCGGGAGCTTCGTTATATTTGACGATTTCGCCTTCAATACCAGTTTGCCTATTCCGGATGGCGGCTTTGAGAACTGGAGTACAATGTCGAGTTTTGAATCACTTGCAAACTGGGATTGTAAAAGCGCGCTGGATTTTGTAAATAGTGGTCTTAGCAGCCCTATTCATAAATCGACTGATAAATATGAAGGACAATACGCGCTTAAAATGGTAACAACAGCAGGTAATCAGCCCGGCTGGTTTTTTACAGGTATAAACAATGGAAACTGGGATAATACCCTGATGAAGTTTACCAGTGGGTTTTCTTTCAGCAATCAAACAGATACTCTTATAGGATGGTATAAATATTCTCCTAACGGCAGCGATACAGGTCAGGTTAATATTGAATTCAGGAAAGCAGGAGTTGCATGTGGCATGTATTCAACATGGCTGACAGCCCAATCATCTTATACCCGGTTTGAAATTCCGTTCAGCTTATCTCAGGCACCGGACACTGCTGTAATTACCATTAATTCTTCAAGCTGGCCGTTCACTTATGCTGATACAGGTTCTGCCCTTATTATTGATGCACTGAAATTCAAGTCTTCGCAATATGTTGGTATTCAAAACTTTTTTACCAATGCTGTTATCGTTGGTCCAAATCCAACCGTTGGTGAGTTTAGCTTGTTCTATATTCCTAAAAACATAGGTGAAGCTACTTACACAGTTTTTGATGCTAACGGCAAAGCAATCAGAAGTGAACTGCTGAATGGATCAAGAACCTACATCAATATAGCAGATCAACCAAAAGGTGTTTATTTTATTAAAATTACTGACGGAAAAAGCATCATCAGTAAAAAGTTAATATTGCAATAACGATTTATCCTAAGATTTGAATAATTTGGTTTTTATCAGCCAAATTATAGATGATTGACAGATATAAAAAGAGACTGTCTCAAAAGGGCAGCCTCTTTAATTTGTTGACAATCAACATAATAGTGTTGATAACTTTTTAT
>Ga0114951_10001799_pt1 | contig 25598 bp, 23 predicted proteins | sample AM7aDNAmetaG_FD_88677 | JGI IMG/M metagenome (GOLD analysis project Ga0114951, IMG submission 88677) | Freshwater microbial communities from Finland to study Microbial Dark Matter (Phase II) - AM7a DNA metaG | ecosystem: Environmental > Aquatic > Freshwater > Lake | place: Finland: Lake Alinen... | reverse complement strand
TTCGATCTTGTCTATTGGGTGGGCTTCTTCGGCCAGGGTGCGAAGGCGGCCGGAGACTTGTTTTCCGGGATCGAATTTCAGGCGGCTGGCCCGTTCCGCTGCCGGTTCGCCCGACAGATAGCTTTTCGGAAAACCGGTTTCCTGCGGGCAGTAAAGGCAGATTCCGGGACAGGGATAGGGCTTGGTCAGAACCGAAACATTGACGATGCCCGAAAGCGACCGGACCGGCCGGACGCGCAACAGGTTATAAAGTTCGCGGCGGGATTGTTCGGCGGATTTTCCGCCGCCAAGTTTGTTTAAGGCCGAAAGCAGGGAGATATTACCCGGATAGGGAATTTTTAATTCCACGCAAATTTTCCGTTTGAACGCGTCTAATTCCGTTTTTGTTTTCGGGTCGTCTTGGATCAGTTTTTCCGCGATTGTAATTTGACGTTCCATTGACTTACCGTTTTTTTCTGATAACCTTTTTATCATAATGCTTTATAGGGGGGTGAGAATGAGGAATGAAGATTATATTCGTTTCTATGTCCCTGACTTAGACCGTCTATGAAAAATGGGAAGGTTTCTAGGATCTGAACCTCGGATCAACTGGTCAATATAGCGGTTCTTCCAATAATCATCCTTTAAAGTCTGGCAACCAAGCCAGATTTTTTCGTTCGTACACGTACTTTAAAATTATAGGATTTTTGGATAAAGTCAAAAGGCGGTTGATTTGCTTATACTATTTTTTCTGATAATATGATGCCGGAGGTGTAAACGGGTTTATGTGTCTAGTTCTTACCTCTATGCTCGTCTTAGCCTAGCAGAGTAGATAGGATAAGGCCGTCCGGCGCCAAACTAGAGTACGGCAGGATATCTCTAGTGAGCATTTCAGCCGGTTATTTTATATCTGACCACTTTCGTGGTCAGTCTTTTTAACGGTTTTGTCCGGGTTCGCTTCTTAAGGATATTCGACCATTCCGTGATAATATATATGTAGGAAACGGTTTTAGCGGCGTTAAGATCCGGCGCCATTTTTTTGATTTAATCAGGGCAATTAAGTATAATGACCTTTGTCGCATAAACAAATTTTCACAATCAAGCTCGATAATTCTATCCTTTAAGGATTCAATATCCGGCGCGCGATTTGAAATAAACCAATGTTTGAACAATTAAAACAATTGAAGAAATTGCAGGAGATCCAGAATGCTTTGAAAAACGAACGGCTTGATTACGAGAAACAGGGCATAAAAGTAACGCTTAACGGCAAACTGGAATTTGAAGATATCAAGCTTAACCCGACATTACCGATAGACCAGCAGGAAAAGCTTTTAAAGGAAGCGCTGAATGAAGCGATGAAGAAAATCCAAATGACCGTGGCGCAAAAGATGCAGGCTATGGGAGGACTGGGGTTTTAAGGAGGAATTAGATTATATGGAGATAATCCGGATTATAGTTGGCGAAATCCAGACAAACTGTTTTTTGTTTGTTTGCGGCAATAAACTGGCTGTCATTGATCCCGGAGGAGAAGAGGAAAGAATTGTTCGTGAAATTGAAAAAACCCGGGCGGAAGTAAAATTCATTATCAATACCCATTGTCATTTTGACCATACTTTAAGCAATGCCGGATTGAAAAAGAAATTCAATGTTCCGGTCTTGATCCATGAAAACGAAAAAGATTATTTGGATTTCACGCCGGATCGGTTTTTAAGGGATGGCGAAAAGATCGCGGTAGGGGAATGTTCTTTGAAGGTTGTGCTGACGCCCGGCCATACCGCGGGAAGCATTTGTTTGTTCGCTCCGGGCCTGGTTTTTTCAGGGGATACGATTTTTGAGGCTGGCGGCGTTGGCCGGTGGGATTTGCCGGGAGGCTCTCTCAATGATTTAAGAATGTCGCTCGAAAAACTTAACGTTTTGATCGATCCGGGGACAGTGGTATATCCGGGCCATGGCGAAATCTTTACGTTCGAAAAAAAGCAATGGATTTGAATAAACTCAAGATGGTGCTTAAAGACGAGCCGGCTTACCGCCTAAGACAGGCCGAGGAGTTGATTTTTAAGCAGCTCATCGAAGATTGGTCGGAAGCTCAAAGTTTGCCGGTGGCGTTGCGCCAAAAATTGAAGAACGATTTCCCGTTATCGACGGAATCGGCTGTTAAATTCCTGGAATCAAAGGACACGGTCAAAGCGGTGATTTCTTTTTCCGATGGCGTTAAAGTCGAAACGGTATTGATGCGCCACAAAGACGGCCGCAACACGATTTGTGTTTCTTCCCAGGCCGGTTGTCCGATGGGGTGCGTTTTTTGCGCTACCGGCAAGGGAGGGTTTAAAAGGAATCTGTCCGCTTCCGAGATCGTTTGGCAGATATTGTTTTTCGCGCGCCGGCTTAAAATAACAGGTGAAAGAATAGACAATGTGGTTTTCATGGGAATGGGTGAGCCTTTCCTGAATTACGACGCGGTGATGGAAGCGGTAAGGCTGATCAATTCAAAGGACGGATTCAATATCGGCGCCCGCCATATTTCTATTTCAACCGTTGGTGTCGTTGAGGGGATAGAAAAACTGGCGGATGAACCAATCCAAGTAAATTTGGCGATTTCTTTGCATGCGCCCAACGACGCGTTGCGTTCCCGGATCGTTCCGGCGAACAAAAAATATCCAATTAACAATATCCTCTGGGCGGTTTACGGGTATGTTAAAAAAACCAACCGCCGCGTGATGTTCGAATACATCATGATCGATGGAGTAAACGACTCCGACGATAACGCGCGTGAATTGGCGGCCCTGATCAAAAAAAGGCTTTCTTTGAAATTAGCGTTCGTCAATTTGATTACTTATAATCCGACGGGGGATTTTAAGCCGTCGAACCGCGACAGAGTCAAAAAATTCAGGGAAATAATCGATCAGGAAAACGTTGAAACTACCGAGCGCTATCGGTTCGGCCGGGAAATAAAAGCCGCTTGCGGACAACTGGCCAATCGGGACGTGAACGATAAGACAAAAATCCAAAGACCATAGCTGATATCCAAGAGATATGAGCCGCGTCATCCGGGATTTTGAAATAATTTTATGCTGGTTAAAGTAAAAGTATATCCTTGTTCAAAAGAGGAAGGGGTCACGAAATTGGCCGAAGATAAATACGAGATCATGGTGAACGAAAAGCCGGAAATGAATATGGCCAACGATCGCGCCCGCCAGCTTCTGGCGGTTTATTTCGGCTTGCTCGAAAGCAAAGTGAAGCTTGTTCACGGCGGCCATCAGCAGAATAAGATCTTTGAAATAGCCGATCTGAATTAGATCAATCTTATGGAAGATATAATTTTAGTTGACGATGGCGATAACCAGACCGGAACGGGAGAGAAAATGGCTGTTCATCGCGCGGGATTGCTTCACCGAGCTTTTTCCATTTGCGTCTATAATTCCAAAGGCGAACAGTTGTTGCAAAAAAGAGCGTCTAAAAAATACCACTGTCCGGGTTTGTGGAGCAACGCGTGTTGTTCCCATCCGCGGCCGGGAGAAAATTTATATGACGCGGCGAAGCGCCGTTTAAAAGAAGAAATGGGTATTGATTACAATTGGGGCCGGCGCGGCGGGGATGTCCCGCAACTGGAGTTTATTTATAAAGTAAAAGTTGGGGAGCTTACCGAGAATGAATACGACCATGTGCTGTTTGCCGCGTTCGACGGGGAGCCGCAGATCAACAAAGAGGAAGCGGATGCCTGGAAATGGATCGGCCGCGACGAGCTGGTGGCGGATATCCGGGAAAAGCCGGGGATTTACACACCCTGGTTCAGGCTGATGATGCGAGTGGCCTGGATCGACAATGATCCCAAAAGCCTGGTTCCGGAATTGGAAAGATACGAGGAAAAAAATCAATCCGCAAAAAAATGAAAGAAAAGGACGCGAAAGAATTAATGGAAAAAACAAAGCGCGATTTTGATTTGATAGCGGACAATTTTTCGATTACCAGAACGCGGCCATTGGAACAATTGGGTTTTTTATTCGACCGTTATCTAAAGATCGGGGATAAAATTTTGGACCTTGGCTGCGGAAACGGCCGTTATGTTCCAAAATTCCTGGATAAAGGCGCGAAGTATATCGGCCAGGATTTCTCAAGAGAGCTTGTCGAAATAGCGAAAATTAAATACCCGAGAGAACAGTTTATCGTCGGTAACGCGACCGACCTTCCTTATCCCGCGGGTGATTTTGATAAGGTTTTTTGCTTGGCCGTTCTGCACCACCTGCCGTCGCGAAAGGTGCGGCAAAAATTTTTTTTTGAAGTCGGCCGGGTTTTAAAAAAGGACGGGATCATCGTAGCGACCGCCTGGGATTTGCGCCCGGTAAAGATTTTGGCTTCCCGTAATTGGCGCCGGATGGCCGTTTTTTTAAAAAGCCAGATACTGGTGGCGGTCGGAAGGTCTCAGCTTGATTTCGGGGATTTTTTCATTCCCTGGCGTCAGTCCTGCCAGCGCTACGTTCATGGTTTTTCCTTGAACGAATTGAAAGATTTGGCGGTTGGCGCCGGATTGAAGATTATTGAAGCGGGTATTGCGGGGCGCGCGTCGCACGAAGGGAATCTTTACATTGTGGCCCAAAAGCGGCAGAATTAGAAAAATGCCCTTGAGGCCCTAAACCAACCATCATGATGATAAAAATTGGAGTTACCGGCACTTTGGGATCCGGAAAAGATACACTCGCCGCCTATCTTATCTTAAAGGGATTCGAACATATTTCTTTGTCCGACCTGATCAGGGAAGAGCTCAAAAAAAACAATCAGGAAATTACCAGGGATAATTTAGTGAAAGAGGGAAATGAAATGAGGGAGAGAGAAGGGAATGGAGTATTGGCAAAAAGAGCGATCGAGCGGATGAACGAGGAAAAGAATTATGTCGTTACCAGCGTCAGAAATCCCTTGGAAGTCAAAACACTGGCTGGTTCGGGAAAGTTTGTTTTGCTGTCGGTTGACGCGCCGGCGGAGCTTAGGTTCAAAAGAATAATTGACCGCGGCCGGAATGAAAAAGACGCCAAAACCTTCGAAGAGTTCAAAGAAATAGAGGCCAGGGAAATGATGTCGGATAATAAATCAAGCCAACAAATAAGAGCTTGCATGAATATGGCCAAGTTTACGATCGTAAACGACAGCGACGTGGATACCTACTTCAAAAAAATCGACGATTTGATGCCTCACCTCGAAAAAGAAGCGTTTCACGTAAGACCCGATTGGGATCGTTATTTTATGGAGTTGGTCCGCTCCGTCGGAGAAAGAGGAACATGTAACCGGGGGCGGGCGGGATGTTTGATCGTGAAAGACAAAAGAATAATTGCTACCGGTTATGTCGGGGCACCCCCAAAATTGGCGCATTGCGATGACGTGGGCCATTGGTTCAAGAAAACCATCCACGAAGACGGAAGCATTACCCAGCACTGTATCAGGACCGTGCACGCCGAGGCGAACGCGATCGCGCAGGCCGCGAAATACGGTATCAGTATTGACGGGGCAACGCTTTACTGTAAAATTGAACCTTGTCTGGACTGTACCAAGCTTTTGATAAGCGCGGGGATAAAAAGGGTTGTTTGTGAAAATCGATATCAAGCCGCCAAAGAAGCCAGGGAAATGCTGGAGGAGGCGGGGGTTAACGTTGAATCTTTGAATGAAAAAGTAGAGCTTTACGGAACAAAGTAGCAAGTCTAATAAGCGCCCGTAGTTTAACGGATAAAATTCCGGCCTCCGAAGCTGGTGACTACTGGTTCGATTCCAGTCGGGCGCACCACAAATTTCGCGAACAAAATTTGCAGTAATTGGTAATTTGTAGTTAGCAATTGGAGAAAAGAAAGGATTATATAATACAGAAAGCAAAATTTCCCTAAATACAAAATACCTTCCAAAACACAAATCAAAACTGCGAAATTACCCGTGGCCCGGATTTACGGTAATTAGCGTGAAGTTTTAAAACTCGATGTTGTGGAATAAATTTTTTGAGATATAATTGATAGAGATACAATAAGAAAAAATGACAATCGGTCTTTAAAAAAAACGGTTGCCATATTACTCCCGATGTTTTCGAAAAAAAGATTTTTTGCCTCGTTTTTCTTGGTGGTAATTCTTTTCCTGTCCGGTTTTGTTGTTGTCGCAGCCGCCGATCCGCTGGTTCCTTGCGGCGCTCCCGGCCAGCATTCCTGCACTATTTGCGATTTTTTTGAGATGACCCGGCGCGTTACGAATTACATCATCTTTGGAGTGATTCCGGTTCTTACGGCTTTTTTCCTTTTGCTCGGAGGGGGATATTTGGTTTGGAGCAAGGGCGATCCCGGCGCTTTGGTGAGTGCCAAGAATGTAATAACGGTGGCGGTGATCGGTTTTTTGGTCATTTTCGTCGGTTGGGTTTTTGTCAATACGATGTTTATGGCATTGGGGATTGCCGATTGGGACGGTTTCAAATTGAACGAAAGTTGGTGGAAGATCAGTACCAAATGTTCCCAGCACGATGAAATAAGCGCGGAATGCGGCGACGGCATTTGGCAGGTTAAGGAGGGGTGCGATCCGAACATGACGGTCGAGGCTTGCCAGGCGAGAGGCGGTTATTCCATCGCGATGTGTAATGAGATAATCGCACATTGCGATCCTCTTACTTGCAAGTCTCAATATTGCGGCAATGGTGTTGTGGACGGCGATGAGAAATGCGATTATAACGAATCGCTGGCGGCGTGCAAAATAAGGAATCCGGCCAGTACCGACCAGCAATGTATAGATTTTAAAAATATGTGCGACCAGAAATGTAAAATAATCGTGGTCGCGGCTTGCGAAGGAGTGGATAAGGCGAAGGTTGGCAAGGGTTGTTGGCTTACCAACGATATGACCGACCGGGAAAAATACTGCCAGAGGGGAAAATATATTTGTGATACCGAGGCCGATTCCCCAACCTACAATAAGGTCGTTTGTAAGCCCCTCACCCCTAAATTGGTCGATGAATGCTGTTTTAACCGGGGAGATAATCTTGATACTACGTCGTTTGATATCGTCAGGATCCGTGATTTCGTGAAATTGGGGGATGGTAGCGGCGGGCAGATCAATAACATGATGGTTCCCTGTGAGAGCCAGGCCATTGATTGCGACTCGGTTTGCGCAAAAAAAGGACAGGTGTGCATCGGGGTTGGTTTGGCAAATTGGCAAAAAAGTAAATGCGTAAGCGTAGTGCATCACGTACAGGGAGATTGCAGTTTAAGCCAAAATCTGGTTACCAATGATTGTCGCGCGAAATATTGCCTGACCACGGCCGTTTGTTGCGAGGGAGGGGAATGCAAGGATAATCTCAAGCCCTGCTGTGATCCCAATGTAACTTTATGGGATCCATGGGCCCGCATTTATTTCAAAGGAAGCGGATCTCAATTCAGCGTGGGCGAGACCGCATGTTATTGTAAATAGTCTTTTCGAATATATCAAATGGAAGAAGATAATTTCATCGAAGAGCTCGATAAAAGAAGGCAGCTTTTTTATTACGGCGGCATCGCTTGCATGGTTCTTTGTTTTGTGATCCTTTACGTAGTTTTCTTTTATAAGCCGTCCCCGAAAAAAAATGAAGCGGTTGTGGGGAAGGGCGAGAGTCCGGCCGTCGTTGAAGATGTTTACGATGTGATGCCAATGACGAAAGAAGATTGTTTGGTACTTGAAGGCAAGGATAAGATCCAGGCTTGTCTTGACGGGATAATCCTTAGTGACGCCATCGATAGGGATAATTTTTTGGCCTGCGGGGGGATCGTAGTTGAAGAGACGAGGAACGATTGCATGAATCGGGTCGCCGATAATTTAAAAGACGTCGATCTTTGTTTGAAAATACCCGATATCAAGAAAAAAGAAACATGTGTGAGTGATGTGGCGATAGCCTCAAGGGATCCCAGTATCTGCGCCACCGTATTCAGCGAATCTTTCGAGTTGAAAGAATGCCAGGATGTCGCAACGTCTTTCGCGATCGCTTCCAGCGGTAAAAAGGACGACATCAAAGAATGCGCCAAGCTTGGAACGGAAGAATACGCCCACCTGTGCCTGCTTAATTCCTTCGGGTCAAAATATGGAGGTGACTGTTCCAAGGTGCCTGTGGAATTCCGGCAGTACTGCATTGACGAAGACGCGATGATCACAGCCAAGGAAGCCAAGGACTGCGATGTGGTGGTCAATCCCGACTATAAGGACCTTTGCTTGAAGGTCGCGGAATTGGGTCTTATGGAAGCGCGCAGGATCGATACCGATAAGGATGGGATTGCCGATGGCAACGAATTGTTCATGAACCTCGATCCCAAGAATCCCGATACCGACGGCGACAGACTTGGCGACGGAAACGAATGGCTGATTCTTGGGACCGATCCCGGAAATCCCGATACCGACGGCGATGGCTTGAACGACTATCAGGAGACGCAGATTTATCACACCAATCCCAAGAATCCCGATACCGACGGCGACGGAAGAAAGGACGGTTTGGAGGTGAAAATGAACAAAGATCCATTGACCAAAGATTGAGGAAATGGCGTAAAAAAAGACCCGGTATTTTTGATTTTCGCTGCATTCAGGACCTCTTTTGGGTTCGCTTGACATAAAAGTATTTACGGCTAGAATGTATTTGAGGGGATGAGGGTTTTTACCCAATAGGCAGAATGTTCTTCCGTGAAGGAGGTTAAGTAGGCCTAATAGCCTCTGCCAGGCTGTAGTTAAAACCTTAACTGATTTCATGCTGAACGCTTTCCCCTCACCAAAGCCCGTCGGATCTCCGGCGGTTTTTGTTTCCGGCGGTGTTCGGCTAAATCCAATAAATATTATATTTTTAAATTGATTCCGCGATCGGGGTATTAAACCCCGATCTTGCAGCCAAAGGGGGCACCCCTTCGGAATCCTCTTAACTCAATACCCCGATGCATAGCATGCGGGGTATTTAGCTAATAAAAAATATCACAAGAAACTTTTTTACTTTTGCTTCCCGTTTTGATAAAATAGCTTTAAAGTAAGAATGAACTGCCTTGCGTGGAACGCGGGGTAATTTGCCGGATCAAAAAAAGAAAAAATATTTTTACGCGTAAGATAGCGCTGGTTTGAAGCAGCTTCACTCGGACAATTTAAAATAGCCGCGGAAATGCCGAATCAGTCAAGTAATAGAAATAATATGCAGTATGAAATTGCCGTATCGGGAGCGGCGGAGATTTCCCATTGTTGCGATAAGGTAATACTGCTTTCAAGGACGATCGGGCGGGAGATAGCCCGCCAGGGATGCACCCTGGTCACCGGAGCGACTACCGGGGTTCCTTATTTTTGCGCCGAGGGTTGCCGGGAAGCCGGAGGGTTCAACGTTGGTTTTTCTCCCGCGACCTCGGAAGCCGCCCATGTTAAAACATACCGCTTGCCGGTCGAACCGTTCGACGTAATGGTCTATACCGGATCCGATTACGTGGGAAGGGATATTATTATGACCAAATCTTCCGATGCCGTGATCATAATTTGCGGCCGTATCGGAACTTTGCATGAATTCGCGACCGCTTTTGAGTGCCGGAAGATCATCGGGGTTTTGGAGGGTTCGGGCGGGACGGCCGACAAGATTCGTTCTATAGCCAACGGGCCTTACCGGGTTTCAAAAAGGATAATCTACGATCGGGATCCTTTGAAGCTTGTGGAGAGGGTTTTGGCGGCGATCAAGAAAGAAAAGCAAAAAACGGATATTTGACCAAGGCGGGTATCGATAATCAGCGATCAATAATCAATGGATGCGGAGTTTAAAATAATTCTTCAACTTTTTTTAACCGTTCTTTTATGCGGTTTGATCGGTTTTGAAAGAGAGATGAAAAAAAGAGGAGCGGGTCTTCAAACTTATAGCCTGGTTGGCCTGGGCTCCGCTCTTTTTGCAGTTCTTACATTCCATTTGCGCGGTGATGCCGCCGGGGGATCGATTGATCCCACTCATTTGATCCAGGCAGTGGCGACCGGGATCGGTTTTATCGGAGCCGGGGTTGTTTTTAGGGGAGAGAAGCACATTGAAGGACTTACGACCGCCGCGGGCTTATGGGTCGTTTCGGCAATAGGCATTGCCGTAGCCATGGAACTCTACGTGGAAGCCGTAGCCAGCACTTTGCTCACTCTTTTCGTCCTGGTGGTTTTCGGTTTTCTTGAAAGAAGGGTTTTTGACAAAGGATAAGGGTTTTTAAAATTCGCAACTTCCTGAGGTCTTGCCTCGGGGTTGCGAATTTTGAGGATTCCAAAGGAGGTACTCCTTTGGTCGATCCGCAGGGTTAATGCCCTGCGGCGTCGAAACACATTAAGAAAATAAATAAATTTACAAGAGGACGCGGTTAACCCAAATATATGAAATTCGCGGCTGATCTTCATTTGCACTCAAGATTTTCCAGGGCAACGTCGATCAACATGAATATCCGGGCGCTTGATGCTTGGGCGCGCATCAAAGGTATCAAGATCCTTGGTACCGGTGATTTTACCCATCCGGAGTGGTTGTCGGAACTGAATCGCGACTTGGAACCGGCCGAGCCCGGACTTTTTAAATTAAAAGGAAAAAACAGCCCGACCCGTTTTTTGCTTTCGGCCGAGGTTAGCTGTATTTATTCAAAAAACGGGCAAGTAAGAAAAATCCATATCGTTGTTTATGCCCCAACGATCGAGGTTGTAGAAAAGATCAACGCCCGGCTTTCCCGAATTGGCAATTTGGCGAGCGACGGACGCCCGATCCTCGGACTCGACGCCAAAGAGCTTGTCAAGATCGTTCTTGACGCTTCCGAACAGTGTCTGGTCGTTCCGGCTCATGCGATGACGCCATGGTTTGGGATCTTCGGATCAAAATCCGGATTTGACTCGCTCCAAGAATGTTTTGAGGATTATACGAAATACATTTATGCCATCGAAACCGGTTTGTCGGCCGATCCGGAGATGCTTTGGCGGATCCCGGATGGCCGAAGAGTAGCGCTGATTTCCAATTCGGACGCTCACTCGCCCCAAAAACTTGCCCGCGAAGCCAATATCTTCGACACCGGGATCGATTATTTCGAAATCATCGAAGCGATAAAAAACAAAGACCCGGAAAAGTTCTTATACACGATCGAATTTTTTCCCGCGGAAGGGAAATATCATTTTGACGGCCATAGGGCGTGCAATGCCAGTTTTTCGCCTCAGGAATCGAAAAGATACAACGGTAATTGTCCGGTTTGCGGAAGGGAGCTGACGATCGGCGTCGTCAACAGGATCGAAGAATTGGCTGACCGGCCCGAAGGTTATAAGCCTCCGGGAGCGATACCTTTCAAACATTTTGTTCCTTTGCAAGAAATAATATCCGATGCCCTGAAGGTAATGACGGCTTCAAAACAAGTCCAGATGGAATATGATAATCTGGTCAAAAACTTCGGTTCGGAATTTGCCGTGCTGCTTGGCCCCTCCCGCGCCGATTTGGAAAAAGTCAGCTTGCCAGAAATCGCCGAAGGCGTTATAAGAGTAAGAGAAGGAAGAGTTTCCGTTGTTCCCGGTTACGATGGTGTTTACGGCAAAATTAAAATTTTTGACGATGAAATCGTGGCAAAAGCAACCGGTAAGCAAAAAAAGCTTTTCTAGAAAAAACTATTACAATGACAACAATCGGAATTCCAAGATCCTTGATTTACTGGAAAAAACCCCAATTCTGGGAGGTTTTTTTTGAGGAAATGGGATGCAAGGTGGTGCTTTCCCCTAAAAGCAATAAGGAGATCGTCGATATGGGCGTGCGCGTTGCCGATCCGGAAACTTGTTTTTCCAGCAAAATTTTCTGGGGTCATCTTTTATGGCTGGAAGGGAAATGCGACAAGATTTTCGTTCCGCGGATGAAAACCGATATCAAGGGATTGGAATACTGTCCTAAATTTTTTGGTTTGCCCGATATTGCCAAGATTATTGTTAAAACCCCGATCCTGTCCGAAAGTTTCGACCAGCGGAAAGAACCTTTCGAAAAGACCATCCAGCGTCTTGGCCGGAAGATCGAGTCCGATATTTATTTGATCGAAAGGGCGATGAACAAGGGCCTGGTCAAGGAGCAGGAATTAAAAAAGGAAAGAGAAGAAAAATTCGCCCGGAAAATGGCGTCGAAAACCAAAAAGATCCTTTTGGTCTCCCATCCTTATAATTTGTTCGACGAATATTCCAATTTGCAGATCGAAGAAAAACTTCGCCATCTGGGAGCGGAGCCCATTTTTCTGGACGAGGTTCCGCTTAAAGGCTTGACCATCGGAGATAAACTTGGTTTTGAAATACCGAAATTCCACTGGGAATTCGGCGAAGAAATGCTGGAAAAGATCGGACTGGCGATCGAATACGGCTTGGCGGGCGCGATCGAGATTTCGTCATTCCAATGCGGTTGCGACGCCGTGATCAAGGAATTCGTGGAAAAGGCGTTCCGGACCAAAAAAATACCGTTTTTATACTTGATCATCGACGAGCAGACCGGCGAGGCCGGATACCAGACGCGCTTGGAAGCATTCATCGACACGTTGAAATAGCCTTGACTAATTTATATAATTGATTATAATCAAAAAAGCAATTTAAGAATCAGGAGGAATGGTGTGACGGAAGAAACCGATAAAATCTTTCAGACGAACGCAGGCAGGAAGGTAAAGAGCTTTTGCCGGGTCGTAGAGGCGCTGAATAGCGCGGAAAGGCAGGCGATTTTCGCCCTGTTGGCTAATTGTTCTCCGCATGGCGGTTATTCCTTACCCGATATTATCAAAATAACGGGTATTGACCAGGCGGAAATCCATCTCGCTTTACTGGAAAAATCCGGCTTGGTAAGGACTTGTACGGGTAAAAAAGAAGTGATTCTCTACCAAACGAATTATGTCTGGGGAAGAATGCTGGCCGAGTGGCTGAAGTTTCGTAAAGACGAATGCCAGAAATTCGGCAAGAAAGAGGGTCACTACCCTTAATGAGTGTGTTTAAAACAGGAAGATCTCCTGTTTTTTTATTGACGGATTAAAAAAAATCATTATAATCAATATCGTACTTTAAAAACCAATGGAGACGTTTGGATAATGGCCGAAAAATTTCGATTACCAACGAAAGAGGAGGCGATGGCTATCACTGCCGAAAACCTTGAAGATCTTAGCCGTTTATGCCGCCGAATGCACAGCATTTTGAAACACGAAGAGCGCCGGAAGATTATCCTAGCGCTTAAAGACAACGGCCCGATGACGAGAGCGGAGTTAAGCGTGGGCGCGGGTAACAACCAAACCTCTGTTCATTTAAGCTGGTTGTTGGCCGCATGTTTCGTTTGCCGGGAAAAAGAGCGCCCATTCCGCTATTCGATAAATGAATTTTTATTGCAACTGCTTGATCTGAAGCTCGTTCATGACCGGCAGCGCAAACAAAAAAACGCAAGTGTATCGATGTTCCGGGCAGCTTAAGAACGGGATTCCTTTCCGTTTTTTTTCTTGACAGGTCCGGCAAATTAGCTAAAATCAGCAGGCAAAAGAGCTCATTGTTAAAGGAGGCAGGGTATGGAGCAAAAAAAAGAAGAAATGGGGCAAGAGGAACCCGGCACCGGAGAAGACCCGATATTGCCCGAAATTTGCGAAGAGATCGGGATTTATCCCGATTGTATCGACCAGATCGGGGAGTTTTCCAATTTCAAGGTTGTGGAAACAAGGCAATTTTTTGGCACCCAGATCGGAATAATCGCCCTTAACGGCTGGGTCTTGGCAAAAACAAAAGAAATGGATTGGCACCATCAGTACCGTTGTTTCTGCTGTTATGGTTCAACCGAGCTGGAGCTGCTTTTGACCGAAGGAAAAGTCTGGCAATCGGAAAATCCGACCGTTCTTCTGGTTCACTGGGGATCCGGGTCTATTTGCGGAGTCAGGGATTTCATTAAAAACTCGGATCATCCGCGAGAACCGCTTCCGATCGACGAACCGAAAAAGGTTTGTTTCCAGGGCGAAGTTTCGGAAAAAACGGGTACGGTTTTGGTAGCCGGACAAAATTTTTTAGTCCTGTTCGGAAACCAGCCGGAGGAAATGATTTTGGAATTAGCCGATCGGGCCGAGTGCGGCAGAAAACATTGACAGCAAAAATTTTTCGCGGTAAAAGGAAGAATCCAAACCTTTAGGAACGGCGGTAGTGTAGGCCGCAACATCACCGCGACAATGTCAGCATGCGCGCAAGCCACGCGCGCGACCTCGGTGCGAATCCGGGCCGCCGCATACATATATCAGGCAGGGAATTTAAATCCCTGCTTTTTGCTGACTACTGCTTGGGTCTTTCTTTCCTTGAAAAGAGCGGCCATTCTGTTAGAATAGAGTTAATTTTACAAAGATATGGCCGTATCGGAAAACATTTTAAAGGGAAAAATAGCGGAAAACCTGGTTGAGGACCTTCTAAAAAGATCGGGAAACCGGGTCTATCGTTTAGGTTCCGACGCCCAGCTTGAGAATATCGTCCAGCTAGAGCAGGATTTTTGCAAGGATAGCGATATCGGAAAAAAGATCTCCTCGATCCCGGATTTTGCGATCATCGGAGCGCTGGGGAAGCCCCAGCTTTTGGAGGTCAAGTTTAGGACCGATCCGGAATCGTTGGAAGAAGAGCTTCTGATGGATAAAGAGCCGCTGGAAAAGTTTTGGGTTGCCAAAATAGTCTTGGTGACACCCAAGGAAAAACCTTATTTTCGGATTTTGATTCCGCCTTATTTTGTCAAGGAAAAACGGGATGGTTGGCCGATACCGGTTTTCAAATGGATTGCCTTGGAAGACGACCGGGATATTCTGATCGAAGCCGACGTTCTTCGCGAATTCAATGATCTGGTCAAAAAATATTATTCCAAAAAAGGATAGAGAATCCGCGGGCAAAAATATGCCAAAAAAAACAAAAACAAAAACAATCGGCCGGGTTGCCAAAAATCCGGGATACAACCATAAAACGATCGAAAAAAAATGGCAAAAAATCTGGGAGGAGCAAGGTACTTTCCGGGCGGATGACGGAAGTTTAAAGCCCAAGTTTTACGGTTTGGATATGTTTCCTTATCCGTCGGCTTACGGTTTGCATGTCGGCCATTTCAAGGGTTACACGCTGTCGGATGTGGTCGCGAAACGCAAGATGATGGAAGGCTATGAGGTGTTGAGGCCGATAGGTTTTGATTCTTTCGGCTTGCCGGCCGAAAACTTTGCGATAAAAACCGGGATTCATCCGGCGGCCGCCACGAAAAAAGCCATCGAAAATATCCGGCGGCAATTTAAAGCGGCCGGTTTGGGCTATGACTGGAGCCGGGAAGTGATCGCCAGCAGTCCGGATTATTACCGCTGGACCCAATGGATGTTTTTGCAATTATACAAGAATGGTTTGGCTTACCGGAAAAAAGCACCCGTCAATTTTTGTCCTTCTTGCAAGACCGTGCTGGCCAATGAGCAGGTCGTTGAAGGAAAATGCGAGCGGTGCGGTAGCGGTGTTTCAAAAAAATTGCTGGAACAATGGTTCTTCAAGATCACCGATTACGCCGAACGGTTGCTTGAAGGTTTGGAACTGATCGATTGGCCCGAAAAGATAAAAACCATCCAGCGCAACTGGATAGGGAAATCTTACGGCACGGATATCCAGTTTTCTTTTTTTACCGGGATAAAAGAGGAAGATGACAAAAAACTTGAGGTTTTTACCACTCGCGTCGACACCCTTTTCGGCTGCACTTATGTTGTTATCGCTCCGGAGCATCCGATCTTGGAAAAGCTGAAGCCGTTGGTTTCCAATTGGGAAGAAGCGGCTTCATATATGGCCGGCGCTTTATCGAAAACCGAGATCGAACGTTCCGCGGAAGACCGGGAAAAAACCGGCGTGGAGTTGAGGGGGGTCAGGGTCGTTAATCCGGTTAACAACAAGGATTTGCCGGTATTTATCGCCGATTATGTTCTAATGGACTACGGGACCGGGGCGGTAATGGCCGTACCGGCCCACGACCAGCGCGATTTTCTTTTCGCCAAAAAACACGGGTTGCCCATTATTGAAGTGGTCAAGCCAAAAAACGGCGAAACAACTTTGCCTGAACGCGCTTTTGAGGAATATGGGGTACTGCAGAATTCCGAAGTGTTTTCGGGTTTGACTTCCGAGGCCGGTGCTGCGGACATCGCCAAATATCTGGCGAAAAGGGGCCAGGGAAAAACCACGATCCACTATCGATTGCGCGATTGGTTGATTTCGCGGCAGCGTTATTGGGGGGCACCGATCCCGATGGTAAAATGCGTTAAGTGCGGATGGCAGCCGGTCGAAGATCGCGATCTGCCGGTTTTGCTGCCCCGCATCAAGGATTTTAAGCCTACCAGCGACGGAAAGTCGCCGTTGGCGCGCAGCAAGGCATTTGTAAAAACCGTTTGTCCGAAATGTGGGGGGAAAGCCGAGCGTGAAACCGAAACAATGGATACGTTCGTCTGTTCCTCTTGGTATTATTTCCGTTATACCGATCCCAAAAACAAGGCAGTGTTCGCGTCCCCTGAATTGATTTCCAAGTGGCTGCCTGTCGATCTTTACGTCGGGGGAGTGGAGCACGCCGTTCTGCATCTTCTTTATTCCAGGTTTTTTACCAAGGCCTTGAAGGATTTTGGCTATGTTGAAATAGACGAGCCGTTTTCTAAATTGTATAGCCAGGGGTTGATCTATTATCAGGGCGCCAAAATGTCCAAGTCCAAAGGCAATGTCATCAGTCCCGACAGTATCGTGGTCCAATACGGTGCCGATACTCTGCGTCTTTATGAGCTGTTCATGGGGCCGATGGATCAGGCTTCGGAATGGTCGGATAATGGAGTCGCGGGCGTTTATCGGTTTTTACATAAAACTTGGCATCTTCGATATAAAGTGTCCGACAGTATTGAAGATAGCGTCGGCATAACGAAAATTCTTCATAAGACGATAAAAAAAGTGAGCGAGGATCTCGATCATTTCCGGACCAATACGGCTATATCGGCTTTGATGATATTGGCGAATGAACTGGACCGGCAACTTGCTGTTTCAAAAGAAAGTTATCTTAAATTTATAATCATGCTGGCGCCGATGGCGCCTCATTTGGGTGAAGAACTTTGGCAGTCTTTTGGCGGAACTTCAAGCATTTTTAAGAATAAATGGCCTGTCTATGATGAAAATCTGATCAAGGACGAGATGGCATCGTTTGTTATCCAGGTGAACGGAAAAACCCGGGGCAAGATCGAAATGAAAACCGGGATATCGGAAGAGGAGGCCAAAGGCCTTGCCAAAAATTCGGAAATAGCGCATAAATGGATTGCGGGAAAAGAAATCGCGAAAACCATTTATGTTCCCGGAAAACTCATTAATTTTGTAACGCAGCTTTAAGGCGGGCCACAACAGTCCGTACTAAAAAAATTATGTGTGGAATCATCGGATATATCGGCGCCAAACCCGCCTTCCCGATTTTACTGTCGGGATTAAAGAGAATGGAGTATCGCGGATACGACAGTTTTGGTTTCCGCGTTTTGGATCAGAACAAAGAACCTTTTTATTATAAAAAAACCGGAAAGATCTCCCTGGCGGCACCGGAGCTTTTAACTATGAACGTGGAAGGGAATATCGGCCACGCTCATACCCGATGGGCCACTCACGGCGGCGTGACCGATTGCAACGCTCATCCCCATCTTGATTGTCGTGGCGGGATCTCGGTGGTTCATAACGGCATTATTGAAAATTACAAGGATTTAAAAGAAGAATTGCGGCGCGAAGGCCATCTGTTCGTTTCCCAGACCGATACGGAAGTAATTGCCCATTTGATCGAAAAATTTTTCGACGGCAATCTGGAATGCGCCGTAAAAAAAGCCATCAGTTATTTAAGAGGGACTTACGGTATCGTGGTGATCTCAAAAGACGATCCCAACAAGATCGTTGCCGCGCGGTCGGGAAGCCCGCTTTTGATCGGGGTCGGGAAAGACGAATTTTTGGTGGCATCGGATCCCGCGGCCGTTATCGCCAACACCAAAAAAGTTTTGTATTTGAACGAAGGGGAGGTCGCCACGATAACACCGGAAAATTATTTTATTTTCACCGAGCGCCAGCCTCATGAAATAGAGTGGAACGTCGAAGACGTTGAGAAAGGGTCGTATCCCCACTTCATGCTTAAAGAGATCATGGAACAACCGAACAGTTTGCAAAATTCTTTGCGTGGTCGGCTTGTCGTCGAGGAGGGGAGGACTCAGTTGGGAGGGCTGAAATCGGTCGAAGAAAGATTGCGTGAGATCGACAGGATGTATATTGTCGCTTGCGGGACGGCTCGATATGCCGGATTGGTGGCTGAATATATGTTCGAGGAATACGCGGGGATCACGACCAAAGTTGACGCGGCTTCGGAATTCCGATACCGCAAATCGACTATGGACCGGAAGAGTGCCGTACTGGCGATTTCGCAATCCGGGGAAACCGCCGATACTTTGGCGGCCCTTCGCGACGCCAAATCGAGAGGAATTCTGACTTTAGGAATTACGAATGTCGTTGATTCGACGCAAGCCCGGGAAACCGATGCCGGAGTTTATAACCACGCCGGTCCGGAGATTGGCGTCGCGTCGACCAAGGCTTTCACGTCGCAACTGGAAGTATTGGCGCTTATGGCGCTATACCTCGGCCGCCAACGCCAGCTTTCTAACGTAATGGGCCAGCGCATAGCGGCCGAATTGGCCGCGATACCGGATTTGGTGGCAAGAACTTTGAAATGCGATCCGCTTGTCAAGGAACTGGCCGCAAAATACAAGAAATGCGATAACATGATTTATCTTGGCAGGAAATATAATTACCCGATCGCGATGGAAGGAGCCCTTAAGATCAAGGAGCTCGCTTACATTCATGCCGAGGGTGTCGCCGCCGGAGAATTGAAACACGGACCGATAGCTCTTATAGAAGACGGATTTCCGGTGGTTGCGATTTGCCCGTCGGATTCGGTGTACGAAAAAATGATTTCGAATATCATGGAATTGAAAGCGCGCGGGGCAAAGGTTTTGGCGATCGCGACCGAAGGAAACGAAGAGATCGCGCAAATCGTCGATGATGTGATCTATATTCCGAAAACCCTGGAAATGCTCACGCCGATATTATCCGTGATACCCTTGCAATTATTTGCTTACCATGTCGCGGTTGCGCGAGGCAGTGATGTCGATAAACCCCGGAATCTCGCCAAATCCGTGACCGTAGAATAATCTCAACTAAACCGTTTTCAAAAAAATGGTTCAATGCTAAGATAAAATAGCGTTGCTTTGGCATTAAATCGGTAGCTAGGGCAATAGAATTTAGTCGCCCCAAAGGGCGGGTTAATGTTACTAACTAAAAAACATGAAGGAACTTTTATTGAATAAAAAAGGCGAAAAGGTGATGTTTTTAGGTAACGAAGCGATCATCAGAGGCGCTCTTGAGGCGGGAGTCCAGTTTGTTTCGACCTATCCGGGGACGCCGGCATCCGAAATCGGCAATAATTTTTACGCGCTATCGAAAGAACTGGCCGCGGACCCGAAATTTTATTTTGAATTTTCCACCAACGAAAAGACCGCTACCGAAGCGGCGATCGGAGCCGATTTTTCCGGTTTGAAAACTTTAGTCGCTTATAAAAACTTTGGTTTGAATGTCGCTTTGGACGCCGTTATGCCGCTGGCCTATACCGGGACGCGCGCTCCGATGGTGATTGTCGTGGCTGACGATCCTTCCTGCCACAGCTCGGCTCAAAGCGAAGAAAATACGCGCCCATTCGCCGTTTTGACCCACATTCCGATGATTGAGCCTTCGGATGCCCAGGAGTGCAAGGACTATGTGATTGAGGCGTTCAAGATTTCCGAGAAGTTCGGAACACCCGTGATGATAAGAGTTACGACGCGGATAGCCCATCAACGGGCGCTTGTAGTTTTGGGGGAGCTGGATCCGGCCAGAAAGGTAGATCTAAAAGGAGAATTCGTCAAAAACAAACATAAGTTCGTGACCATGATGCCGCGTTTGCACGGCATGAAAAAAGAAATGCTGGAGCGCGAGGAGAAATTGCAGGCGTACTTTGAAAAAAGTAACTTGAATTATGTTTTCTTAGCCTCAAAGGATGGGAAAAAACAGACTCCCGGCGCCATTAGCGCTCAAATAAAAAAATCAAAAATCGGTATCATTACGTCCGGGATATCTTATTTGCACACACTGGAAGCGATGGAAGAACTGAAAATGAACATCCCGGTATTAAAATTGGGAACATTCCATCCATTGCCCGAGCTTAAGATAAAAGAGTTTATCAAACCGTTGAAAAAAGTTTTGGTGCTTGAGGAGCTTGAGCCGTATTTGGAAAGAAGAATTCAGATGATAGCTAAAGACGTTAATTGTAAATTAAAGATCCATGGCGCGGATTTCCGTTCCCAGATAGGGGAGATGAAGCCGGAAACCGCGGCATACGCTATCGCCAAATTCACCGGCAAGAATTACCCGCTTCCGGTGTTCAAGCCGGGCTTCGAAGTGCCTAACCGCTTGCCTCAGTTATGCCCCGGTTGTCCTTATTGGCTGGCTTTTTCGGCGGTTAAAAAGGCAGTGGACGAAAAAGAAGTGATTTTTGGCGGGGACATCGGTTGCTATATGCTGGGCGCTCTGCCGCCGCACAGTTTATATGATTATATGTTTTGCATGGGCTCTTCCATCGGTATTGCCCATGGGATAAAGAAAGCGACCAATCAGAAAGTGATCGCTTTCATCGGCGACGGTACTTTTTTCCATTCCGGAATTGAAGGTCTGCTTAACACTGTTTACAATGGTTCCAGCCCGCTTATCATTATTCTCAATAATCAGACCACGGCTATGACCGGTCACCAGCCCCATCCTGATTCATTCGGGGCTGAGCATCCCGTGCCGATCGAAAAGTTGGTGGAAGCTTGCGGTGTTAAACACATAAAGATCATTGACCAGGGAAATCAGGAAGAATTCATCTCCGCGGTAAAGGAAATGGTTTTGCTGCCTGAAGTGGCCGTTATCATTGCCCGCCGGCCTTGCAAATTCGTGAACAAGGGTTAAGCCGTAATTATCGGGAAATCGCGGAGCCGCCTTTGACACTATTGTAAAAAAATGGTAAAAAAAAGGCGGCTCTTTTAATCAAAGGGCAGTATGGAGAGATCAAATTGGTTGAAAAAAAGAGACAACTTGGCAAACAGGAATTACGTTTGAATAAACCCAAGCAAATCATCGATTGCAAAAAATGCGGTGTTCACTTTCCCGGCGAAGGTTTCTTCACCTGCGACTGCGGGATCGTAAATCAATGCAAACGATTGGAAGACGGGTTTATAATGGTAATTCCTTTAGTCATTAAGGAGGTACTGAATATTTAAAGATAAATTGCCCGGATCGATCTATTCATCGTTAAAACACCATTTTTGGTGTTTTTTCTTTCTATCCTTTCGCGGGTTGAAACTTTTTTGAATATTTAATACGATAAGGATATTACAGCTAAGCTTTTTTGTCGCGGCAATCCGTTTAAAGCGGGGATTCCGCAAAGATATATAAGCCCAAAATCATATGAAAAAACCAACGAAAAAAACAAAACCGGTCAAAAAGGCAGGGGAACAAAAAAATTTCAATATCGTAATCGTCGGAACGGGTGGTCAGGGCTTGATAACTTTGCTCGATATTCTGGCGCGGGCGGCGAAGATCCAGGGATTAGATGCCAAAACCTCGGAATTGCACGGTTTGTCCCAGCGCGGCGGGTCGGTCGAGGTTCACATAAGGTTCGGCGCCAAAGTGCAGTCGCCGTTGGTTACAAAAGGTTCCGCCGACCTGATCCTGGGGCTGGAGATGCAAGAGTGCTTGAAAGCGGCGTACTTCGCCGGTCCTAAAACCAACTATCTCATCAACAAAAACATAACGCCGATTCCGGGACGGGAACCTCTGAGCGAAGAAGAGATAACCAAGAATTTGAAAAGATTAACCAAAAAAATAGAAGTGGTGAATGCCAACGAAATTTGCTTAAAGGAGCTTGGAACAGCCGTTGTTTCCGGGATATTCCTGCTAAGTTTGGCGGTAATCAAAAAAATGATTCCGCTGGAGCCCGAAACAATGCTTAACGCTATCAAACAATCGGTCGCGCCCAAATACCTGGATCTGAACATAAAGACTTTCGAGTTGGCGCAGAGGATCGCCGGAAATTAGTTTTTTGCTATTTCATCCATAAAGATTTACCAAAAAATCCGGCGACGGCCGGATTTTTTTCGTTTTAAACTGTTTTAGATTCTTTCGATCTTTGCTCCCATTTTTTGCAATTTTTCGTCGATCTTTTCGTAGCCGCGGTCGATATGCATGATATTATCCACGATTGTTTCCCCTTTGGCGGCAAGGCCAGCCAGAATCAAAGCCGCTCCGGAGCGGATGTCGGAAGCGTCAACTTTGTTTCCTATAAGTTCGGTTTTGCCGAAGATCAAGGCGCGGTGGGGGTCGGTAATCTCGATGTCGGCTCCCATTTTGCGCAATTCTTGGAGATGCTGAAAACGGTTCTCATAAAGCGGTTCGTGGATCAGGCTTTTACCCTGCGCTTGAGTGAGTAATACCGCGGTTTGAGGCTGTAGGTCGGTGGGGAAGCCAGGATAAGGCAGGGCCTGGATCTTTTGGGCGATGAATCCTACCGACGGTTTCACGTAGATCTCATTTTCACTTGCTTCAAAATTAACTCCGATATCTTTCATTTTTTCCAAGAAAAAGGTGAGATGGTCGGGATTGACTTTTTTAATCGTTCCTTCTCCGCCCGTGAGGGCGATGGCGATCAAGAATGTGCCGGCTTCCAAAAGGTCCGGGCAGATCAAATGCGACGCGCCCGACAGTTTGTCGGATCCTTCGATCTTGATCGTGTGGGTGCCTAAGCCCGAGATTTTTGCGCCCATATTTTTAAGCATCAAGCCAAGGTCCTGGACTTGGGGCTCGGCGGCCGCGATCTCGATCGTTGTTTTTACAGGAATGGAAGCCGCCAGCATCATTATATTTTCCGTGGCGGTGACCGAGAATTCTTTCAAAATTATTTTATTGCCCTCGAAATTATTCGGCGCTTCAAAATGGTAAAATCCGTTATTTTCCTCAATAAGCACGCCCATTTTTTTCAGGGCTTCCAAATGTATTTTAATCGGACGAAGGCCTATTTTATCTCCGCCAGGGTGCGGTACTTTGAATTTTTTGAAGCGCGCCAGAAAAGGCCCGATCAAAAGGACGGATATCCTCATTTTTTCGAAAAGATCGTAAGGGATCTTGTCCGGGGACATGTTCTTGGGATCGATCTTGATTTTTTTTTCCTCAAGCCATTCGATCTTTGCCCCCATTTGCTTCATGATTTCGATCTGGTCGAGAGCGTCCGTAACCAGTGGGATGTTTTCGATCACCGAAGGTTCATCACAAAGGATGGCCGCCGACAGGATCGCCCCGGCCGTATTTTTATATCCCGAGATCTCAACCTCTCCTCTCAAGGGAATACCGCCATGGATTAAAAATTTTTTTACCATAAGTGTTGGAATGACGTATCAAGTCACAATTTAACTAAATGATACGAAAAAAGACCGGGACTGTCAAAATATAGCATTAATATGATTTTGCCAAGGTCTAACCCCTGCGGACATCGTCGTACAAACTCCTGTAGATGGATCTTAGGGGTTAAACTTCCGAAATTGATTTATGCCCCGGCTATTTTTTTATTGTCGGCGTCGCGGTATTTTGGGGACATACGGCAATATCGGGCAACAACGGCCGCGAGGCGTTTAATGGAAATCTTTGGTAAAATGAGTTATATAGAAATCACATCCACGAACCGGACGATTTTTTTAAACAAGAAAACTATTCGTTAACGTTATTTCCAGGTTCCTACCACCGAGCGGGATGTCAACAAAACTTATAACCGATCCCAAAAAGCCGATTACTGAGGTCAAATAACAATGGCAAACAATAAATCCCAAAAAAAGACCGTTAAAGAAAGCATTGTTTGCTTTGGAGGGGGCAATGGCATTACCAAATACCTGATAGCTTGGCTAAAAAAAGATTTCCGGATCGTTGCAACCACTTCAATGGCGGATAGCGGTATGTCTACCGGCCAGCTTAGAAAAGACTTGGGAGTCTTGCCCCCCGGGGATCTGGTCAAACAGCTGGCCGCGGTGTCCGACGCTCCGGATTGGAAGATCAAGCTTTGGAGGAAGCGGTTCGGCCGCGAGGAATTTTTGGCCGGGCATATCGGCCATACCTTCGGCAATCTTTATTTGGCCGGGATCGAGAATATCACCGGCAGTTTTTTGAAAGCCTTGCGCGAGGCGGAACTCTTTCTTGAATTAGATTTTCATAGGGCCTATCCGGCAACGGTTGATAACGTCCAGCTTTGCGCGGAATTGGAAAACGGGGAAGTGATCATTGGGGAGGATGAGATCGACGAACCGATGACCCATGATCCGAGTTTAAAGATCCAAAGAGTTTTTTTGGAGCCAAAAGCTCGGGCGTTCCGGCCGTTATTGGCGGAGATCGCCAAAGCAAAGATCATAATTTTTGGGCCCAGCGATTTTTATTCCAGCTTGATTCCTTGCCTTTTGCCCGACGGAATTTCCAAGGCTCTGGTCCGCTCGCGCGCGAAAAAGGTTTTTATCGCCAATACCGTGACCGAAAACGGGGAGACCAATGGATTTACGATCGAGGATTTTGTATCGATTTTGGAAAAATACATGGGATGTCCGCTTGATCATGTCATAATGCAGGATCCTCCGGCTTTGAGCGAAATGGTTTCAAAATGGAAAAAGGAAAACCAAAATATCATGGGTGCGGTAACGGATAAGGGCGGTTTGGACGCAAAAAAATTCATCAAAACCGATATTATGAAGTCGTTCGGGGAATTTGGCTACGAGCCCCAAAAGATCAAAAAAGCGGTCAAAAAATTAATAAAAAGCAAAAGCGCTAAAAAATCATAAAGACCATGGATAATTTTCCAAAGCAAGCCGTGATCCTGGCCGCGGGTGAGTCGTCCCGGTGCTGGCCGCTGAATTCGGTTCACAAGAGTTTGTTCAAAATAATGGGCAAGCCGCTGATTTGGTATACCATTAGCGCTCTTAATGATGCCGGGGTCGCGGAAATCATCGTGATCCAGGGAAAAAAACGCGACATAGAAGAGGAGTTAAAGAAACATCCTTTGGCCGCGAAAAAAATCCAATACGTTATCCAGCCGGAACCGGCTGGGATTGGAGACGCGCTGTTTCGCGCCAAGGAAAGTTTGCGCGGCCAATTTTTCGTACTTTGGGCTCATCAGATCGACTGCCGGGAAAATGTTAAGAACATGATTAAGGAAAGCGCGAAGACGGGAGCTAAAACCGTGCTTGTCGGTCAAATTACGAAAACGGCCTGGCTATACGGGATTGCCCGCCTGGAGGGCGGGTTGGTAAAAGAGATAGTGGAAAAACCCCAGGCCGGGCAGGAACCATCCGATATCCGTATTGTCGGGACCTATTTGTTGGACGAATTACTCATTCCTTATTTCGAGAAAACAGCCAATGACTCGTATGATTTCGAGAAGACACTGTCTCTTTACATGACGGATAACGACGCGAGGATCGTAATGATCGATAAAGATTACAAAGCTGCTTCCTTGAAATACCCGTGGCATTTCTTCAATCTCAATAAATACCTTTTCG
>Ga0114951_10001798_pt1 | contig 25598 bp, 18 predicted proteins | sample AM7aDNAmetaG_FD_88677 | JGI IMG/M metagenome (GOLD analysis project Ga0114951, IMG submission 88677) | Freshwater microbial communities from Finland to study Microbial Dark Matter (Phase II) - AM7a DNA metaG | ecosystem: Environmental > Aquatic > Freshwater > Lake | place: Finland: Lake Alinen... | reverse complement strand
TGTTGGACTGAAGCCGGGTATAAAAATTGACTAAAATGTAATAGATCAAAAAACCAATCAAAAGAAAATGCAAAATGCGAACGATTACGCAAGTGTACTGACAGTTTTCAAAATGATAATCCAAAGGAATAAAGGTGCTTTTTGTAATCATCATTATACCGACTGTAAGGATCGAAAGAAATGAAATAAGAAAAATGCCCAGTGTCACTCCTCTTTTAAAGGCAAAAAGAGAATATATTATTGCAAGGACAAACCAAAGGCTCGCCATATCGAGAAGTCCCAACATTAAATTAAAACAGCCGGAAAGAAAAAGCAAAACAATGAAGATCCATATCTTCAGTTTGAAATTCATATTGTTTTTAAAGGAAGCCAGTATGATGGCGGCCAAGCCCAATATCGGGGGGACATATCTTGGCCACTGGTAAACGCTTTCATCCAAAGCAACATAGATGATCGCATTAAACGGCAACACCATTAAGACAATAAAAAGGATGCTTTTATCGGCTATTTTATTGATCAGTTCATCTTTCATAATTCATCACACAATCACTTCATTAGCTGTTGTAAAAATATACTTTTATTTTCAATTTGGCATTTTCTGCAAATATTCAAGATTGTATAACAAGCTACATTGCATAACTACTTGAACCAACTATTTGAAATTTAGTTTTATCCATTGTCGTAAAGAAAAGTAATATGAATAATTATTACATGACAAGGTTTGTACAGTATTCATTTGAGGATCCGCATTGGGTGATTAACAATCCGATATGTGGATAACCATGACTGGATCGTAAATCTAAAAGGATGGTTATGTTACGGTGATACGATGTCGATATAAGAATCTACCAATGTGTAAGCAAGGGCTAAAAAAATGTTTTGGGTACTTATCAGGATACCTAAAAAAGCAAAACCCGCTATTGAAGCGGGTTTTGAGATGATTTTGTGCCCGGAACAGGACTCGAACCTGCACATCCGTACGGATACTAGTCCCTGAAACTAGCGCGTCTACCAATTCCGCCATCCGGGCGTAACATGGTACCAGGTACCATTCAGGGAGTGCAAAAGTAACACTTTTTTTTGAAGTAAGAAATTTGTTTTATGGTTTGTTCAAACCGGAGGTGGTCAAGGCTGATAGCAATTCAAATAATAAGGACAACATGACCCTGGACTTCAGGTAATTTACCGGGGTCACGGGGCTTTCACCGACTCCATAAATAATGTAAATTTGTAAGATATTCATAACTGATCCTGCAAAAATGAAAAAATACATACTTCTTCCAATGGTTGTCCTGCTATGCTCAAACATCCTATGGGCTCAGCAACCGATCGAACAACGTGGTGCTTTTTATTGCCACCAGAAAAAGACATCTGCCGGAGTTGTTCCCGATATGACGGACAACTCCATATACAGTGTTCCCCATAGCTTTGACGTCCTGAAATATACGCTGAACCTCAGGTTGAATCAGTGTTATTTTTCCCCCTACCCAAAAAACTTCAGTGCATCGGTCATTATTAAATTCAAAGTTGATTCCACATTATCCGCCATCAGCCTCAATGCGACCAATTCATCCCTGGCTATCGATTCAGTGCGGCTGGCAGGAGTCTCCTTCACCCATGCAGGGAACATGCTCACCATTGCGCTTGGCCGGACCTATATCCCCGGTGAAATTGCCGAAGTGAAAATATACTACCGGCACCTGAACGTTTCAGATGGAGCGTTCTTTGCCACAGGAGGCATGCTGTTTACCGATTGCGAACCTGAGGGCGCACGAAACTGGTTCCCATGCTGGGACAAGCCAGCCGATAAAGCCCTTCTCGACCTGACCGCCAGGGTTCCTTCAACCGTCAAATTCGCATCGAACGGCAGGCTTGCCGACTCTGTCTTTTCAGCCGATACCCTCATTTATCACTGGGAAAGCATCCATAATATAGCGACTTATCTTGTCGTGATGACTTCCAAAATAAACTACAATCTTGACATTGTTTACTGGCACAAACTTTCAAACCCCGGCGACAGCGTTCCCATGCGGTTTTACTATAATGCCGGGGAAAATGTCGGTGTGGCAGAAGCCGTCATAAAGCCGATGACGGACTGGTATTCCCAGCATTTTTGCGAACATCCTTTTGAAAAAAACGGGTTCGCGGCGCTGAACAGCCAATTTGCATGGGGTGGCATGGAAAACCAGACCCTGACAAGCATTTGCCCGAATTGCTGGAGCGAATGGCTGATTGCCCACGAATATGCCCATCAATGGTTTGGCGATATGATCACATGCACAACCTGGGCTGATATATGGCTGAATGAAGGCTTTGCTACATGGTGTGAGAATTTCTGGGCAGAGAAAACCGGGGGCTATGCCGCTTACAAGAGCCAGATATACAGCGATGCCTCCAATTACCTTGGCAACAACCCTGGGTGGGCCATTTCTGTACCCTCCTGGGCAACCACCACACCCGGTGTAAACACCCTCTTCAATTATGCGATCACCTATGCAAAAGGCGCATGTGTGCTGCACATGCTCAGGTATACCCTGGGCGACTCCTTGTTTTTTGCATCCCTTCAGGCCTATGCCAACGATACCAATCTCCGGTTCCATTCGGCAGCCATCGCCGATTTTAATGATAAAGTCAATGCCGTCACCGGTGCGGATTTTGATTGGTTTTTCACACAATGGATCTTCGCCCCCAACCATCCTTTATATGCGAATCAATATTATTTTGAAAACCTGGGATCCGGCAACTGGGATGTCCATTTTATGACCAAGCAAACCCAGACGAATGCCCCGTTTTTTCAGATGCCGATCGTTCTTAAAATTCACTTCCTGGATAATAGCGATAGCCTGATCAGGGTGATGAACAACAGCAATTACCAGGAATATACCTGGACCTTCCCGAAACAACCCACCGCATTTACCTTTGATCCCGGCAATGAGATCGTGCTGAAGCAGGCGACCCTGGCTCAAGGTGTATTTTACACAAAAACCTGGACCGGCGCGGTCAGCGATGACTGGACCGTAAGCGGAAACTGGTCGCCCGTGGGAGTACCCGTGAATGAGAGCGTGAAGATCCCCGCCAGCGCTGTCCGGATGCCGGTTGTTCGAACCAACGGCAAGTCGTGTGGTTCAATCCTGATAGAGACTGGCGCGGTGCTTTCAATCTCCGCCGGGGTTAACTTTTCGGCCCAGGGAACGGTGATCAAACAATAAATTATTTTGTAGTGCATCCGCTCGGAGAACTATAAATTAATGTTTTTTCTTGTTTTTATATTCTTCAGACTGTATCTTTACCCTCTCATTGTTTGATTGAGGATTCCAGCAAGGTGATCCGTAGCCGGGTGGTTGATTTCCGACCCTTGTCGAACTTGTTTTGTTTATATTTTATAATTAATTAATGCAATGATTCTCAATCAGATAATAAATTTTATCATTTTTATAAACAGAATTAAATCTTAGAATTATGAAAAAAAATCTCCTTTTTTTATCTGTTTTCTTCCTGCTGGCCATGGGTTCATGGGCACAGGTTGACACCTACAGTTTTGCCAGTTCGTCAGGAACTTACACCCCATTGGCAACAGAAACCATTCTATGGTCAGGTTCATTCGATGAAAATATTTCAGCGTCGATTCCGATACCAGGGTTTACCATGGCAGGAATTACCTATACCAATATGTATGTAACTTCAAATGGATATGTTACGCTGGGCACGACGGTTGCGCCTTCAGCTTATTATTACACCCCCATTTCTGGAACCACTGCGTTCGACAAGGTACTTGCTCCATTTGGCTGTGATTTGGAGAATGCAGGTTCCGGTACCCCAAAAATTTCATATAATACCAATAATGCAGGTGAGATCGTAGTGCAGTGGCAGGATGTCAAACAATATTACAGTACCTATGCCGGGCACCGGCTCAGTTTTCAGCTTCGGATGAATCCATCTACCGGCACGATCAGGTTTGTTTATGGAGGAACGATCACCGCAACTGCTATTGCTGCTTATCCACAGGTTGGATTAAGGGGAACAACAAATGCAGATTATAGTAACAGGACTAATGCAAACAGCAGCTGGTCTGCGACCGCGACCGGTCTCGCCAATAATGCTACCTGCACATTTTCTTCGACATTCTTACCTGCAGCAGGTTTAACCTTCACCTACAGTATTTGCAATACCATAACGACCTTCCCGTTTAAAGAAAGTTTCAATGGAACAACCTTTGCGCCATCTTGTTGGTCAAATGTAAACACAGCAGGATTAAGCTTCCCCGGCACATGGGACCGTCAAACTGCAGGATTTAGTCCGACATGTTCCCCCCATTCGGGTATAGGGATGGCCCGTTTTAATTCTTATAATTATAGCGCCCCGACTGCCGGTTACCTGGCGACTCCCCAGTTAGCCCTGCCTTCTGATCAATATGAAGTTCATTTCTGGATGTATCGTGATGATGGCTTTTCCACATGTGCTGATTCGATTAATGTTTACTACAATACTTTCCCTACCACGGCAGGTGCAACCCTGTTGGGAACCGTGCACCGGTATTATGGTTTTTCACCCATTGTACCGACGGCAAATCAATGGTACGATTATATATTTTATATGCCTCCGGGTACCTCAGGCAACGCATTTATTCTCTTCGAAGGAGTAAGCCAGTATGGAAATAATATGTTCCTTGATGATGTAACAGTAAAGAAAATCTTTGAGTGTCCCTGGCCTGCAACAGCGGAACAGGAGCCCTGCGGATCCGATCTCAATGGTGGGTGCAACATGTCAGTGCCGGCATTTGAACCCATCAGTCTGGGAGAAACCAAATGTGGAACCGTTTTCAGTAATCCAGGCTTGCGCGATACCGATTGGTATTCCTTTACGCTGGCAAACCGAACGGATGTTACACTGACAACAAACGCTGAAGCAGGTTTACAAATTGGCATACTCCCTGCCGGATGCCCTGCAGGTTCCTGGCTTGCTTCGACTTTTGGAGCTGCTTATACGCTCACTTCGGTCAATATAATGCTGGATGCCGGAACCTATTATGCTTTTGTCGCTCCAACTGATTTTATTGATAATTCATGTGGCAATGAAAACAAATACATAGCTACCTTAACAGGAGTTTCTTGTTATATCAACTCTTTCCCGTTCAGGGAGAGTTTTAACGATCCGACCTTTGCTCCCCCCTGCTGGATAAACCAAAACACGGCCGGACCAAGTACGCCAGGAACCTGGGATCGGCAGACTGTTAGTGTTAATCCTGCCTGTAGTCCTCATTCAGGTGCTGCAATGTCTCGTTTCGACAGTTGGGACTATTCTGCCGGTACCACCGGGATCCTTGTAACTCCTCAGTTAGCCCTTCCGTCTGATCAGTATGAACTTCATTTCTGGATGTTCAGGGATTCCGGGTTGCCTACAGTTGCAGATCGGGTAAACGTATATTATAACACCGGTCAGAACACTACAGGCGCCACCCTCCTTGGAACGGTGAACCGGAGCTATTTACTTTCGCCTGCTGTGACAATTTCCGATCAATGGTACGAATATGTTTTCAACATGCCTGCCGGATCATCCGGACCAGCATATATTGTCTTTGAAGGGATCAGCAATTTCGGAAACAGTATATTCATTGATGATGTAAAGGTAAAGGCGACATTTAACTGTCCTGCCGTTTCAACGACAGAAATTGAACCTTGCGGACAAGACTTCAACGGCGGATGCAATATGGGTACCCCTGCTTTTGAACCAATATCCCTGGGAGAAACCAAATGCGGGACAGGTTGGTTTGATGGTGGTACGCGGGATACCGACTGGTATATTTTCACCCTCACCGAAACAACCGACGTAACTTGGACCGTAAGTGCGGAATACCCCGAATTGATTGGTTTTATCGCTGCCCCTTGTCCGGCAATCTCATTCATCAATTATAATATAGGAACAGCTATTACCCCTGTATCGGTTACTTCGACACTGGCTGCCGGGACCTATTATGCCTATGTCGCGCCGGATTTTTCTATGTTGATAAACTGCGCAGAAGACAACAAATACTGGGCTAAACTTGAAGTGTCATGTCCTCCCGGCTCAACAGCTGAAATTGAACCATGCGGTGCTGACCTCAATGGTGGATGCAACATGGCAACGCCGGCCTTTGAACCCATCACCCTTGGTCAAACCAAATGCGGAACTTCGTGGTGTGATGGAAGTGAACGGGATACCGACTGGTACACTTTCACACTGGCCCAAAAAACCAGGGTAACATATGCTGCAAAAGCTGAATTTCCATTGTTGATCGGTTTTATCAGTGCCCCTTGTCCGGCGGTTTCATACATTAATTATTTATATGGCCCTGCCGATACGACCATTTCAATTACTTCAGTGTTGGATCCCGGCACCTATTATGCCTGGATCGGACCAGCAGGATGGGGTACCACCATTCAATGTGGTGGCGCCGACAGGTATTGGGCAGTCTTGACAGGGAGCACTTGTTTTGAACCCACCGGTGTAACGGCATCACTGGTAACTGCGACAACCGCGACCATTTCCTGGACTGCTGCAAGTCCGGTACCTTCAGTTGGTTACCAGATTGAGATCCGCACCAGCGGAGATCCGGGCAGCGGATCGACTGGGTTATATATGTGGGGTACGACGGGACCCGGAGGGCTGAATGCATCCCTTTCCGGACTTATGCCAAGCACCACTTACATTGCTTATGTCCGTTCAAATTGTGGTGGAAACAATTTCAGTCCATGGTCATCGGTCCAGTTTGCGACCCCATTCATCGCGGCTAACCTGAATATTCTTAACGATATGGTCAATGGTGGACAATCCAAATGCTATAATGCGTTGCAGACCATCACAGTTGGCGGGAATCCCCCGACCTTTGGTGTTTTAAGCGGAGGGAGTGCAACCATGATTGCAGGGCTGAATATTCATTATCTACCGGGCGTTTTTGTTGCTTCGGGAGGCTATATGCTAGGAACCATTGCCCCAAGTGGACCTTTTTGTGTTACTCCTCCTTTGGTCAAGTCCTTTACGACCGAAGAAATCGAAACCCAACTTGTCACAGAGGAACCATACTTTAAAATATACCCAAACCCCACAACAGGAAACTTCACACTGGAACAGAAAGGGGATAAAACCTACAGGAATGTTAGCATAGTAGTGTATGGTATGCGTGGAGAAAGGTTGATGACCGGGGAAATGCAAGGAGAAAAGAAGCACGAATTTTATGTATCAGATCTTCCCCACGGGCTCTATTTTGTGAAGGTAGTTGCTGATGAATACGTTGAAACCTTTAAACTTATTAAGGTAAAATAACACAAATTTACAGAAATTGGCAACCCGGGGATGTGACAGGCATTAACACATTCCCGGGTTACAACTGCCATCGGCAACTATATCCGGTTTCAAAATTCAACAATTGATGCGATCCAATGAACCTGCTTGATAAAACACGATGGGATTATGCATATCCCTGGGGAAGTATGATAAATCCTGATACGGACAAGGAAATTTGCATCAATAAAAACCTGGTTACCTTTCATCCTGACGGGTCAGTCCATTTTGGTTGTTCAAATGCCATTTGTAACGGATGGAAAAGGGATAAGAATTGGAATGTTGTCACGACCAGTTCAATATGGTCTGTCGGAGCAATCATAGCAAAAGAGGAGCACCGAACCCATTTTGGGACCTATCATTTTGTAATCAGGCTGCCGAACTTCAGGGGATCATGGCCTGCCATCTGGCTGATCGATCTCCACCCGGCACCGCCAAAAGGCGATGGCATGGGCATGCCTCCTGAAGTTGATGTATTTGAGCATTTCAGAAAAGACGGGTTCCTCACCCGCTTTCATATAACCCAAAATTTTCACCAGGGTCCAACTTACGCAAATAATACGGTGATCACAAAAACATACTGGAAGCTGATCCCGTTGGATCTGAACGACATTGAACTCAAATTTACCTGGTTGCCGGCCGGCATTGTATTGACCGTGAATGGAAAACAAACCATGACAGTTCCGTCTGATACTCCGAACTATCCAACCCTGCCAATGAATTTGATCATCAATGCCGGTTTGGGGTTGGACTGGAAACCGGTTGCGGGCAACTTTAATGATTTCATCGTTAAAAAAGCTGAGTACGATCCTGCCTGAAAGAAGCGGATTTTTCTTTACTGGAGATCCCAGTTCCGGTTAAAACAGGGCACAGGCCGCACGATAATAACACATGTAGTTGATAATGTTGAAAAATACCATACCTCACCCTATTGAATATTTCATAAAACCCTTGCTTTCTTGCTGTTAATTTATTAACTTGTGGGGCTCAACAATCAATCAGGACTCCATGAAAAAATTCTTTCTTACGGTAGCGTTTGCCGTTTCCTGTTATGCCATGGCCATGGCCCAGGTGAGCATCAACGCCGACAGTACTGCAGCCGATCCATCGGCCATGCTGGATGTAAAATCATCTCAGAAAGGAATGCTCGTTCCCCGGATGACTATGGCGGAACGTGATGCGATCAGCAATCCAGCCACTGGATTATTGATTTTCTGTACCGACAATAACCACTTTTACACCAACAAGGGAACTCCTGGGACACATAATTGGGTAATGATCAGCAGCCAGTGGGTGTCAAATGGTTCCGACATCTATTTTTCAGGTGGAAATATCGGGCTGGGGCTTACAAACCCTGGTTATCCCATTGATGTAGCGGGTGACATCAACTACTCCGGAATGTTGCGAAAAAACGGCATTCCGGTAGTGACCGGCGTGTCTGGAGTTACAGCTACCCTGCCTTTGCTTAGCAGCGGAGGGGACCATCCTGATATCTCGGTCCCGCAGGCGACCTCATTGGCAGATGGATTCCTTTCGCATACTGACTGGGGTTTGTTCAATGCCAAGCAAAACGTGCTTACATTCGGGAATCTGACCTCGTCTGATCTTACCATTACCGGGGGAACTTCCGCAGTGGTTGGCAGCGGAACGACCCTGACCTTTAAAAAGGGAAACCTTGCCGAATCGACCTCATCCGTATTGATCATTACCAACGGAAACAGCTCAGTCCTGGGAACAGGCACTACCATCCGTGTGAGGCAAGCCAATACCACCCAATCGGGGTACCTGAGCAATACCGACTGGAACACCTTCAACAACAAGCAAAGTGCTTTGACCTTTGGAAATCTTACCTCTGCCGATATCAATGTAACCGGTGGCACAAGCGCCGTACAGGGAACCGGGGCAAGCCTGGCCATCAATAAAGGCAATCTCACCTCTTCTGATATTTCCGTCATAGGAGGCTCCGGTTCTGTACTTGGCAGCGGAACCGCATTGACCATCAACAAGGGCAACCTCACTGAAGTAAATTCCTCCGTTTTGAACATCACATCCGGCACCAATGCGGTGCTGGGAACAGGCGGTGCCACTATCGAAGTCAAACAAGCTACCTTTGAGCAATCAGGCTACCTGGACGCAGGCGATTACAATTACTTTACCGGGAAGCAAGATCAGCTGAGCTTTGGCAACCTGGCCGAAACCGGTTCTTCGGTGCTGACGATCACTGGCGGGAGCCATGCAGTTGTAGGTTCCGGCGCCTCCATCCAGGTAAAACAAGCAAATACCGATCAATCCGGTTTCCTGGGCAGCGCTGACTGGGATTCATTCAACAACAAAGTAAGCAGCCAGTGGGCATCAAATGGCCTGAAACTGCATTATACTGCAGGCAATGTAGGGATCGGCACAACGAATCCGCAAAACAAGATAGATATTGCAGGGAACGCTGTGATCGGTTCAACGTATTCCGGCGCTAATGCAGCCCCGGAAAATGGGTTGCTGGTGGAAGGTAAGGTCGGGGTTGGCACAACGGCACCTGCAACCTCGGCAGCCTTTGAGGTCAACAGCAACAACCATGGAGTACTTTTACCCGTAATGACCCTTGACCAGCGCAATGCCATTGCCGGTCCTGTAGAAGGCTTATTGGTTTTTTGCCTTGATTGTTCTTCAAATGGCACCTTAAGTGTATATTCAAATGATGCTTGGCATATATTCACCCTGTGCAATGCACCGCCATCCGCCCAGGGCACCAATATTGTATCGCCAGGCCAGATCATCTGGAACTGGACGACAGTGACCGGTGCCACCGGTTACAAATGGAACATCACCTCCAATTATGGAACGGCCATTGACATGGGAACTGCCACATCCAAAACCGAAACCGGCATTACGTGCGGCTCAACAAACACAAGGTACGTATGGGCTTACAGAGCCTGTGGTGTATCTGAACCGGCAACACTCACTCAAACCATTTCAGCCACTCCCCCTGCCATACCCACCGAGGGAACGCATGTTCCGACTAAAATATCCATCGTTTGGAACTGGAATACTGTTGCTGACGCTATAGGATATAAATGGAGTGCAACCAATGATTTTGGCACGGCAACCAATATGGGAACCGCTACCACGAAAAGCGAATCCGGTTTGACCTGTGAAACGGCTTACACACGGTATGTATGGGCTTACAACAATTGTGGCAATTCCGCACCGGTTACCCTTACCCAGATGACCCTTTATTGCTGGGCCTGCGGAGACCCGGGAACAATCAATCATGTACAGGGAACCGTTGCGCCGGTTACCAAGACGGTCACTTATGGCACTGTTACAAATATCCCCGGAGAACCCACAAAATGCTGGATTACCAGCAACCTTGGCGCCGACCACCAGGCAACCGCTGCAAACGATGCCACCGAACCCTCGGCAGGTTGGTATTGGCAGTTTAACCGCAAACAGGGATATCAATATACGACAAGCCGAACACCCAATACCACCTGGATAACCGGCATCAGTGAAATCACTGGTTGGACTGCCGAAAATGACCCTTGTACCCTTTTGCTTGGCAGTGGCTGGCGTATTCCATTCAATACTGAGTGGTCAAATGTAGATGCAAGTGGAGGTTGGACAAACTTAGCCGGTCCATGGAACTCAGCGTTAAAATTGCACGCTGCTGGGTCACTATACCACAACGATGGTTCACTGGTTAGTCGTGGCTTAGAAGGAACCTATTGGAGTCAAAATGCATACAATGCCACTACTGGATGGGAACTGGACATAAACAATGCTTGGAGCATAACGGGCTTCACTGACAAGTCGAACGGCTTTTCCCTTCGCTGCATCAGAGATCAATAGCACCAATACAGGAACAAAACGACCGGGAACGAATAATCCCAGTCAATTTTACCATCCCCCTACTGCCTTCAGCGTAAACAAGAAGCGCTGTAAAGATAACGTTCACAGCGTTTTTCATTGTTTATCGGTACCCAGGACAGTACTCGAACCTGCACATCCTAAGGTCACTATCCCCTCAAAGTAGCGTGTCTACCAATTTCACCACCCGGGCAATTCCAATGACGAATGACGAATGACGAATTGGGAGTGGAAAATTAGTGATACTTTTCTTTCTGACAAAGAATTTACGATTTACAACAAAGAAAGATACATTAACCCATCATTTATATCATAAAACCCTTGCTTTCTTACTGTTAATTTATTAACTTGTAGACCTCAACCATAAACCGGGATCCCATGAAAAAATTCATTCTCACAGGAGCGTTGGTTCTTTCGTGTTATGCTCTGGCTATGGCCCAGGTGAGCATCAACGCCGACAGCAGTGCAGCCGACCCATCGGCCATGCTGGATGTGAAATCATCCGTTAAAGGCATGCTCGTTCCCCGGATGACCATGGCAGAACGTGATGCAATCAGCAATCCAGCCAATGGATTACTGATTTTCTGTACCGACAATAACCACTTTTACACCAACAAGGGAACCCCGGGTACACATAATTGGGTAATGATAAGCAGCCAGTGGGTGTCAAATGGTTCCGATATCTGGTTTTCCTGCGGCAATATCGGGCTGGGCCTTACAAACCCTGCCTATCCCATTGATGTGGCGGGTGACATCAACTACTCCGGAATGTTGCGAAAAAACGGCATACCTGTTGCGACGGGGGTGTCGGGGGTCACGGCAACCCTGCCATTGACCAGCAGCGGCGGGGGCAATCCGGATATTTCGATCCCACCGGCAAATTCAGTGACCGATGGCTTTCTTAACGCTGGCGACTGGAGCAATTTTTACAACAAACAGGATGCGCTGATCTTCGGCGACCTGACATCCGGGGATATTTCGGTTACAGGAGGTTCAGGTTGCATTGTCGGGATGGGGACAAATTTATCAATAAACAAAGGGAATCTGACTGAAATCAATTCATCGGTACTTGATATCACCGGAGGAGCAGGCACGATGCTTGGAAGCGGCGCATCCATCCATGTAAGACAAGCAAACACCAGCCAGCCAGGTTACCTGAGCAGTGAAGACTGGAACAGTTTCAATGACAGGATAAGCAGTCAATGGACAACCAACGGAGGGAAAATCTATTACAATTCCGGCAATGTGGGGATTGCAACAACGAATCCACGAAGCAGTCTGGATATCTCCGGAAATGCAGCAATTGGTACAACCTATTCCGGAACCACGGCTGCACCTCCGGATGGATTGCTGGTGGAAGGAAAATTCGGATTGGGCACTGCCGCTCCAGACCAATCTGCAGCGATGGATGTGTGGAGCACAACAAGCGGGGTGTTATTGCCCAGAATGACGATCGATGAGCGGAACTCGATAACCGGCCCTGCTGAAGGATTGCTGGTATTTTGCACCAACTGCGGTATCACCGGGGCTTTAAGCCTTTACTCCGGAAGCGTATGGCGTACTTTTTCTCCCTGTGAATCACCAGCTCCAACTGCCGGAACGAACGGTGCCTGGTCAAACCGGGTTGTATGGAACTGGAATGTCGCAACCGGAGCGGCAGGCTACAAATGGAATACTGTAAACAATTATACAACAGCCACCGACATGGGCACTTCCATCACAAAAACGGAAACCGGCCTGATCCCGGGCACATCCTATAACCGTTATGTATGGGCTTATTTCACCTGCGGCACATCGGTTTCAACCATGTTAACTTCTGCAACCCTCCCATGCGGGTCACCAATCACAGACAGCAGGGATGGCAAAACATACAATACCGTGCTGATTGGAATGCAATGCTGGTTTGCCCAAAACCTCAATGTGGGCAGCAAGGTTAACACTGTTCAAACCAATAACGGTACTATTGAAAAGTATTGTTTCAACAACAATGATGCAAATTGCAACACTTATGGAGGACTATATATGTGGGATGAGATAATGAACTACACAACTTCAAGCAGTTCCAATCCCAGCGGGAGACAGGGTATTTGTCCATCCGGCTGGCATTTGCCTAGCGATGCGGAATGGTGCCAGATGGAAACCTATCTGGATGCAGTAATAAATTGTGGTCCCAGCGGATTCCGTGGTGTCAATGGCGGGGGAAAAATGAAGGAGACGGGACTAATCCATTGGGTAACTCCAAATACCGGGGCAACGAATTCAAGTGGCTTCACGGCACTTCCTGGTGGGAACTATACTGGCCTGGGTGGATTCGGTTCCCTCAATTATTTAGCAGAATTCTGGAATGCAACACAGCTTGATGCGTATAATGGCTGGTTCCGCAGCCTGTCTTTTAATACTGCCCAGGCAGGACGTTACAACGATTATAAATCGTCCGCTTATTCCGGTCGCTGTGTCCAGGATTGAGACACAGGAAATTCATCCGTAATTTTCAAATCGAGCGGCAGCCTGATTTGCAGGATTTCAGGTAAATTATGTTACGTATATGATCTGAATAACTTGACTTTTTAATTTACCTTGTGTATATTGCAGCCTGTTTTTTAATTAACAAATGCCCCTCCGTGGAATAATCCAGTCATCAATACAGATAAACATGATCAACATTATCATGAAAAAACTATTGGTTCTCCCGGCAGTAGTGGTTTGGTTTATTACTGCTTCATATGCACAGGTTAGCGTCAGCAATGACAACAGTTTGCCGGATCATTCAGCCATGCTGGAAGTAAAAAGTTTCAACAAGGGCGTCCTGATTTCCCGTTTAACCCACGATTCGATCGCACAAATAACCAATCCAGCCAATGGGCTCCTGGTTTTCTGCACATCGAACAATAAATTTTATGCCTATGATGCCAGCTCGAATGTGTGGCGTGAAATCGCCTATGGGCCGGGGACGATAACTCCCGCAGGTTACGATTGTTGCCGGAACTGCAACAGGCAGCCAGTCTATCGGGTATAACCATGTTCCATCGACCATCAACTCCACTCCTCCTTCCGGCAGAAGCAGATACGATGCATACCAGTGGCAATGGGGAACGACGATCAACTCGTTTTTCGACATTTTAACAGAAATTTCCATGAGCTATCAGCCCGGTTTACTGACCCAGACAACCTATTACCGCCTGCGGCAAATTGATAATATCGGCCACGATACGGCTTATACGAACGTGGTTACCATCACTGTTCCTCCATGGAGCTGCGGAAATATCCTCCTGGATGCCCGGGATGGAAAAACCTATCCAACGGTTCAGATTGGTGGCCAATGCTGGATGGGAAAAAATCTAAACACAGGAACAAAAATCAGTAGTACCGCAGAGCAGATAAACAATAGCATCATCGAAAAATATTGTTATGATAATGCCGATGCAAACTGCAATACCTACGGAGGGTTATACCAGTGGGCTGAGATGGTTCACTATCTGAACGGAGCAACCAATAATACAACATGGGTTCCGGCGCCAACGGGCAATGTGATCGGAATCTGCCCAACCGGCTGGCATCTGCCTGCTGATGCTGAATGGACAACCTTAACGTCCTTTCTGGGCGGCGAAGCGATAGCCGGTGGAAAGATGAAGGAAACAAGTACGACACACTGGGGACCACCAAACACCGGGGCCAATAATTCGAGCGGGTTTACAGCACTTCCTGGTGGCCTTACCGGCACGGGTGGGGCATTTAATTATATCAATTACTGGGGCTATTTCTGGTCTGCATCGGTTTTCAACAGCAATAACTCCTGGACCAGGTCGCTTTATGCCGATGGCATCAACGTGGACAGGAGTTATTACTACAAATCTTCCGGGTTTTCCGTGCACTGCATCAAGAATTGACAGGAAAGGGATCAAGTCTTACTCCGGGGGATAATAGAAAATAAAGTGTGCGTGTGGTCTTTCCCCCTTCTCAGTAGCGTTGGAAACGGAAGCTTTTTGATTCTGTGAATCACTTTTAATTGTCCTGGGAGCAGCTGAAATCATCAGCCCAATCCAGATGGCGAGACCGAAAACCATTAACTTTTCCATTGCTTCATTTATTTATGATTGATGTTTCTGTGAACTATGAACCAAATTTACATTCAGGATATGCCCATAATCAATTTAGTTATACATGTTCCGTGATTTATCCTCTAAACCAGTGTAAACCTGATGTAAATGCACTTGCCTGCTGAAATGCGGCATTCACCGATAAAAACGGGAGGAATTGTAAAACGTAATGCAGTATGGAAGGAACCAACTGTATGTGAAATTAACATCCGGTCCCGCAGATGGATCAGGGGGATTGTTGTTTGTAATAGCCCTGATGTGTGCAGGCACTACATTGGCCACAACCACAAGTAACGACAGAAGCCAGGCCAGGCTTTCATGAGTGAATGTTTTTGATTGGTACAGATAAGACGTTCAGTTATTGAGTGTACTGGCTAAATTACCACCCAATCACACCAGGCCAGGCAACACGTTGGCCCGGAAGTATTTAGAGTCTGTTTAAAATTTGTTGTTTTTGATGAAATTAAAATACATTTGTATACGGAACATCATCAATTCCGGCATTGACAGGCACATTTTTGTTTGAAGGCATGCAAACACAGATACAGGAACTTTAAATTTTACATTGCCCATGATTACAGTATTTATCGCTTACCTTGCCGTTACCATGGGGATCGCATGGTGGTATTCGCGCGGAGGAAAGACACATGAAGGATTTGTCCTCGGGGGAAAAAAATTTTCCGGTACTGCCCTGGCGCTTTCCGAGCGGGCTACCGGAGAATCCGCCTGGCTTCTTTTGGGGCTTACTGGCTATGCCTATTCCGACGGACTGAGCGCAATATGGGTTGCGATGGGATGCGTTATCGGCATCATCTTCATATGGTTTGTGATGGCAGGACGACTTCGTGTTGAAGCAGAAAGAACCGGGTCGATGACCATCTCCAGTCTTATCGCAAAAAAAATACCTGGTTCGGAACGGTCGATCGGCATGCTCTCTGCCATGATCATGGTATTCTTCTTTGTATTCTATATCGCTGCACAGTTCAGCGGTTCCGGGAAAGTATTGAACAAGACCTTCGGGCTCGATCCTTTTTGGGGGATTATCATCAGCTCTGTAGTAGTCACGGTTTATTGTGTAATGGGCGGTTTCATCGCGGTTGTGGTCACCGATGTTTTTCAGTCCATCCTGATGATCTTCACGCTGGTTGTCTTCCCGGTTATAGCAGTGGTGGTTGCGGGTTCCCACAATATACAAATTATCCATTCCATCCAGGAAGCCGGGCCTGACTATCTTTCAATGACCAGGGGCATGACCGGTTCTTCAGCGGTGATACTGGTGATGAGCGGGCTGAGCTGGGCACTGGGATATACCGGCCAGCCGCAGCTTCTGACCCGGATGATGGCTATTCGCGACAACCGTGGAGTTCAGACTGCCAAATGGGTTGCTACGGTGTGGACGCTGTTCGCCTATGTCGGCGCCATCCTGATCGGCCTTTTCGGAATCGCGTTTGTGCATGGAGGTTTGCTTGGAAATGAGGTAACCAAACTATCGCAGGACACAGAGAAGATTCTGCCGGTGATGGTGGTCACCCTGGTCAGTCCGATTCTGGCAGGATTCCTGCTATCGGGTGTGATCTCCGCCATGATGTCGACCGCTTCTTCAGAATTGACCGTTTCTTCGTCATCCATTACCGAAGATATCTATTCCAACTTCAGGAAAAAACAAGATTCCGCTAAAAAGATGCTCTATCTCAACCAGTTGATGACCTTTGTTGTCGGGGCTATCGCCATCGTGCTGGCTTTTACGATGCAGGACACGGTTTACGGGCTTGTTTCTTATGCCTGGTCGGGCATCGGTTCATCTTTCGGTCCCGCCCTCCTGCTGCTGCTATTCTGGAAAAGATTTTCACGTGCCGGGATCTTTGCCTCGTTGATTTCAGGCACCTTGTCGACTGTGATCTGGAAAAATCTCTTCGAGGCGCAGACAGGCATTTCGGAAAGGCTGGCCAGCTTCATCATTTCCTTCCTGCTGGCCGTGCTGTTCTCCCTGATGATCCCTGAGAAAACGAAAAGCAAAACTGAATAATAAATGCCGGGAAGTGACAATTCATGCGTTTTTCGCGCTTAGCAATTTCAGATCCCCGTCGGTCATCCTGAACTTCATGGCCCCAGTGTTATCACCGGCATGCGATTCCTTCGTGGCTCCGGGGATTGCTACAACAGTTTCCCCATGCGCGTGGATCAGCCAGTTCAATGCAATCTGCGACGGCGGTACCTTGTATTTCATAGCGAGTTCCCTGATCAGGTTGATCAAAGGCCTGCTCTTCTCAAGACCCTCAGGTTTGAATGAGGAAGAATATTTCCTCCATCCCAGGTTTTTAATAAGTTCCGGGTGATCATGGAACTTCCCGGTCAGCAATCCCTGTGCAAGGGGGGAATAAGCGATGATGGAGATCCCCAGTTCCATTGCGGTGGACAGGATCCCGTTGGTTTCTATGCTCCGGTCGAGCAAACTGTATCGGACCTGGTTCGAGACCAGCGGAATACCGAGATTATCCAGCGTTTCCCATGCATTGCGCATTTGCTTTGCCGAAAAGTTGCTTACTCCGATGTGTTTTATCTTACCGGCCTTCACCAATTCCGCCATGGCTTTCACCTCTTCCCGTTCATTGGAAAATCCAAAGGGCTGGTGCACCTGGTAGAGATCGATGGGGAATGGATACAATGCTTCCAGCCTCTTTTCGATGGTCTTCGGAATGTTGGAAGCAGTCCGGAACAGGGGCCACCATTTGGTTGCAATAAGCACATCCCCGGGTTTTTTTTCAAGTTTTGTCAGTGCAGCGGAAAGTGCCTTTTCCGATGCGCCGTTCCCGTATACTTCAGCCGTATCAAACCAGTTTATGCCACCCTCCAGCGACTTTTTCACGATCGAAAGGATGACCGAATCATCCAGGGCAGGCCAAAATTTGCCTGCCATATTGTTCCTTTTGCTGAATTGCCAGCATCCAAGTCCGATAGGAGTGACATGCAGGTCAGATCTGCCAAGGAGTCTTGTTGCGATTGATTCCAAAGTGAATGGTTTTAGTTCAGACAAATATAATGAATTTTGATCAACAGAAACCCGTTTAAAATGAGCTTCGCCTGGAATATTTGCCCCCGTTAAGGCAACTCCCGGTGGAAGAAAAAGAGATCAAACACAAATGAAAAAGCCCGTAAGTGATTAACTTACAGGCTTTTTACGCTGGTGCCCAGGACAAGACTCGAACTTGCACATCCTAAGGACACTACCCCCTCAAAGTAGCGTGTCTACCAATTTCACCACCTGGGCATGACCAATTTCGATTTTTGATTTACGAATTGGGATGGCAAAATTAGTTATTTTTTTCTTACAGACAAAGAAATCTGGAATTACAGCAAAGAAATTCCGAAAGCGACGCCCAATCCGAGCAATACAGTGATGAACTTTTGAAGGTTGTACCGGTGATTTTCTTCCGTTTCAAATAAAATTGAGGTGGATACATGCAGAAAAATACCAATCACCATTGCAAGGATATAATTGAAGTAAGTATCAAGCGATGTCGTCAGCGATGCATCCAGCAGTGTGCTGAAAACTGAACCCAATGGGGTCATCAAGGCAAAAATCAGCAGATAGATAAAAGCTTTGGTTTTAGAGCATCCGTAATGAAGGAAGAGGCTCATCAGTGTAAGCGATATGGGAATATTGTGGATGACGATGCCAATGACCAGTGTATGCTGCAACTTCATGTCAAATCCCTGAACGATTGGCATCCCCTCCAGAAAAGAATGAATGCACAGCCCGATCAGGAGCAGAAAAGGAGCCGCCTGCTCATTTTCCGAATGGGCGTGTTTGTGACCATGTTCAGCACCTTCGGTGATCAGCTCCAGCATCAGCTGAAGCAAAAACCCCAGGAGGACAAACAATCCCGTGAACATGGCCGGTTTGCTGAATACCTCCGGGACCAGCTTTAAAAAGGTAATGCCAATCAGGAATGCCCCACTGAAAGCAAGCAAAAACTTCAATACCCGCTGATCATCCGGTTTGAAAAGAAAGATAAGCGATCCGCTTCCCAACACAGTCATTACCAAAACAAAATAAACAATACTCATATCCTCAACAATTATCTTTCACTATTTCCAACCTGTTTTCCCAAAATCGTAATTCGTAATTCGTATTTGCCCTATTTTATTGCACCTCAATGACCCTGTAGGCTGTGCTGACCGGCACTCCCTTAAAATTCTCCATCAACCTGTCAGATATCCGTTTCAGGCATCCTGCATCGGGCGGCAATCCCAGATTCACCAGGTCATTGGCCACTTTCAGATAGAAAGTTTCACTCAGAACGATCCGGTTCTCAGCGCTCCTGGCCATCAGCCGTGCCGTAAGGTCAACATCGCTGCCATAATAATCATCGGCGCCTTCGAAAAAAGTGATGTTATATACCTCGGTACAGTAATGGATCGCCACCTTGCAGTTAAGGTACAGGTCCTGATCCGGGTGGTTTTTAATAAGATACAGGGCTGAATAGATATCTTCAAGCAAGGCAAAACAGGTGTTGTTTGAAAATTTCTTTTTCAAGGCATCCTCAGGTATAAAGAGCATCATTTCATCACCGATGCCTTTGACAACGTGCTGTTGAAAATGGTTTGCATACAGGAGGTTGTTGAAGGTATTGTTCAGTTTCCGTCCCCAGTCTTTCAGTCCGCCCTGGTATTTGATATCTGTTGACCGGTTGATATCCATGAAGAAACAGACCCCCGGGCAGCGTGGAATTTCTTCCAGTACCCGAACCATTTCCGGGGATGTTGGGTCGGTATAGTGAATATACTGGACCATTAAAACACTTTCAGTGCTTCCTCCCTGGATGAATAAATCTCAAAAATGCTTGTAAAACCAGAAATCTCGAAAATCTCCTGGATGTTCTCCTGCAAACAGCATAAAGCAAACTTGCCTTTTAACAGGGTGATCTTTTTCAAAGCCATCAGAAGAATCCTCAATCCACTGCTGCTGATATAGTCCATTTTAGAGCATTCAACCAGGATTTTATCATGGTGGTTCTCGGCCAGGTCCATGAGTTTCTTTTCCAATACCGTGTAGTTTGTCGTATCCAGACGGCCAACAATGCCTATGATGATGCATTGATCTGTTTTTTGTTCAGTAAGTTCCATAATTCAAATATGCTGTTTTGATGTTAAAAATTTTTAGTTAATATAACGACATTCTTATTATCAGATCGTTCATATTCAACATTTTGCATCATCTCTTTTGCAAAATGAATTCCCAATCCCCCGACTTGCCGTTCGTCGATTGTTTGCTCAAAAATAGCGCCTACCTGCTTTTCCAGCAGATTAAACGGTTTGCCATCATCTTCAAGGCGCATCTTCAGTATCCCTGCATCCGGAAGGCTGAAATCAAGCGTGATAACATGTTGCTCCTGATCTTCGAATGCATAAAACACGATATTTGCAAAGAGTTCCTCGATGACAAGATTGATTTCCATCACCGTTTTGGCAGGGATCTTCCAGGCCTCAGAGAGCTCTTCGATTTTGAGCATGATTTTTTCGAGTTCGGTAATCTGGTTCAGCAATTTCAATTGGGAGTGTTGGCCGGTCATCACTTGGTTTAATGTTGAATCCTTATATTGCAGGGCCAGGATGGTGATATCATCGGCCTGCTCTGCTCCGCTTGAAAATCGCCGGAGTTCAGCGATCAGCAGTTCGGTGAGGGCTTTGGTGTTTTTATTCGCTAATGCCGTAAGGGAAGCCGCCAGTTTTGACTCTCCAAAGAAATCATTTGCCACGTTCAAGGCATCTGTGATCCCGTCGGTGGTAAGGACCAGGATTTCGCTGGGTTTAAAACTGAACTTTCCACAGGTATATTCGGCAGAATCAAAGATCCCGAGAGGGAGGCCATTCCTGACTTTCAGTTGCCGGATCTGCTCTCCTGACCCGAGGATATACGGGTAGTTATGGCCGGCATTGCAGAACTCCATTTCTCCGGTTTTCAAATCAACGATCCCGGCAAAAAAGGTCACGAACATCTGGTTTGGATTATCCTGGCACAATTCATGGTTGATGCTCGACATCGCTATGTGGATCGGGGTACCCGACACTGCTTTGGCGCGGAGCAGGGTGCGGGCTATCATCATGAAAAGTGATGCCGGAACCCCTTTCCCCGCAACGTCGCCGATGGCAATGCAAAGATGGTCCTTATCCAGATAAAAAAAATCATAGAGATCGCCTCCGACTGCTTTTGCCGGATCGAGGGTGGCAAAAAGATCCCAGTTTTCGGGAGTTGCAAAACCACGCGGGAGCATTCCCATCTGGATGTTGTGCGCCACGTTCAATTCGCTTTCGATCTTCTCTTTCTCGGCGGTTGTTACTTCCAGGTGCTGGATATAGTTACGGAGTTCATCCTGCATCTTAGAAAATGCCCGGGTAAGCTGGGCAACTTCATCCTTTGATTTTCTGACGGGCAGTTTTGCATCGAAATCGCCCTGCCCGATTTTGTGGGTAGCTTCCACCAGCCTCACAATGGGGCGGGTCATTCTTCGCGTAATAAAAATGGTGGTAATGAGTAATATCAGGATGCTGATGCCAAACATCCACGACATTATTTTTAAAAATTTAACCATGTCGTCATACAACTCCTCTTCAGGAAAAAGGATGCCAAAAGACCAGCCGGTTTCACCCACAGGGGCATAACTTAAAAATGAGGGGTGCTTTTTGGCTTCGAGACCATCCATTGATTTAAATCCGGATTTTCCCTCCATCATCTCCCGGATGGCCTCCTGCGTTTCTTTTCCCCCGCCTTTTTTAGCGAAGTCAAGAATGTTCTGGTTATTCATTCTTGCCCGCGGGGAAGCAATGATCTTCCCCTGCCTGGAAATCAGCAGGCCATAGCCGGTTTTGAAAATGGTGATGCTTTTTACAATGCGGGCAAAGTTTGAGAAAGAGACATCCATGGTGAGGACGCCGGTAAAAATCCTTTTGCCGTTGATGTTCCTGTAAATCGGTGTGGAATAGGTACACATCAAGGCATCGCCACCTCCTTTATCATAATAAGGTTCTGTCCACACCGGTTTATTCAGCAATTTCGGAAGGCGGTACCAGTCCATTTTAAAATAATCATACTCCGGGCTGCCAAGGACCTTTGAAGTTAACTTGCCATTTTTTTCATAGGCATACAGAGCATACCAGTAGCTGTCACTTTTATAAAAGTTTGGTTCGAAAGCAAGGCAGGTGGCAAACACATTGGGATCATGAAGCACAAAATTCCTGGCAATACGTAACACTTCCGGATAGCTGATATTGGGATTTTCCATAGACTGAACCAGGGTCTGGGGGACCAGTTCAGTTGGCTGAAGCACGTTCTCAAACTGGGCAACTGTTTGGTCTGTCATAATTGAAGCCTCTTTCTGTGCCTTCAATAGCAGCAGGACGCTGGAAGAAACATATCCAAAAAGCAGGGGAAAAAAAAGAATGATCAGGATTGAAATAAGAAAAAAGAGGCTGTACCGGAACGCAAGCCCACGAAAAAATCTGAACCTTGGAAAATGGAATCGCAAAATGACCGCTATTTATATTTCCCTGTAAAGGTAAAAAATTATCAAATGGGTAATCCGGAATTTGATATTTTTGGTGAGCCTAATAAAAACAAAAAACACAAACAATCATGAATATGGATATACATCAACTGCAACCTGAAAGACTCTGGCACTATTTTCTGGAGATCTGTAAAATTCCGCGCTCATCGAAGAAAGAAGAAAAAATTGCCGCCTATATCAATGAATTCGCAAAGAAGCACAACCTTTCCTGTATCATTGACGAAGCGGGGAATGTGATGATCAGGAAGCCTGCCGCCCCGGGGTTTGAAAAACGCAGGGGGGTAATCCTGCAATGTCACCTTGATATGGTTTGTGAGAAAAACTCCGAAACCATTCATGATTTTGATACCGATCCCATCCTTCCCTGGATTGATGGCGACTGGGTAAAGGCAAAGGGAACAACCCTGGGGGCCGATGACGGAATCGGGATCGCGGCAGCGCTGGCAATCCTGGAAGCAACGGATATTCCGCATGGTCCGCTTGAAGCCTTGTTTACGATGGATGAGGAAACCGGCCTCACCGGGGCATTTGCATTAAAACCCGGGCAATTGGAAGGCCGGATCCTCATCAATCTCGATTCCGAGGACGAAGGCCAGTTATTCATTGGCTGTGCCGGTGGAAAAGACACTGTTGCTACCATGCCGATTGAGACCGATGAAGTTCCTGCCGGCCATGTTGCATATAAGGTTAGTCTCACAGGCCTGAAAGGAGGTCACTCCGGCGACGACATCAACAAAGGGCTCGGCAATGCCGTGAAACTCATGAACCGTTTTCTGTGGAATGCACGGGAGACATTCGAAACAGCTTTGGCCGATTTCAATGCAGGCAACCTGCGTAATGCATTGGCACGGGAAGCCTTTGCCGTTATTACTGTCCACCGGGAGAATGAAAAGTCCTTGCTTGATTATGCTGCATCCTTTTACAAGGAAGTCAGAAACGAGCTATTGATAACTGAGCCCGATATTTCATTCATCATCCAACCTGCCGAAAAGCCTGAGTTCGTATTAAACAGTGCCTTGCAGGCTGACTTCCTTGATGCCTTATATGCATGCCCGCATGGTGTGATCAGCATGTCGCGTGAAATTCCAAATTTCGTCGAAACATCCACCAATCTGGCTTCTGTGAAGTTCATTGATAAAAAAATTGTCATTACAACCAGTCAAAGGAGTTCTGTTGAATCCTCAAAAAAGGATGTTGCAGACATGGTTGCCAGTGTATTTTATCTCATGCAGGCTGATGTTGAACATTCTTCCGGCTACCCGGGATGGAAACCCAACCCTGATTCAGAGATATTGCGCATCAGTGCTGATGCCTACCGCAGGCTTTTTTCCATAGAGCCGCAGGTACTGGCCATTCATGCAGGCCTCGAATGCGGTCTGGTGGGTGCGATTTACCCGGGGATGGACATGGTCTCCTTTGGCCCGACGATCAAGGGGGCCCATTCGCCTGATGAACGGCTTGAAATTCATTCTACTGTTAAATTCTGGGATTTAACGCTGGAAATACTTAAAAACATTCCGGAGGCCTGAAAGGCAATGCAGGCAATTCCAGCATTGCCTGCATTATTTAACCTAGAGTCCTACGCCCACGCCGAGCCTGAAAATCGGGTTTGAGTAGGGTGAATTGTACGAATCGTTCAGGTTGAAAAGGATCAGGAAATCCATGGAAACCCGGTTTGCAACAGGTTGCCGGTAACCGCCACCGACAAACACGCTGTTGACTTCGACCACCTGTTTACCTTGTATATATGAATTTCCATAGGGGTCATAAATATGGCCACCGTTGGCATTGATGAATGGACGTGTATAGTATTGGTATTCGTATTCCACGTGGGCAAACAGGTTGCCCAGGAAATTATCAAACAGGGAATTCAGGTAATACCTCAGGTAGATGCCACCGCCATAGATACTCGATTCATATCTCATATATTCTTTGGTGTCATCATTCCAATAATAATTTTTGTAGTTATAGTATTGGTAAAGGAAGCGCAGGCCAAGGTAGAGATTGTCGACCGTTCGGAGTGAAACCTCCGGAGAAACGGTGACTCCCGTAACACTGCCAAATTGAACACCCAGGTTTCCCCCCACGGTGACTCTTCTCCAGAAGCTATCCGGTTTGCGGGGGGCGGAGGAAAGCGAGGGAATGGAATCCTGTGCAGAGGAAGTTGCCATATATATATATAAGCAAAGGAAGATCAGGATAAATTTCAGTATATATTTTTTCATGGTTTCAGGTCTCAATCGGATTTTTCAATCGAACTACAAAAATAATCAAAAAAAAACAAAAACGTAAATATCTCCATGCTATTGTTTTACGTCAGTTCAAAAAAATAAATTGAAGGAATATTCAAAAAAACATAAATAACGCTTGTTAGTTCGATTTTAATATGTACTTTTGCACTCCCGTTTCGATGTTCTTTGAATATGATTGCAAGAAAAACCAACAGTGGCGAGTGATTTGAAATGATTTTGGCAGTGGGAAAAACTTTTTTACATTTTTTCAAAAAAAAGTTTGGTGGATAAAAAAAAGGTTGTAAATTTGCAGTCCGATTTAAAACAAAGTACCCGGATGGGGAAATGAAGAAAAGTTCTTTGAAAGACTGAAGTAAATGTAGTAGCAAATATCCCAGATTAATAATTAACCTAGTTAATTTCTTTTGGTAATAGTAACCCTGAATAAGATTAAATTTTCCTTTTACAATGGAGAGTTTGATCCTGGCTCAGGATTAACGCTAGCGGCAGGCCTAATACATGCAAGT
>Ga0114951_10001797_pt1 | contig 25605 bp, 17 predicted proteins | sample AM7aDNAmetaG_FD_88677 | JGI IMG/M metagenome (GOLD analysis project Ga0114951, IMG submission 88677) | Freshwater microbial communities from Finland to study Microbial Dark Matter (Phase II) - AM7a DNA metaG | ecosystem: Environmental > Aquatic > Freshwater > Lake | place: Finland: Lake Alinen... | reverse complement strand
TCACCCGAAGTAGCTTCGAAACAAGCCAAAGATTTATTGGGACAAATCACCATTTTCTTTATGATTGCTTATGGTTTCAGTCAGCTTTTTTCAGGAAAACTGTACGACAAAATAGGAACCCGACTTGGCTTTTTGGCTTCAGTTCTGATTTGGGGAACGGCTGACGCGCTGACTTCACTGGCACAAGGCAAGGTAACACTTACCGGATTCAGAATGATGCTCGGTTTAGGTGAAGCCGGTCCGTGGCCGGGAGCAACTAAAAGTAATGCAGAGTGGTTTCCGCAAAACGAACGCGCTTTTGCACAGGGACTTTTCGGTGCAGCAGCTTCTATCGGCTCCATTTTAGCTCCGGTAGTTATCCTGATGTTGTATATTTCGCTTGGCTGGAAACTGACTTTCGTGGTTGTTGGATGTCTGGGTATTTCATGGTTAATTCCTTGGCTTATAATCAATAAAAAAGGGCCAAAAGAGCATAAATGGATAACTGACGAAGAGCGTCATTACATTCTGAGCGGACAACCTGAATCAAAAATGACGAATGAACGTGCCAAAAGTTGGGGCGAATTATTATCGAACAGGAAAAATTATTCAGTAATTCTAGGGCGGTTCTTTTTAGACCCGATATGGTGGATGTTTGTAACCTTTTTGCCGATGTATCTGGTAGAAGAATTCAAGCTAAACATTAAAGAACTGGCATTCTCTGCATGGATTCCTTATGTTGGAGCCATGCTCGGAAGCTTGCTCGGCGGATGGTTCTCAGGTTATTTAATACGTAAAGGTGCCACGGTTGATAAAGCCCGTAAAACAGCTATGGTTGTCGGTGGCCTCATTATGATTCCGGTAATAATAAGCTCAGTAATGGCTTCAAATGCTATTCTGGCAGTTATTCTGATGGCATTTGTACTGGGTGGTTTTCAGTTTACTATTGTGAATATCCAAACTCTTCCAAGCGACTTACATTGCGGAAAATCTGTAGGCTCATTGGCTGGGTTAGGTGGTGCAGCAGCTGTTTTGGGAACAATTCTGGCTATACTTTTTGCCGGAAAAATTGAAAGTTGGCCTTTACTTTTTGGTTTACTGGCCACTCTGGTACCGCTTTCGCTTATCTCGGTATTCCTTACTGCCGGAAAAATAGAACAAATAAAATAATTGACCATTTTATCATTGACCAATTACCATTTTAGATAATAAGCAAATGATAAGAAACAAATTGTAAATAGTAAAAAAAAATAGTAAATGAATTTATGAAACTAAAAGGAAAAGTAGCCGTCGTAACCGGTGGAGCACGCGATTTAGGTCGTGCTATTTCAATAAAACTTGCTTCGGAAGGAGCAAAAGTTGTAATCAATTATTTCGATAATCCCGAAGATGCAGAAGAAACATTAAAGATGGTTCAGGAATCAGGATCTGAGGGCATTATCGTTCAGGGGGATATGACAAAAGCTGAGGATGTAAAACGTGTTTTCGAAGAAGGATTGAAAGCTTTTGGTTCGGAAATTCATGTGTTGGCAAATGTGGTTGGCGGACTTTTTGGTCGTAAAGCAATAACCGAACAGGACGAAGACTGGTATTATATGCTGATGGACGTAAATATGAAAAGCTGCTGGCTTTGTACCCGTGAAGCAGTGCCACACATGCCTGCAGGCTCTGCCATTGTGAACTTTTCGTCGCTGGCAGCCCGTGATGGCGGCGGTCCGGGTGCTTCCCTGTATGCCACTGCGAAAGGTGCTGTAATGACTTTTACCCGTTCCATGGCTAAAGAACTTGGTCCAAAGGGAATTCGCGTCAATGCATTAGCTCCGGGAACTATTGCCACCTCTTTCCACGACCGGTTCAATACTCCCGAAAATCGTGAGCGTATGAAAGGTGTTTATCCGCTTCGCCGCGAGGGAGATGCAGGTGATATTGCTGATTTGGTATTATTCCTCGCCTGCTCCGATTCCGATTATCTCACCGGAACCAATGTAGATATTAACGGAGGAATGTCATTCTCATGATTCCTTATTTGACAAAATGATATAGGTTCGGCTGAAGAAATTCAGCCGATTTCGTTCTATTTTAAGAGGGGTCTATTTTGAATATAACCTCTTATTATTTGATATTCAGTTGATTTTGTCCGAATTAAACCCGATTCTTCTCCTTTCAGACGGATTCCAATAGGAAGTCAATGAATTCCAATAGGAAAACAACCAATTCCAATAGGAAAACAACCAATTCCAACAGGAAGTCAACCGATTCCAATAGAAAGTAAACCAATTCCAATAGGAAATCAATCAATTCCAACAGGAAGTCAACCAATACCAACAGGAATTGGAATAAAACATATCAAAGTTTGCCAAATCTAACATGTATTGGAAGAAAAACATATTAGAGTCCACGTCCAACCGGATATATCATTTATTAGATGTTCAAATGTTGAACGCTGCCGTTGGGATTTAGTTCCAATCCCAACTTTTTTATTCTTAGGATTTGTAATCCGTTCTTAAAAAGCGAATCAAGAGTTGAGTATTTGCTCACCTGCTGGTGCCTCTGCTGTCGGGTATGCAATGTGTGTCAACACAAAACACAAATAACTTTCCCACGCTCCCACGCAATTGATTGAAACGCATGGAGTGCTGAAAGAGCAAACTATTAGTAGTGTGGGCGTGACTTTAAGTCACACTCGTACTAACTAAACATACAGTAAGGTTGCAACAGGAGGTCGTTCCATCACTAATCATTGAAATAGGACTAATAAGGGTAATTAAGTCAGGCACAGAGATACCGGATTATCATTCAATTTAGTTTTGATGGCAGTTCTGAGAAATGTTCAACTTTTCATTTACTATGCAACTAAATTTACGTGCTCCTTGCTTGTTCAGGTGGTCACAGTCGTAGAAGTCAGTTTTATTGAATAGACTCCCATCGGAATAATCGAAATATTGTAACTGTAATTTTCGGCAGATAGCATTGATATCCTTTTTATTTTGCAGAACGGTGTGTTTATCTGTGTACTTGTAAAATTCAACATAGACGGGTGTTGAAAAAAACACAGGAATGATATTTCTGCTTTTCAAAACAGACAGAAATTCGGTTAAATCCTGAATTATTTCAAGCCTTTCGGTTGAATTTTTAATCTTCTGATTAAACCCTGCTATCCTTTCGGAATAATAAACCGGGTTGAATGATTTTTCATCAACTCCTTCAAAACCAAGGTATCCGTTTACAATACTATCGGTTAGATTTACCCCTTCCTGAACTTCAAACTGAATGAGCTTTTGGTTTTTATCCTTTATGTTTTTCGACAACTGCTTCTTTAGCATAGAGATGGAAACTCCGGGTGTATAGCCAAATAAAAACGGTGAAATGTTTTCCAAGTAATAATTACGGTTTTTGTATGCAATGCCATTAGCGTAATACGACCAAACATCGCGAATGCCCTGCGATGAAAAATACAGTGAATGATAATCAATGCTTATGAGCACATATTTCAGTTTTGGGAGTGATGGCAGGAGTTTCAGCACGAGTCTTTTGTCGAAATACAAACTCTGATTCGGATTTGCAAGGTTATATGCAGGCAATGAGAACGACCCCGGATCGACACCATAATTAGCGTGTGAATTTCCCAGTATTAGAATCTGAGTATCCTTTGCCCGTTGTATCCCCTGAAACTTTTCTTTATACAGCGAGTCAACATTCCTCAACCATAAATCCATAGCGAGCACCAGCACGACAAAAGGCAAAGAGAAAAGTAAAAGTTTCAGAAAGAATTTTTTCATGGTTTTCAGAACTGGAAATAGATAAACCGGCGATCATCGAACACACCGAATATCGGAATTACAACTATCAATGCATAATAAACTGCCCTGCGAATATACAGGGGGTTGAGTCAAAAGGCGCGTGATTAAATTATAACAGCCGACTGTCAATAGGATTTCCCTACGTCCATTATGAGGCGCTGCAAAATACAGAAAAGGAACTATTAGAGAAAAACCCGGAAAAGGATGGGAATTAAACAACATAGAAATCCTGAATATACATTGATAGTGTGGGCTAAAAAGCTTTAAATTATTTGCAAATATAGCTTTTTATCGTTTTCTTTGTTTGTTTTCAATCGGTTATTTAATGATTACTGAATTTCAATGATACAAAATAGAGTCCATTTAAAATCAGTGGCAGGAGTATTACTGCTTTTATTGTGTGTGGTTTATCCTGCTTATGCCGGTCAGGAAATAAAAAACCCAACCACCATAGCCGTAAAGGGTTGTAATGTTGCCCGGCACACCGAAAAATTAGAATTGGTTTCCAAACACAAATACGACTTAATTCTGATAGGCAATTCCATTATTTATAATTTAGAGAAACCTCACTACCAAGTTGTTTGGAATCAGTTTTTTGCGCCACGAAATGCATTGAATCTTGGTTATAGAAGTTATCGCACCGAAAACCTACTTTGGAATATTGAACATGGCGAATTGGATGGACAGTCTCCTAAAGTTGCTATTCTGGAAATCGGGACCAACAATATTGATGAAAAGCATTATCCTACACGTCACACAGCCAGTCAACTTGCAGGTGGAATAGAAGCAGTAGTGAAATTAATGCGGGCTAAGATGCCTGACACTAAAATCATTTTATTGCGTTGTTTTCCGGGTGCTTATGGCGGATCCACTCCTACTTCACATCGTATTATTCTGGAACGTGCTTCGGATATTGTATCAAAACTGGCGGATGGGAAACAGATATTCTATTGCGACATTAATCACGTTTTTCTGAAAATGGATGGGTCAATCAATAGGAAAATGATGTCTGTATGGCAACATCCAAGTCAGGCCGGAGCAAAAGCATGGGCACAGGCAATGGAACCGTTATTGTCGGAACTTATGGGCGATAAATCCCTCGACACGGAAATCCCCGAAAATACTGCGATTGTTCCGGTATCCAAACTCGAAGAAAATGGCTACGACTGGTTTGGGCGGCATAACGAGATTCTGCATACCAAAGACTCTATTAATCCACAAATTGTGTTGATTGGTAATTCTATCACCCATTTTTGGGCGGGATTTCCTCTGGCAAAAACATATAATGGTAAAATCATTCCTCCTACCGGACCACAGGCGTGGAATGATGTTTTCGGGAAATACAGGGTGTTGAATATGGGTTTTGGATGGGACAGAACACAGAATGTGCTTTGGCGGCTTGACCGTGGCGAATTGGATGACATTCACCCAAAGACTGTTATAATTGATATAGGCACTAATAATACCAGTCAGACAGCCAAAGCACGAAAAAATTCAGCTTTAGAAATAGTAGAAGGCATAAAGTCAATTTGTCTACGGGTTCGATCCAAAGTTCCGGATGCTACAATTGTGCTAATGGCAATTTTTCCTCGCGAAGAAAGTGCAACACATCCACGGCGGATTCTGATAATGGAAACTAATAAACTTCTTGCCGATTTTGCAAAGGAAAATCACATTAAATTTGTTGATATCGGTCCGAAAATGCTGTCGGCAGATGGTACTTTAACCCGTGAAATTTGTGATGACTTTTGTCACCCCACCGAAAAAGGATATCAACTATGGGCGGATGCACTCAAGTCTGTATTATCTGAGGAATAAAAACAAAAGGCAACAAAAATTAGTTTGTTGCCTTTTGTTTTTATTGGATAGAATAGTTTATTTATTCCTCGCCACCCATCATATCACCGCCACCACCTTGTTGTTTTTTCATTTCTGAAGGTTTTGGTTTCATATTTCCAAAATTATAGCTTAACGTGAACATAACCATTCTGCCATGGAAGTACGAAGTTGAATATTGGGAGAAACCGGTTCCAGAAGTTGTTTGTCGGTCACGATCGGAATTCAGCAAGTCACGTATATTCAAACTCAGGCTTAGTTTGCGATCAAGGAAAGTCTGTCGAACTCCTAGATCGACAGAATATTTAGCACTTTCTGTTCCCTGAGCAATAAGTTGGGGCGACTCATATTCAGCCGAAATTTGACCGGAGAATGTTTTGCTTAGCATGAAGTTTGCCAAAATATTGGCACTCCACGAAAAGTTATTCTGACCTGGTATTGGAATAACAATAGCTGAGTTATACGGATTTGTGTAAGTAGATGAATCTAATTTGCTGTAATATAAATTTACGGAAGTGGTCAGACTCATAATTTTAAATAATCTGTTTTTTGAAATTAGCTCCAATCCAGCATTCTGTGATTTGGTTACATTGGCAAAAGTGCTTTCCATGATTCCATTATTCACAAAACGTACGCTTTGAATTACATCGTCGGTATTGTGATAATATAATGAACTTGACAACGACTGACCACCTCCACCCCAGGTTTTAATATAGTTCAGTTCTAATGCCGAAGAATACTGAGGTTTTAAATCAGGATTACCGTACGAGATATTGGTAGGATCGGAGTAATTTTTAAACGGATTAATCTGCTGACCACGGGGGCGGTTAACCCGGTTGGTGTAATTCAGTTGCAACTCAGATTCGTTCGGCAAACTATAAGACAAATATAAGCTGGGGAACAAGTGGAAAAACGATTTTGAGGGGATGGTTTGTGTTCCAACCGCACTTGAATCGGTGGATTGTTTAAATAAATCCTCTGCACGCAATCCCACCTGAAACGAGAATTTGTCTATTTTCTGTCCATAAGTTACGTATGCAGCATGAACCTGTTCAGTATAATTAAACACATCCAGGTACGATGGTATAGCTTTTCTGTTATTCGAAATAATACTGTCGCCAAACGAACTGCTTAATCTGTCACTTATTCTACTCTCCCACCCTGCTTCCAGTTTGGTGTTTTCATCAAACTTTTTCGTATAGTCTACTTTGAAATCATATTCCATATTTCTGGAATCAATAACCTGATTTATTGAACTTTGTTTTTTTGTTATGGAGTCAAAACGGTCATAATAGGTATCACCTGTGCGGTTATGATTGGAATAAGATAACGTTCCGGTCAGGAAACTACCTTTTTTGTCAAAATCGTGACGGTAATCCAGATTCATGTTCAGACTCGGACGGGTTCCTGTTCCAGGATTATCCATTGAGTAGTTTTTTAATGTAGCATTTGCCTGATTTTTAAACAAATAATCAGTGTAATTATCCTGATGACCATTTCCTGCCATTCCAAAACCTGATAAACTCAGCGTATTTTTTGAGTCCAAATGATAATCCACTCCTGCACGCATGAATAAGCCCGAGAAACCCATGTTCATCACATTATTTTGGTGCAGAAATACTGTGTCGTTTCCGTTTGTCCAGTTTTTACGATCTGTTTTACCACCTCCCTGAAATTCCATTGCACGGTATCCCAGATTGACATAAGCATCTATCTTACCACTGTTGTAATTGATACTTGCTCCTAGGTTTTGTCCTATTTTTCCACCATCAGGATAGGTTAGTCCGGCGGAAATACTGCCATAATAACCTGCTTTACGATTCTTTTTCATAACGATATTGATAATACCGGCTGAACCTTCGGGACTAAATTTGGCGGAAGGGTTTGTCATAATTTCAATCGATTCGATACTCTCTGCAGGCATTTGCTGCAATACCTGAGCACGGTTGTCGGCTGTTAACCCGGAGGCTTTCCCATTAATCCACACTTCCACATTGCCGTCTTTGCGAAGCGACACATTTCCCTGATTATCAACTGTTACTGAAGGAATATTTTTCAACACATCGGAAGCAGAACCTCCTGCTGCGGCAATATTTTGGTCGACACTGAATACTTTCTTGTCAATTTCAAATCTCATTTGCGAGCCCTGCCCCACTACTTCAACGCCTTTAAGCTCCTTAGAATCTTCAGTTAGTGGAATATTACCAAGTTGCACTGATCCTTTCACTTCTACAGGTTTCATCACACTTGCATAACCCACGTAAGTAAACCGTAACATGTAGTTTCCGTTTTCAACCGAAGAGATAATAAAACTTCCTTTATTATCGGTTATGGCAAGTGCTACCGGTTTTTGAGAGCCCTTTTTAATTAAACTCACATTCACATAATCCAGCGGATTTTGATCGCCGGCATCCACCACCGTACCTTTAATGCTTCCCGAAGCTGCGAAAGCCAGTGAAGTAAAACTCAACAAAACAACTAATACTAAAACAATCTTTTTCATTCAATCTATTTTTTTCAATCAATGTTAACACTCTATTTTTAAGAACAACTTTTTGACACAAAAAAAATGCCAGAGTTTAAACATCTCCGGCATTATTAATGTTTACAAACACAATTAGTAAATTATTGTGAATTAAAAGCTGGGTAGCAGATATTTATCCCGTGATTCAAGAATTTTATCTACTTTGTTTATTTCCAAGAATGTAGTTCCGAAGCCTGAACCAAAACTGCCACTAAGAAAACTAACAAAATCTTCGCTGTTAAGCATCTTTTTCTCAATAAGTTTCTGAAGTCCGGTAATGAAATACTTCTGCGTGTTTCCTTTTTCGGCCTGATACATTGGAAAAACTCCGTAGGACAATGCCAGCTGGCGTATGGTTTGCTGATGATAGCACAATGCTAAAATCGGGTTTGTGCCACGATAAGCAGCCAGATGAAGGGCGGTCTTACCACTATAAGTATCGGTTATAATAGCTTTTGTTCCAATTTTTGCAGTAGCTTGTACTGCTGCATTAGCCAGAAACGAAGTTAAATCGCTGGTGTCCATGTTTACAGGAATATCATTTTCGGCCATTTTAGTTTTCTCAGCCTCTTCAGCCACTTTTGCCATGGTACGAACTGCTTCGATCGGATATTTGCCATAAGCTGTTTCACCACTAAGCATCAGTGCATCAGTACGATAGTAAATTGCATTGGCTATATCCGTGATTTCAGCACGTGTAGGACGTGGATTCTTAATCATGGTGTGGAGCATTTGTGTAGCCACAATAACAGGTTTGCGGGCAACAACGCATTTACGAATCAAGCGGCGTTGAATACCCGGAATTTTTTCCTGAGCAACTTCAATGCCAAGGTCGCCACGGGCAATCATAACCCCGTAAGTATGTTCCAGAATTTCTTCAATATTGTCAACTCCTTCCTGATTTTCGATTTTGGAAATGATTTTTATTTCACTTTTGTGCTCATCTAAAATCTTTTGAATATCAAGCAAATCCTGTTTGTTGCGCACAAACGAATGGGCAATAAAATCCAGGTTATTTTCGATGGCAAAAACGATGTTTTTTTTATCTTTTTCAGTTAATGAAGGGAGATTGATACGCACTCCGGGTACGTTCACGCTTTTACGACTTCCCAAAACTCCATCATTCAACACTTTACAATACAAGCTATCGGTATCTTTCGATTCAACTTTCAGGTCAATTTCACCATCATCGAACAGAATATCGTCACCAATATTCAAATCGCGCACAAAGAATTTGTAATTTACAGCAATACAATCACGAGTGGAAGTCAGATCGGGATTACCAACCACTTTCACCACATCGCCTGTGTGAAGCTCTATTTCATTGTTTTCGGCTATAGTGGTTCTCACTTCAGGACCTTTGGTGTCCATCAGAATGGCAATTTCATTGCTCACCGCACGCACGTTATTAATAATTTTCAGAAAGCCAACACTATCAAGGTGGGCTGAATTCAACCTCACAACGTTCATTCCTTCGTTGAAAAGTGATTGGATAAAATCTACCTCACAGCATTTATCGCTGATGGTAGCTACAATTTTGGTGAATTTCGACATAAAAAAGTGATTATTGATCAAAAAAACTAATTTACAGACAGATGTATTCCGACAAAACAGGTTGTCAGAATTTTAGTGTGGCTTCAATAGCCAGACGATAAGAATCCATTCCAAATCCGACTATACAACCCTTACAGGCTTCGGAAAGGAACGAATGATGACGATATTCCTCGCGTTTAAACACGTTAGAAATATGAACTTCGAGTACCGGAACGGTAATGGAACGTATGGCATCGGCAATGGCTATGGAAGTATGCGTATAAGCACCGCCGTTAAGCACAATGGCATCGTAGCTGAAACCTACTTCGTGAATTTTGTCGATTATTGCACCCTCCGTATTGGACTGAAAATAATCGAGCTGAACATCAGGAAATTGCGATTTCAATTCCTCGAGATATTGCTCAAAACTTTGATTTCCGTAAACCGTTGGTTCACGTTTACCCAACAGATTGAGATTGGGACCATTTATGATTTGTATTCGTTTCATGCGTAAATAATTTTTATAAGTTGTCGCATGGAACTCGTCCCGCAGAACGGGGCTCGTTTCATTTTATGCTTTTCGATTTGCGCAAATTGCGGATGGTTATGAACATAATATAAACTGAGGGAATCAGACATACGCCATTAGCCAGAATCATTGGCCAGTCGGGAATCAGGAGACCATAAGTAAACCAGAAAAAAATCCCGAGTGTCATAATGGCATACATTCCAAGCGAAATACTTTGTGTATCACCGGTTTTGATAACTTTAACCGCCTGTGGAAACTGAGCTGTGGCAGTACAAAATCCGGCTATATAGCCAACTATAACGATGTCGAATGTCATGGCGTAAATTTTTTGCAAAAGTAGCAAAATTTTACGACCTGCACAAAATAGGACAAAATGTGTAACTTTCGCCAGGCTTTATTATCGGAATGAAAAGCAAATGAACCTCCTCCCAAATGTCAGTCAAAACAGTTGAGATGTAGTTCATTTATAACTTTTAGCATTTTTATAGCACTACTTTTCTAGTAATACTTTGCGCTCCACAGTTTACTTTTACCAAATATAATCCTGATTTCAGCGGCTGATTTAGAATTGATTTATTGTTCGTAATTTGCTGATTAGCAACTTCCTGTCCTGTCGAATTATAAACAGCAACATTCGGATTATTGTTTAAATCATCTTTATATAAAACAGTAATTTGGTTGGCTGAATTGATGAAAATGAGTGTGTTTTCGTTCAGAATAGCTGTGATATTACCGGTTGTTGACGCAGCTGAACGAAAAATAAGGCTAAAGCGATCGACCGTGTTTGTGGCTGACGAGCTAAATGTATAGGCTTCACCGGCTGTCATATCAGTTTCTGTATTTTCCTGTTTGTCTATCAATATCAATTTGATATCCACGGGGATATTGCTCAATTCACCGGCTCTGATACTGAAATTGTCGGTTGAAAGGGTGCCAAAACCCAGTGGTAATTCACTGTCAATGTTTAATTTCTGCAATCCATTGATAACCACTTTTTCGTCGCCGGCCATCGTAAATATTTCGGGAACAGCGATGTTGTTATTACTCATTTTGGGTGAATCGTAACTATCAAAACCATCCAATGCGCTATCATTGAAGTATAAAACTGTTTCGTCGCTGTTGATACCATTGGATACCTGCAAACGTACAATTTGATTTTCTGTGACCTTCGCCGGAGCTTTCAGTCGATTAGAACCACCATCGTGTAGTCGCATTGAATTATCGAATGATAAATTTCCACCTCCGGCATTTACTCTAACCCAAAAACTCTGAATCGGCGCAATTATTCCCGTGGTGGTATATGGAACTCCGATTTCGCCATTTGCATTATAGGTTTGAAATATATATTCATTCCCAACAGCGGTTCGATACCAGATTGTTGATAGTGCATTTGCATTTTCAGCTGTGGTTTTTGTCCAGGCTAAGTAGGAAGGATAGGGATTGCCTACCAGATTGAATCCTTCTTTATACTGACCGGATGTACGACTCAGATGAATAGTCTGCGTACCATCATTCAATACACCTGTGAAGGTAAGCATTGGATTTAAAGTTACAGGCAAAATAGCTACATAGCCTTTAAGGGGTGTAAGTATAGAACTTTCCGTTAGCCATGGAGCAGATGAACCGTGCACTTCGTCATAACTTACCAAGTAACTACCAGTTGCATTATTAATGGAATTGGCTGTTGCATCTGCCACAGGACTGGAAATATACCAGTTTCGGCCAGGAGTAAGTCGTTGTTTTATATGAGCAATTGGTGCATTGGTAGTCCCGTTGCTCACATAAGTGCCTATGCCATTGGTAGCATCGCTGCTTATATTGATAACATTGGCACTTAATGATTGAGCTGAATTTAGCGTTAGTTTTGCCCCCGGATTGATATTAAGCATCGAAATGGTGGCATTTTCGGTAATTGTTACCGTATGTCCGACAGAGATATTGGCCGAAATGGCATTCAATGATGGTATTTCTGCGGCATTAACCCAGGCAGTGCTATCAGGCGAAGATTCCCAGGTTTCGTTCGCATGCCAGTTCCCGGAAACTTTGGAACGAAAATGGGAAGGTATTGTTACTATATTGTTATGCAGCGAAATTGCACCCGCGGTTGAAAGTCCTCTTCCGAGAAGCATTGAACCTTCTAAAAGGTTGATAGCGCCATTGGCAATTACCGTACCTCTGAATATTGAATTAATACCTAAATCGAACTGACCGCCAATTTGCCAGTAAACCCTGCTTAATGAGGCTGAATTAATGAGTAATATTTTTGTATTTGAGCCTGTGGCAAATGCACCACCTATTCTGATAATAAATAAAGCTTCCGAATTACCCTGTGCATTCAGGGTTAAAACTCCATCGGCACTCAACGATGAAGCAGCTCCTGTATTATAAACCCCCGGTGTCAGAGTTAAGCCATCTAATACCGTGTTTATAACTGCACCACCCTGATTTAAACTGGTGTATGCCAGAGCTACATCGGTAGCTGCCTGAACAGCAACGGCACTGCCCGGCGAGAATTTATTTCCGTGTAAAGTTCCGGGAGGAAATGCGGTAAATGCACCAACATTTGTACTAACATCTCCAGTTACCGTTGAGGCTGTTCCAAATTCGTTGAATGCACCTCCAGCTGTAAATAATGCAAATCCGGAAGTTGAACCCAGTTCAGGCATTGTTTGTCCTACGGCTGTATTTAACACTAAAAACAAAAGTACCGACGTTAAATGAAGTAATTTCTTTTTCATCTTGTTGAGTTTAATTTATATATAATATCAGGGTGCAAAGTTTATAATTATACATTGAACCGGTATTACAAAATTTCTAAAACAAGTTGCAAGATTCACACAATTATATAGATGGTAAGAATCAATGCAGAATACACCGAAGATTGATGTTTTATAAAATATACATTCTGAGTCATTAACTCGTTATATTTAATATCTGTAATTGATTTTCTGTGTTATTTGAAACAGATTAGCAATGAAGGATAATTGATATTGCTATAAGAAAAATATATAGTATTTTTACCCATCAAATTCTAACTGTATGAGCCAACTAAATTCAATTCTTAATACCTTGAAACCTTCCGTTCCAAAGCGTTATCTGCTACTTGTGGCGGCTGTGGTGTGGACATTTGCCGGAGGAATGTTGCTATTCAGGGGGTTTTCGGCACTTAAATACAATTCCACAGGTATTCTGATTGAGGAAGCCGTGAGTATTGTTTTCGGTATTGTTTTCTATATTTTTATGTTCTCGCGCATTTCGCTGAAACACATTGTCCGCATGCAGAATAACCCCATTGAACGCCCGTGTGTGTTTTCGTTTTTCAACTGGCGCAGTTACATTCTGATGTCGACTATGATAAGTCTGGGTGTGACACTTCGGCTGACAGGATTAGTGCCGATACAGTATCTGTCGTTGTTTTATATCTGTATGGGGACACCGTTGATACTATCATCCCTGCGGTTTTATACGCACGGAATAAAAGGACTGAAAACTGTTTAGTATCAAGTGTTTTACATCCTCACCAATTTCCCTGAGGATTGAATTTTATCATTAAGTTTAACCTGATAAATAAATACTTTAGCAGGATATTCGGTTGAGTTTATTTTCAATGGTATAATGTGTATTCCTTCTCCCACAATTTCGTTGCGTTGGATGATCTGTTTTCCAAACACATCAAAAATTGTAATCTCAAATTTACCACCTGTTGGCAGCCAGCATTTCATAGTTAACTCATCCACAAAAGGATTTGGATAGGGAAGCACCTGAGTTGTAACACTACCAACAACCGGGACAGCCTGTATGACATCCACTAAAGGTTGAATTTGACCGTCCATCCAGGTAATCCGGTCTTTCAGCCAGTTTTTTAGGTAAATCAGTTCGTTCTCGTAAGTTCCACCCACGTAGTTATTTGGCCAAACATAGGTGCTGAGTATATTCCAGGTCAGGAAATTTCGTTTCTGAGCAGTTTTCAATTCTATAGCACAAGAATCGACAAGGTTATTCAGATAAGTTGTATTTAAGAAAGCACTTTTATGGATGTTCCAACGACGTTTCAGGTAAGAATTAAAAACAGGGTCGAGACGGAATTTTTTCCACCAGAAAGGCATAGCATAGGCATCACCATCACCCATTCCGTCTACAATCCAGCCCGAAGTATTTCCGGCTGAGAAAAAATCGGCATTGCCAAAACAGATATCATAATCCCAAAAGGGTCCCATGGTAAGTTTGCCGCCTTTACTGTCACGATCCTTATACATAAACGTGCTGATTCGATATCCATCGAGATTATGCGAAAGCTCAGTGATAATATAGTAATCTACAAATGAAATAATGTCAACCAGTGGATAATATCCCTTCACCGGGTCAGTGTAAGTGGTGCTGTACAGTACGTTTTCAAAATTGGTGATATAATTTTTTATATAGTTGTGTTGAATTGGTTTGATTTCATCACCATCCGGATCGGCATGCAGAAAATACTCTTTCTGCTTCAAGGCTGTGGGTGCCATATATGGCGATATCCAGTAGTCTTTTCCATCTATATCAGTAGTTTCGGGGCGATCGAGTTTCATTATGTACCCTCCCGTCAATCCATCGCCAATGGTGTCAATAGCACTTAATTTGGTCAGATTGAGCCGGTTTTTGTCAATCTTTATTTTTTCGACTAACACATATACTCCGCTGTAAACTCCGTTCATATATAATTCAAAAAAACGTGTTTTTGAAGACCATTTGCCCGTGCGATTGCCTAAATTATATGCCAGTACATTGCGCATCAACGATTTGTCGGGATATGGTCCGTGAAATACCCAGTCGTTTTCTTTACCCAAACCCAGCAATTTCACATTCAGGTTCGTGGTATCTTTGTTACGGGTTTCTACCGAATAGCTTTTCTTAGGGAATGTAGCAGATGTAAAGCCACGAATTTCGATACCAACTTTTCCGTTATATTCAAACGTAGTATCGTTAATATTGTTTGCTCCCGAAGCATTATTCAACACCTTCATATCAGCCATTATTTTGGAGTTTTGTAAGATGGTCTGATTGTTAGTATTAATGAAAATAAAAGGCAAATTACTCGTTTCGTTACTTACAGGCTCAATAAACCAGGTTGGAGTGGGATGAAATAAGGTTGTTGGTGAGTTAATATAAGCTTCCACAAAAACACGTGCCGACAAATCGCTGGATGAGATTCCCTGATTCAGAATTTGTAAAGCAAATGTATTGACACCTGATACTAATGACGAAGTTTTAAGCGAAAACCTTTCAGGACTACCTCCACTGTAAATTTTGGCTTCGTGATCTGTGCTAAGTGTTGTATTATATGCGGGAAAAGCACCGGTTACATTGGTAGAACGGGCACATTCCACTCCGTTGATATACAAAATGAATGCATCGTCGTAGTCAATATCCAACACCAAGTCCTTTATAACACTTACATTGGTCACTGTAACCTGCTTGCGGATATAAAGCGAATTACAGGGGGTTACCACCGTAGAATCATCATTGTCGGCATAACCAAGACCACCCTTACCTGATTTCCAATCTGTATCAACAAAAGTGCTTTGGTACCAGTTGGCAGGAGGAGCAGAAATGGCCACAAGATATTTCCATGTTTCGGATTCAAGCACCATAGACTCCCAGTGGAGTTGAGCAGACAATGAAGAATAACTGAAAATAACCAGCAAAGCCAGTATTGTTATTATTTTTCGGGTGATATTCATGATTTAAAGTTGAAAGTTATAAAAGACACAAAACTACAAAGAAGTTTTCACTTATTAAACATTTTGCTAATTGATAGTTTGGTGCATTTCTACGTATGTGAGAAACATCTGTTTTAGTTGTTGAAATGCTTATCTGTAAAGGGGTTTAAAAATCTGAAGGCGGCATAGTCCGGTAATTAAACTGAAAAACAGAAAGAAATGCAAAGTTGTGAATGGTATTCACAGCTCTGCGTTTCTTTTTTCTGAGAACACTTACAGTTGTACCGTTTCGATAAATTGGCTATTCGAAGTGTTCATGCCATCGGGTGAGCTGAAATAGATCCAGCAATGCACTTTCTGACCTGCCCAAACAGCGGGTAGTTCAATATCCACTGTTCCTTCTGCACGTAGTACAATGTTTTGTTTCAACAAACCCACTTTCGATTCGGCGTTTAAAATAACCAGGTTTACTCCATCATTATCATCGCCCTGAAAACCCGCAGTGGTATCCCAGTCGAATTTAAGTGTAGTTCCTGATGTTTTAACCACATTCAGAAAGCCCGAAGTGTCAACCCCACCTTGCGAAATGATTACTTTGCTATAATCGATACTGAAATTGGGATATTCCCCTGTAACAGCACCGAAAGCAAGTGAAACACCGTGGCTTACGCCCTGGTTACTGCCAAAGGTGATTTTAAACAGATTACGCATACAGTTCATTTCGCTGTTTACGAAACCAAACTTAGAACGTTGTGCAAGTTGTTTTGCCGTTTTTGGATCGGATGGTACACTATGAAGTCTGAGGTAAGTTTTACCTGTTGACTTTGATTTCATAGCAACTGCTGTACCGTGACGCCCGGAGATTTTTCCGAAGGTCGAAGAAATAAATTCACTCATATATTTTATGTTTTGAATGAGTTAAAAATTTAATTATTAGTTTCTCATTTTTGTTGGTTTTACTTCCGAAAAATGATAAAAACCCGGAAATTGGTTTCCTAAGGGAACCGTGAGGGAAGTGTGAGGGGACTGTTAGGGAAGTCCGACGGAAAAATGGTGGAGAATTGCACTGTATTTTCATATTTTTGTTTTTGTGTGCGGCACAAAAAAATGCAGCACGGGTTAATTGTGCTGCAAAGAAATATGAATTTTTTTGAGTGATTTGTATGTTAGGACTTGTATAATCTTGTATACAAGAACATACAAGTCTGTGCAAGTTTAAACAAGTTTATACAAGTCTGTACAAGTGAAAATATGGGTAAAAGAGAAGACCTAACAGGTTTTAAAAAACTTGTTAGGTCTATTTTAAGCAAGCGGTTAGAAACCGCTTGACCCTTGAGGATTATAATTTTTCGAGAATGTGGTTTATTCTGACTTTGAATTTTTGTAGATTTTGTTTTTCGACCGGATCTGAATCAGGATTAAATTTGCATTGAAAGATGCTGTTGTATGAGCCAATATCACGGTTGAAATATTCTTTAATGGAATTATAAAGAGCTTTCTTTTCACCTTCAACGATAGTGATTATGGGTGGTTGTGAGTGAGCCAGTGCTTCCAGCAGGTAACGGATAGACTTACCTTTTTCAGTTGAGAATTCAGATTTAAGAGCTAAAGCAAGTTTTGTATTTTGCTTATGGAGTAATAAATACTGATAGAATTGTTTTTTCGGTGTTTGAATTTTGTCTTCAATCCCTTTAATTTCAGTTTTAGGGATCTCATTTTTCCCTTTTATTGAAAAAATGGTTTTTACATACAAAAATGGTTTTTGAATATAATTTAAAAAACAGAATTTGATTACTAATTTCGCAATCCCCATCGACGATTGCTTTACTGGTTTAAATTCAATATCTAATCCTTCGAAATTAATATTGCCATCTGAGATATGAAAGTACTTAAAAAACTCACGCCATAAAAGTAAAATAGTTGTTTTTGAAATATCTACCTTACAGATGGATTTATCATTAATCAGTTTTAGTATTGTTGCTAATACTATACGCTTTTGGGTTAGATTTAGCGGGAGTGTCTGAAAATGAGAAACACATTTATGTGGATAATCAATATTCTCAACAACAAAATGATACTGCTTCCAAAGAATATTAAAGAAATCTAACCGTTCAAAATGTAGGCTTAAATCTCTCCCTAAATCAAAAGTAGTATAAAAATCAGTAACAAATTTTTGATCTGGGAAATTTTTGGGATTAAAATAGAAATCCATATCATTGTCAGCAGCAATGGTTTTAAGAATTTCGGCAGCAATGAGTTTATCCATTGTTTTTATTTTTTAATTCAGTATTTCTTACGCTCCATACAAATAACCCTGAAACCCAATAAATGTATTTCGGATTTCAGCTATATTGCCCAGTTCTTTTTTAGCATCGGCAATGGCGTGGTATTTCAGAATCAATAAGTCACTGATTTTAGTGTCGTCCAGTTCTTCAACCCCTTCTTTCACATATTGCTGTAAAACAAAGTTCAGAAATTCCTGTTGCTTGGGGTCGTAACCGGCAAAATGCACTTTTGCCCTGTCGGCACGAATAGATCTGTCGAGGATGTTGGAATGGAAAGCCACGTAGGCTAGCACATCGTACAAATCACTATTCTCAGCGCTCAGTACTTTTTGGAATTCCTGTAGTTGCGCTTTGGCAAATCCTCTTTCAGTTAGTTCTTCCAACAATTTACGGCGAGTATCGGGTTTACTCCATATATCGCGTAATTCCTGTTCATTGCCAAAAAGTTCCGGTAATACTCCAAACATACTTTGCAGAAACTGTTCGGCAGAAATTGGCTTCCCATCAGGACTGTAGAAATAAGTACTAACCATGCTTTGCAGTTGACGTACTTTACCATCTGCCAGTTTGATACGAACAATACGTGGTGTTGGATTTTCGCAACGGCAGGGGGCATAACCACATACCAAACAAGGATCTACAATTGGTTTTGGACATATACAAGGCGACTGTCCACACACATAACAGGGTTGAGGTTCACCCAATGGTGGAAGCAGTGGCGGAGCAACCGGTTCGGCAGGTTCACCATCCCATTCGGGGTCGCTGAAGTGGTGATGCGCATCTACAAAATCATAAATAGTAAAATAATCTTTTCCCTCAAACAAACGTGTACCACGACCCACAATTTGCTTAAACTCTATCATGCTTCGTACGGGACGAAGCAGCACAATGTTACGAACCTCAGGCGCATCTACTCCGGTACTTAGTTTTTCGGATGTGGTTAGAATGGTTGGTATTACTTTTTCATTATCCTGAAACCACCTCAGTGCTTGTTCACCATCTTTACCATCATCGGCTGTAACACGCTGACAATAAAACGGGTTCGTGCTTTTGGCATATTGATTAATCAGGTCGCGTATTGCAAGCGCATGAATTTGAGTAGCACAGAATACAAGGGTTTTCTCATTTTGGTCAATCATATCCATGAAAAGCCTCACTCGAAAAGCTTCGCGTTCCTTGATTTCGATAACACGGTTCATATCCGATTCGGTGTACACACGTCCTTCTTCTATTTCACCTTCAATTATCAAATCGTCGGGTGTGTAAATATATTCATCAATGGTTGTGTCGATTTGTTTTACTTTGAACGGTGTAAGGAAACCATCATTTATGCCCTCTTTCAACGAATAGACATACACAGGATCACCAAAATATTCGTATGTGTCAGCATTGATTGTTCGGCGGGGTGTGGCAGTTAGTCCAAGTTGTACCGCATCGCTGAAGTGTTCCATTATAGCCCGCCAGGTGCTTTCATCGTTAGCACCACCCCGGTGACATTCGTCGATAATGATAAAATCGAAAAAATCTTTTTCGTATTCCCCAAAGTTTGGTGTTTCATTGGGACCGGACATAAAGGACTGGAAGATGGTAAAGAACACGCTGCCGTTTTTAGGCACTTTCCCTTTCTTTCGTATCTCGTCGGGTTTAATGCGTACCAACGCATCTTCTTCAAATGCACTAAAGGCATTGAAAGCCTGATCGGCTAATATATTGCGGTCGGCAAGGAACAGGATGCGCGGACTGCGTTTTCCATCACCGTTGATATTCCATTTCGCTAGAAACAGTTTCCATGCTATCTGAAAAGCAATAGCCGTTTTTCCTGTACCTGTAGCCAGCGTTAGCAGAATGCGTTTTTTGTTTTCAGCAATGGCTTCGAGTACTTTGGTAATGGCATTATCCTGATAATAGCGGGGTTGAAAAGTTCCGCCTCGGTCTTCGTAAGGAATAGAAAGTAATTGAGCTTTGAGTCCAGCAACTTTTTCAGCCACTTCATCAACAGCTGGCGGAAAAGTGAGATTCCAGAGTTCTTCAGGAGATGGATAAGCATCCACATCTTTTTCCTCGCCGGTGAGCATATCTATGCAGTAAATCCTCAACCCATTGGTGCTGTAACAGAATCGTACTTGCAGTTTATCGGCATAACGCTTAGCCTGCCCTACTCCTTCGGTGTAATAGGCATCACGCTTTTTTGCTTCGATTACCGCTAAATTGCGGTTACGGAATTGCAACACATAATCTGCTGAATCCGGATTACTCCGTCTGCCATTACCGATTAACCGACCTTTGTTGATTGGGTATTCTTCCCGCATCCGACTATCGGGTATATTGCCCCATCCCACTGCTTTTATGGCTGGGTCGATGTAGGCAGTTCTGGTTTCGCGTTCGTTCATAGACATTTTGAATACAATGGGCTTCGCTACGCTTCACCCAACGTTAGTATAATCCGCCCACTTCGGGGCTCACATTGATTTATCCTATCGAGCCCCAACGGGGCGATTTATCTTCGCATAGGGCATAGCCCTATGTTTTAGATTTAAAGTTTTTAATCCCACAAAAACCGCTCATCATACTCCACCTGATATTGTTTCAGGAAACGCAAGAACTCCGACTTATAATCATCCTTTTTGCTGTGGTGCTCATGTTGGTTTTCAATATAAGCCACCACCTTATCCACTGCACGCGGACTAACCGAAAAAGCACCATAGCCATCCTGCCAATAGAAATTCTTCAACGATTCATCTTTGGTTTTATACCATTTGGACGAATGCGATTTAATTTCTTCCACCAGTTTCATCAACAACACCTTTTGCGACAACAGGCAAAGTACATGCACATGGTTGGTATAACCTCCTATCTTAATAGGCTGACAACCTAAATCCTTACACACCTTGCCCAGATAAGCATGAAGCTCTTTTTCATAGGGTGGATAGATAAACTCCTCCCTGTATTTGGTACTGAACACTATATGAACATAGTTTTTGACTAATGATTGGGGCATATGTATTACTCAATAAGAATGTTTACTTTGATTTTTTCCAATAAAATACATTGGTTCATTATTTGGTTCTTTTAAAAGCCCGATATGAGATTTAAAATCATTTATCTGATTCTGAACATCATTATGTTGTGGCATTCTAATGGAACTATTAAAGTCAACAATTCTCTTTCTGAATTTGTCATCATCGTTCATAATTCTATCTATATTGACAATCGTATCAAAATAATTCTCATATTTTTCAAAATAAAAAGTTCTAATTGTTTCCACGTTTTCATCAGTAAGAATCTGATTCAAAATTAGTTTATCAGATAAGCCACATGAATGCCCTAAAATTGAAACATCTATATGTATATGATCTTTCAAATATTTTGTCAATAACGCTTCATTTTCCGATCGTTTATAGAGGTGTTTCTTAATATTCTTCATGAATTCGTTGTTGTTCTTCTCTATCAACTTTCTGGATTCATCGTGAGAAGCTGCATAACCAAATACAATTGGATTTGTTGTTGAATCTAATTTGCCATGAAAATAGATTTTCTTGCTTCTCTTTAATGAGTTATCGTATAGTCTTTCAACTGTTTTTGTATAGTTGAAATTTAAAATAAGAGTATCTTCTGAATCGAGAGCTTTGAACATTGTGTCATATGATTCAATTTTTAAAGATTTATTTTCCTGCTCTGAAAGATACTGCTTTAAAACTCCTTTTATTTGCTCAAATTGTTGATTTAATGGTTCAGGTTTTTGATATGGAGCATTAGTATTACCTATGCTATTTAGCTGTTTGAAGTACATTTCTTCAACATCACTCCAATTCTTCAGAAAGAAATTCTGAATCAGATTTTTCAAAAGATAGTTTTTTACAGTATCAGATAAATGAACTGATAATCGTTCTGTCTGTTTTAACTCTTCATAATTTCGATAAAGACCGCTATTAAAAAGATCTAAATGCTTTACCTCTTTGTTGTTCGATTCAACAATAGACCTGATAAATTGTGGATAACTTGTCTCAAGATTATGAGCTAAGTCAAATCCATTACCAATAATAATCAAATTAGGCATATATTCTATTTTTTATTTCTTTTTCTCCGCAACGGGTTTCGCCCATTGCTCCTATATATCCCGCCCACTTCGGGGCTCGCATTTATTTAATATCAGAGCCCCAAGGGGGCGATTTATCCTCGCATAGGGCATAGCCCTATGTTTTCGATTAATTATATCTCCCCCTTAAACGCCTTCTCCAGCACACTCTTCTTCAACGCCTCCAATGCTGCCAGTTTAGCCTGATACTTGCTTTCCAGCTTTTTGGTTTCTAACGATAGCGCATCAAGACGTTTAACGATTTGTTGTTGTTCTAATATTTCGTTTGGAAATGCTATATCAATTTTTTTTAAAAGTTTTGATTTTATTCCTTGAACTGTAGCGCCTGTACCTTTTTCTAATATTTTATTTCTTATTGGAATAGATAATAACATATATTTTAAAAAAGTTTGGTCTAACTTATTTTTGTCTGGCTGCATTACAATGATACGTTGTGCAAATGCCAATTTTTCAGTCATATTTATTTGTGCAACATTTGCTAACGGAGCTTCAGTTGTGAAAATAACATCTCCGTAATTTGGAATTCCTCTTCTCATCCATTCACAATAATTATCTTTATGAATAAATTCTTGCGGTTCAATTTGTAAATATCCAAGCTTTACATTTTTTGCAGTTATTAATCTAACACCTGAACTTGTTTTTACGGGAGTCCGACCTCTATAATCAATAAAGTTCACATAATCTTCTAAATTGCAATTGACCCATCCTTCACCTTTCTGACTAAATATACTATTCAACTCACTCTGAAAAAGCTCTTTTGCATTTTGCAGGTTTCGTTCCACATTAGCTTTTGCTTGCTCTATGGCTGCAAAAGTTTCATCTAACACGGTAACTATGCGTTGTTGCTCGGAAAGAGTTTGTGGATATGATATTTTGATTTTTTTTAGCAAACTTGATTTAATTCCTTGGACAGTTGCACCTGTACCTTTAGATAAAATTCGTTTCCTAACAATTGGAGAAAGCAACATATATTTAAGAAAAGTCTGGTCTATTTCATTTTTTTCAGGTTGCATTACAATAATTCTTTGAGCAAACGCCAGTTTCTCATCTGAATCAATTTGAGCTACGTTTCCAAGCGGAGCTTCTGTTGTAAAAATGACATCTCCAAAATTTGGTATCCCTCTCGTCATCCATGACTCATAATCATTTGAATTAATGAACTCTTGAGGTTCTAATTGCAGATAACCAAGTTTTACATTTTTTGCAGTAATTAATCTTACTCCACTATTTGTTTTAATTGGTGTTCTGCCTCTATAATCAATTAGATTAATGTAGTCATCTAAATTACACTCTTTCCATCCCTTTTTCATAACAGTTCTTTAATAGATAAAAGGATTTCGTTGGTTTCGGCATCCAGCATTTGCATTTCTTCCAGAATTGCTTGTGGGCTGCGCAGGGCAGCTTCTTCGGGCATGTTGGGGTTTTTTACCGATAGGTCGTAGCCGTTGGCTTCGCTCAGGTCACCTACCGCCAGATTCCAGCTTTTTTCGGTTTCGGGTTTTGTAACTTGTGCCGCAATAAATTCCGCCATATCGTCATCGTTCAGCGGGTTTGTTTTACCCATATTGCGCCCGGGGTCAAGTTGATAGTACCACACATTGCGGGTGGGTTCGCCTTTTTGGAAAAACAGCACCACGGTTTTTACACCAGCCCCAAGGAACGTACCGCCCGGCATATCGAGCACTGTGTGCAGGTTGCAGGTTTCGAGCAGGTATTTCCGCAGCGCCACCGAAGCATTGTCGGAGTTACTCAGAAAGGTATTTTTGATAACAATGGCTGCACGTCCGCCGGCTTTGAGGCTACGGATAAAATGTTGCAGAAACAGAAAAGCCGTTTCACCGGTTTTAATATCGAAGTTTTGCTGCACTTCGGGGCGTTCCTTGCCACCAAAAGGCGGATTAGCCAATATCACATGGTAGCGGTCTTTTTCCTGTATGTCACGCACATTCTCGCTCAGCGTGTTGGTGTGTATAATGTTGGGCGCTTCAATGCCGTGCAAAATCATGTTCATAATGCCTATAATATACGCCAGGTTCTTTTTCTCCTTACCGTAGAAAGTTGAAGTTTGCAGTTTCTCCATGTCCGAGGTCGTCAAATTCTCGCGGTCGCGGGTCAGGTATTCGTATGCTTCGCAAAGGAAACCGGCACTACCCACCGCACCATCGTAAATCTTTTCGCCTATCTGCGGTTTGGTTACCTGAATCATAGCTCGGATAAGCGGACGGGGCGTGTAATACTGTCCGCCATTGCGTCCGGCATTGCCCATGTTTTTAATTTTGCTTTCGTAGAGGTGGCTCAACTCATGTTTATCCACATTGCTGCGGAAAGGCAGTTCATCGGCCATTTCCAATATCTCGCGCAGGTTATATCCGCTCTGTATCTTGTTTTTCAGTTCGCTGAATATCTCCCCTATTTTATACACAATTGTATTTGGTCCATCGGCTTTCTGTTTGAAACCTGCCAGATAGGGGAACAACTTTAAGTCCACAAACTGCACCAAATCCGGTCCTGTCAGCATGCGGTGAATATCCAGCTTGCCTTCGTCATTGAGTGGCATTGCCCATTCGCCCCAGCGGTATGGTTCGTCCAGTATATATTCGTATTCTTTTCCTTCCAGTCCTGCTTTATCGGCTTTGTCCTGCTCCAGTTCATCAAGGTATCGCAGGAACATTACCCACGATGTCTGCCCGATATAATCTAATTCGCTATCTGCCCCCGAGTCCTTGTACAGGAGATCATCAATGTTTTTAAAAGTCTGTTCAAACATGGTTATAAGTTTATTTTTTTAAAGACACAAAGCTACGAAGAAATTTTCACATAATAAACAAAAGTGATTATCTAATGAAGCTGACAATGCTTATATGGCTTTGGCTTATCAGGCATCATTAAATACAGTTAATGTAGATTAGGTTTTATTTAAGAAATATAGTTTTATGGTTAAATAAATTACGATTTTAAACTTTAATTTGACTTTGATGAACAATAAAGAAATTATTGTGTTGGAATAAATAGTTATTTATAATGATTACAAATAACATACTAAAACTACTGCTACAAAGAGATTAAATAAAGTAAAAAAAGACAAGAATACAGTTTTATCACCAACGAAATATAATAAACAACTAAATAATAAACAAACAATTATGTGATTATGAGAAAATCTAACTTCAAGACAAGTCCTCGATTGAGGCGAACGTTGGTAACGCTACTTTGTATTCTGGCATTTATTCATCCAGCCGGAGCACAATCATTGGTTACGTTTGACAACACATCTGATTTAACAACGTATTTCACTGAAGGGTTGCCGGCAACTTTGCCGATGAC
>Ga0114951_10001795_pt1 | contig 25621 bp, 53 predicted proteins | sample AM7aDNAmetaG_FD_88677 | JGI IMG/M metagenome (GOLD analysis project Ga0114951, IMG submission 88677) | Freshwater microbial communities from Finland to study Microbial Dark Matter (Phase II) - AM7a DNA metaG | ecosystem: Environmental > Aquatic > Freshwater > Lake | place: Finland: Lake Alinen... | reverse complement strand
ATCATTGTAAGAATAATAATTCAAGGTATCTTTCATCTTCTTACAGAAATGGAATCCATGAGAACAGATTTTAAAATTATTAATGTCGTATTTCTTACCTACTTCATAAGTAAGAGATTCACAATTCATATTATAGGTTGCTTTATATGCTTTCATACTATTATTTTAATTTGGTTTTAACTTACCTTTGTGATCATTATTTCTGGCTCTCAAACCACATTATAAAATGATCTTGCCAATCGCCACTATCCATTTCGAGGGGGAATAGTAATGGCTCCTGTTTGTGTCCATCCTTCCAAAACTCTGCAAAGTTTTGAATTGCAATTAAACTATCGAAGATATAAGAGTCAATGTTAATTTTCATAGATTATAATTTGGTGTTGCTTACGTGATCATTATATCACAGTTCCCTTTGCTTGTAAAGGCAATAATTCAATATTCAGCGATAATAGTTTTCACTGCATCACTCAACATATCATCAAAAGCCTTGACAACATCTAGTACTTTTTTAGCATCTTCCAGTGAGGTGAACTTCAAACAATTATAATTGCTGTATGAATCATTAACATTGAAGTGCCTGAGATCATTATGATCTGGGACTCCCCAATACATTCCCCACAGTTTTGACTGCTCAACTTCATAATGAATATTATCTCCCTTTCTGTGCTGTACGATTCTATATTTTTTCATAATTTTTTTATAGTTTTGTGCCATGATTCAATATTTTGTTGGTGCTCGTTCTAGTTCTTCAATACGTCTCCTCAAATCATGGATCTGTTCATCCACTGTTTGATTATTCCAAAGAGTGATCCTATTTCGATTTTCAATTATTAGACAACTATTACATTTGCCGTTTATAAAAGTTTCATAGGCTTCACACACGGGACAGTATTTGTTTTCAATTTTTGCCATATTATTCTTTCCATAGGTTCAATGCTCTTAAAAATGCTTCTGCTTTCATAATTCTTTTATAAATTTTGCATAGGCATAAATTCCAAATTTATTTGCTTCTGTTTCTGCTCGTTCATCTGCTTCTTCACGAGAGTTTGCTCGAAAGTCAACTGTGAGCCCATCAAGGATTGATGTGTCACAATCAAATATCTTGTAGATAAAGCGAAATGCTGGTACAGTTTCCATTAGTTCCAATTGTGAATTTTCTTAATTTTAACTTGTGTGGGAGGAAGATCGTCATCAGTATAGATGATCAATTGATGCTTAGTCCCGCTTTTGATATGACAAGGGACAGCAACAAAAAGCGGATCTTCTTGAAACCGGAATGCAGAAAGCTCAATGAGATGAGTTGCCTCGGGAAACAGATTTTGTGTACATTCATCAATCTCGTATAGTACCCGATAGGATTTCCAATTGTGAAGTTCCATAGTGATCTGAGTAGATTTCAAAAGTGGTCGGCTCCAAGTTGCTCCGGTTGATGTTCCAAAGGTTAGCAATCCGTTTTGGTTTGAGAGGAGTTTCATAAGTTCAAATATAAACAACAACCAAGTTAAGATTTCCTTCATTCAAAGGGAATACAAATTCATTTTCATATTCTCCAAATGCACCAATAGAAACCTCTTCATCATCAAGAAGATATACTTTGGCAATATTTCCAACAAGGATACATTGTAAATCATTATGATCTATAATGAGTTCGCTTGAATCAATTGCATCCAGTAATGCATCATCGTCTATTACAGGAGCGAGATAATTAGCAGCGGCTTTAATAGCATCAATTAGGATAGTCATAAAATTAGTTTAGAGATATTTAATATTAACGGGTCATTAGACCTAAAGACGTTGCCAGTCCAGTAACATCCCGAAAGACTTCTTGAAGTTGATCACAATAGACATCATTTACAACCTTCAAACATTTCACGGAGAATTTGCGAATTTGAAGAAATTCAACATCGTAAGTATCCATGACATTGAGCGAAATGCGAACATGCGTAATTTTGACACCATTAAACCGTCCTAGTTTGAAAACAAGACCACCAATCCGGGCGGTGGTCATGGGCAAATTATGTTCGATATTTGCTGGTTGTGCTTCCTGAGCATTCAATGAAGAGAAATTCTTCGATCCAGTCATTACGATAAATTTCTTACCTCCAAGCTGAGATAGAATGGTTTCTGCGATTGCTTGTTGAATTGTGTTGGTCATAATGTGGTGGTGTTTCTTGCTGACAAGAAGAAAGTACCACAATCAACCCCCCTTGTAAACAAAAAAGTGCGTAAAAAGCAAAATAAATTTGCCATTGATTTGTAACGACTTACGACTTTTTTCACACCTGAATCAGATCAATTCCAAACTTCTTAGCCAATTCTGGAGCATGAGACGCCGGATAATCCTCATGGAAATAGATTTTCTTGACGCCATGAGCAAGCAAAAGCTGAAAACAGGAGGTGCATGGAAGAGTTGTGCAAAATACAATTTCTGCATCACCTCGTTTGAAAAGAGAACATAAATTTTGCTCGGAATGTATTATGTATTTTTGTCGAAGCTCTCTATCATTCCATATATCTTTTGATGGATTGTATCCAGAAGGAAAGCCATTATAGGCAATTGCAATCACTCTATTATTTTTATCCATCGCACAACTACCAACCTTTCTAAATTTATCTTCGCTTCTCAAGGAGGCTGTTTGTGCCAGCATCATGCCATATTCAATAAACGAAATTCTATCACTCATAACTTTTTACCAGTCAAAGATAGTTGGTTTGTTTTTATATATTCCCACATTGCCATAATGTATATCATTTTCATCAGCAGACATATTCGCAAAAAATTTCACAATCCTATGTCTATCTTTCAAAGCAGGAATTTCCACTCTAGGTTGAAGTACTAAATTTATATTGTGTGCATATTTTTTCAATACAGTTGTCTGTACTTCATAGGACTTAAGCTTTCGTAAAGTTGAACATCGAAACATTAACTTCAAAACATGAGTATCTCCAATAAAAGCAATACCTGTGGATTTCTTAATTTTAAATCCAAGAGACTTCATCTTTCGTTTACCAATCGGAGTATTTAAACCATGCTCTGCAGCAATCTTAATACCTTCTTTAATTTGAGATGGAAATCGTTTTATATCCCCTGGTTTGGATTTGTATTTAAAATTATCTTTTAGAAACTGTTGAAATGTTTTTTTATTCATGCCTTTATAATAACTCCATCTTTTACCAAAATATCCAATCCGTCAGCACACATACCTTCAGTAATGATATGAGGATCTGTGTTTATGCAGGGACCTACCCTTTGATCTTCATCTATAATATGAATTCCAATATGAGAAAACTCAATTACATTATCCGAATCTATATTGAATTTCAAATCAAACAAAAACGACTTACCGTCTATTGTTCTAATTTTCTGATGTACATAATTCATTTTTTACGCCGTTCATATGGAGATTCACCCGCAGCCAAACGTGATATATCAGATCCAACGGATCTTGAAAGAAGGTAACCCGCAAGAAGAAAGGTTGAGATTACTAGGGCGGATAATGTAGAAACAGCTATTTTAGAGGAGGAGGTCATATTGCTATTTATCTTTATGTGAAAGAAAATGTGTTTGCAAAGCATTCTGGTTTTGTTATAGGAACATATTTCATTTCATCATAATTGCCATCAGGAACTTCCAATTTAAACCAAAGCTCATGATTAGTTTTATCGACAGTCGAACATGCATCAAGTTCACCAATGCGGTGACATTCAATACACAAGAAATCATAATATGCTTCGCAAATGTAACTCGGACTTTTTTCAATCAAGTTGATAAGATCTTCTATATATGTCCATGAACCCCTGTATGCTTTTCCGATGAACAATCTAATATCTGGAATATATAGAGGTTTGGCTAGGCGATATGATTCGCGTTCATCCTTGGTCATATCTTTAATTCGTTCCCATTCAATCTGACCCTTTTTATATTGTTCTGTTTGCACATCAATATTCTCAGACGAGAATGCAACGAGATTGTAAATGTGTGTAATTTTCATATTATTTGTATCTTTGTGATTCCTTTTCAATCAACTCAGGATGATCTTGCATTAGCTTACATATTCTCAATAAGCATTGTCTCTGGACTCTTTCTGGGTGTTCATAATCATAAGGAAGTACATCACCCTCACATATTTTTTCTTGATAGACGTATAGCATATAGGTTCAGTAAATAAAATCAAAGTCTTCTTGATGTGTAAAAACAAATTCTGAAAATGAATGAATTTTGAATTGTTGCCCAAATAATTTTTGCCATCGCTTGCTTTCTGAAATCATATAAGCATCATATGCATTACGATGTTCTGGATATTTCTTGAAAAATGCAGTTTCCATATTCTTCAAGGAACTCCAATCAATAGTTGATTGTTGCTTGGACCGCATGTAATTCAAATTATCTCGGGAAAGTTTACCAAGAAAGAGTAAGGCATGAGAAGCGTCTTTTGGTTTGTTCATATTATTTTTTTGAGTCGTAATCCATGTTTATAATTTTGAAGCTACCATCATTGTGTTTACAAACAACGCCTTCATACGGCATTCCATTAATGGTATTAATACCAACGGAATATTTCTCAATAATAGCCTGCGTAAATGGAACTTGTTTCTTCAATATTTGCACGATAGGAATCCCTAATTTATCACAAACCTTCTCATAATAGAATTCTGAATCAGGACCTTCATAGTTCCTTGTATCCATATTATAGACGGAGAATGCTGCAAACGATAAAGAAAATTTGGCATGAGGATTTGTTGCAAAAGCTTGAATACCCTTTCCATAAATTTCTCCACGTAGAGCAAGTGATACGTTATGATCAATGCAATAGGCTTTCAGTTTCTCCAGAATGTTATATTTTGCCTCAATGATAGTATAATCGTTACTTGCTTCTGATTTCATTCTTAGAGACCGGGAACAAATCCCAGTTCCCCATTCAGATGTATAGGAATTCTTGGCGCAATAGAACGTTGCTGATTTTCCATCATACTTAAGAGTTATATCTACCAGTTTTCCAAAGGGTAGAACATCAATGAGATTATTCCAACGAGTTTCATCAGTTTCACCTAATCCAAATGGAAGTGGTCCCATTGCATCAAGGCATTGCGGAATTGGTGGTTCATACTTGGTGACTCCAATTAGTTCAGAAATATCCTTTCCGATATTAGCGAGAATCAAACATGTCATAAGATCAGCAGAATTTTCAATAACCGCATATGGTGACATCACAATTCCGAAACTCCAAACTCCCCGGAGTTTTGTAGCGCGTACCCGGGAGCTACGTTTCTTAAACATTTCAGCCCAAGGTTTGTCGGGTAGGACACTATCAGGTTGAATCAGCACAACGGCAGACCCTACAGCAAAGTCACCCTTGCCAACAATACAAACATATCCCGCAACATGGGCAAGTTCAAGGGAGTCTGCATTACCATGTGGCGTAATTGCACTTACAATTTCTATGGACGCTAATTTCATTTTTTGTGATTGATTAGATGTCATCCACCTCCTACATGTAGGGTGGCAAGTTTATTGGGCTCCCTAGAAACAGATGCACACCATTCGCTACCATCATAGATGGCAGGAAAATACACCCGCTTCTTAGTCCAGACCGTAAATGCAACACCATTTTCCATTCCGTATCCTTCATCAAACTCAACATTTTCTTCACCACTCTTGAAGGTTGATGAGACAACATCGGTCCATGATTCACCATGCCATCCCATTTCAGATTCTACTTCTTTTTTCCATGTTGTCATAATTATTTTTCTTTCTTTAGTTGTTTCAATTCCTTCTTAAGAGTTACCACAAATCCCTCATAGAGATTTACATAGTAACCATTCAGAGAACCTCCTTTTTTGGAATCTGCTTTATAGTCAGCAAGACTTTTTTCCGACAATTCTAGGTCAAGTTGCTTTTCGACAATTGGTGTGAATGGAAGATGAACTTTAGGGTTAGTCTTCAATTCCTCGTGAACCGCCATTGCAAGTACAACATCCTTTGAATATTCTTGAGATGCAACTTTCTCCTTACGAAGCTTTCGTTCAGCAGCGCGATCTTGTTTCAATTCAAGGGCCAAAGCTTCATCCTTCGCCTTGTCTTTAGCGTTTAATTTAACGGTTTGTTTTACTTTTTTTGCTGCCATAATGTGGTGTCCTTACGGATTCATAATATCAGATTTGATTAATTTTGTAAAGTAACTATTTATTTTAGATCTTCCAGTTGTTTGATGATCTGCCCATAGACTTCTTCTTGCATGTCCACAAAGGATCCAGAATTTTCAATAAAGTCTTCCCGAGATTCATTAGAACAACATCCAATGTAATTATATGCAGAAAGTCCTTTGTAAATACCTTCCACCTTCACCATACACCATGCCCATTCATTCCATTCGGAATTCTTGAGAATTGATTGAACAATTTGTTCATCAAACTCATTATCATCAGAAGCGAAATAACCTCTTGGGTGAGTGTGTTCATATTCACAAGTGACAACCCAAGAGATGTCAGAAATATTAGGCAATTTAATTTGGATAGTTTTCATGTTATTAATATTAGGCAATTTAATTTGGATAGTTTTCATGTTATTAATACTGAGCGATTTCCTCCGGAGTAGCAATGTACAGACAGATAGAAGTATCTGGAGCAGGTTCACCAATGAATCGTGCTGCTTTCTTTGCCGCTTTGGAAACCTTAATTGGCTTCACAATCTTCTTGGAAGAAACGGAAGTTTCGGATGGATTTGCTGAATACTTTCCGGGAGACAGCTTGCGAGCATTTCCAAGAAACATGGAGCGAACAAACTTGCCAGGAACCTTGAAGGTCTTGGCAGTGGCAAACATGAAGACGGGGGAAAACCCAAGATTTGCTTCAGGAAGCGAATTCAAATAGGCGACGAAGGTGGCAATTTTCTTTTTCATATTTTGTGGTGATTTCTTGCTGACAAGAAGAAAGTAGCACAATCAGAGCGCCTTGTAAACAAAAAAGTGATGAAAAATGAAAATAAATTTACCCATTGGAAACCAACGAGTTATGAATTCAAAACCAAGGGAGTTTCTCTTGAATTTCTCAGATTCTTAAAATTACCTCATTTATAACTCGTTGGTTTCCAATGGGTAAATTATTGAAAATCCTCTTAAATGCTCATTCATTGATCCTACAGTAGAAAGGTCAAGTCAAAATCAAATATCGTCTGGATGGATGATTTAGAATCAAGAAAGAAATATCAGAATTACAAAAAATACCTAATTGTTCTTTGGAGGGGGTAGAGAAAGAATATAAAGAGATATTACATAGTCCTTCGGACACCCTTCGGGTTACTTAGTTTCTTATGATCATATTTAAACTTGAATCAATTTATATTTCAAAAGGAATTAAATTTGAATTCAATTTATTTCTAATGTTGTTTTTTATTAATTATGTAATATATAGAATATTATAACAAGTTTGTCAAGTTTGTCAAGGAAAAATGTGAAAAGGGGTGAATTAAATTATGGTCGGTTTGAACGTGATTAGAATATTATCCGGTTATAAATTTAAACTTCTTGCCTAGATGTGGTTCACAGAAGTTGTAATCCGGGATTTTCTTTTATTGATTTTTTCACATAAACGTTTCAAGAGCAAACCGAGGAAACTCTTTCATCTGATTAGGATGCGGTATACCTTGAGCCAAGAATAAATATTCTTGAATTGCTTGTACAACATTAACCGTGATGCTATTACCTGCTTGTTTTTTTATTTGATGTTGAGAAATGACATTTTTGATTTTATCATAATCAGAATCGTCAAAACCCTGAAGTCTTAATACTTCTAAACCATTAAGTTGCCCACCAAGTTCAACATATGACGAATCAGCACTACTACTAGCCATTATAGTTGGTGATATTCCGGTTATACTAAGAATACGAGTTGACATGATTCCTTTACGGGATCCGCATTCTTTTTGAAGATGTCCATGAAAAACTTTCTTTATCCCAACAGGGCTATTATAATTCTTATGATATTTTGTATCTAAGAATGGTTTCATAGATTTAGTTATATATCTTGTTGTTTCTGTATGATCTATAATATCAGCAACCCTTTTTGTAGTCATTTGTCCCTTTGGGAATACAAATTTATGTTGATCTATATCCTTTCTTATGGACACTATGAATATTCGTTCTCTTGATTGAGGAATATCAAAATCTGAACTGATCAATACTCGATGATAATTAGTATATCCAAGATCTGATAATGTAGTTAGAATTTTTCTGAATGTGCTTCCTCCATCATGCGTTAATAGACCAATAACATTTTCTGCAATCAAATATTTGGGTTTCTTATGCTTGACAATTCGCATACTCTCGAAGAATAGATTTCCTTTATTTGGATCATCAAATCCCAATCTATTCCCCGACATAGAAAAACTCTGACAAGGAAAACCATATGTCATGAGATCAAAGTCTGGTATTTTTGTTTCATCGACTTTGGTAATATCACCCAAATTTAAATCTTCAGAAACATTATGAATAAGACTATATGCTTTTGATGCATGTTTATCAAATTCACAATAATTCACCAATTCAAAATCGACTCCAAGGTGACAAAGACCCTTTTCAAATGCGCCAATTCCTGAGAATAATGATAATACTTTTAAGTTACTCATATATGATATATATCTTATATGAAATAGGCACAAAATGCAAGCAAAAAATCCTCACCAAGCGAACTATAACTTGATGAGGATTGTTTTTGGGTTTAGATTAATTTATTTGCCATTTCCAATTATAACAGCACGCTGATATGAATAATCCGAATGCCATTTTTGACCAGTCCCAATCAATACGCCTTCTTGGAATTGATATGATTGTCCCGGAATCATAGTCACTGTAACAGGATCATAAAGATTACTTTGATTCACCTTTTTTACGTTTAAGTCTGATTGCGACCCGCTCCATCCGCAACTCTGAAGCGGCATCACCAATAGCAGCAAGACGATCAATTTCATCTTCAAGTACATCCCATTCTTTTTCACGTTCGTACAATACATAAGAAGCATAAGCGTTGCATGCGGCAGAAATTGCAACAAGCATGGCACTGAATATATTCATAAGTATTACTTAGGAACGCCGGCGTCCTTGGCTTTTCCGATAGTTAAGGCTATAAATTCTAGCACGGCATATGCCTTAGCATAAACAGAGCCCGGTGCTGGAGTTTTTGTACATGCAACAATTGCTGAAGCAAGAGTGATAACAGCCGTAACAATACCAAACCATGATTGACCTGATATAGTTTGAATTAATGATTGAATTAGTGTATCCATATTTTTATTTTGTTGTTTGTTTTATTTTTGAGAATCAGATGATCTCAATTCTATTTATATAAAAAATTCAAAGCTTTTGATAATATATCAAGAAAAGTGCTCGAAAAATGAGTGATATTCAACAAAATAAATCTCCAGAAGAAAAAGCTGAGGTATCTCAGAAAAAGAGAGATGCCATGAATAATAAATCTCCAGAAGAGAAAGCGGAATTTGCTCGAAAAATGAGTGATATTCAACAAAATAAATCTCCAGAAGAAAAAGCTGAGGTGTCTTAGAAAAAGAGAGATGCTAAGAAAGGACTCAGACTTTACGATAAACCCGGAGAAAACCCTAAAATGTTCAAAGAACAACTAGAAGATCCAACTTGGGTTCTTCGTGTAACATTAACTTCAAAAGAATTAAAAGATCTAGGATATCCATTATATGACCATCCAAGCAAACAGTCTAAAAGATTTCAATATCAATCAGAAGATTCCACTTGGATTCTTAGAAAATAATATCAGTGTCTTAATCCAAGACATTTTGCACAATTACATGCAATAGCATTGGGACACCTATCTTGATCAATCCAACCTGTACCATTACATTTGTTGCATGAAATGTGTGAGCAATATGACTCCTTATCATCTCCAACTATCTCCCTTAATTGGCCAGGATATCTTACTGTCTTATAAGCCACATATTCTTTTTCAGTATTCATATATGATTATTTATATAGCTTTAGAATTTATGGATGCGTATTAATATCTTTCTGAAGTTCTTCAGCCAATATTTTCGCATCCGTAAGATAGTCATTCTCCTCACTTTTTCCCCGAATAATATTCCAAAGTTTTACATACCAAGGCGGCGCATAATATGTACATATTACATCTTGATTTAATTCAAAAGTATAATTCGCAATTAGCTTCCTAGGTTTTGCAAAGCGTGGCGAGGATTCAATCTTAAATGACCTGTGTTGTTTCATATTTTTATTTTTCATACTTTTGACATTCCCCATGCTTCCAATGAATATCTGAACGGATTTCCTTCAATATTTTGAACAGCTTCTACCATCGCCGCTACTAGCTCACGGGTTTCTTGCTGTGCATCAGGTTTTAATCTTAGGGCGCATAAGTGTTGAAATGCTAAAAACGATCCAGTCCATATAAACTTAGTTTCTAGCAATAAAGGAAGATGCATACGACACATTTCTTTTGCTACTCCATAATCTGCCATTTCTTTATATAAAGCTTGTGATTGTTCAATGATGTTATTAACTTTATCAAGGAAATATTCATTCTTTTCTACTGGTAAATCTCCAGCAGATCCTTGTTTACTATCCTTAGATTGAAATCTCAAAACTTCAGGTTGCCAATAGGTATCAGAAAAATCTACATATCTCCCGGAAATACTATTTCGCGCCCACCCAATTTGATGGGTAAAAAGCTGTCTCTCTACAAAGATAGGACATGTAATTCTAAATTGTAATTGTGCATGTCTGAATGGGCTTGTATGTTTATGTTCAGCAAGATACTTCAATAGCTTTGCATCACCTTTTCCCAATTCAGATGACTCCTTATCAAAGGAAACTCTAGCAATATTAGCGATCATAAGATCATCTCCGAAATGTTTAAGCAGCTCTACCGATTTATTTTCGTGTTTCATAATTTTTCTAATTGTTTTTTAAGTTCATTCAATGCAATCTTAGAACAATCAGGTGTTTTAACCCATGCAACAATTCCTTCCACTGCATCTATACAATGTCCTGCCCCAAATAGATGACCAACTACTTTTTCAATAAGTTCTGCATGTTCTTCTTTTGCATGATCTACATTTTGTACTTCATGGAGATAGTCAGCAAGGTCAGCAATCCCTTGATCATTCAATATCGTTTGGTCCGAGTATGGTTTTCCTCGCAAACAAGCCCAAGCCAAACGAATTCGATTTTTCCAACTACGGCTAGGATCACGATGTAAATGAGCTAATTCAAGACCCCAAACTCGGGAATAACTACATAATAAACCACCGCAGGTGCAGTCACATTTTAGGAAAATATCTTTCATCACTTTAACAAAGCCTCAATAATCTTCTCTGCGTTTTCCTGAAATGATGGATATTCGAGAGAATTGAATTCCTTTCCATGCTTTGCAATAAATGCCTGCCAATCAGCAAGAGCTTCTGGAGTCAATGGATTTCTTTGTGGGCGTGCTTCGCTAGCCTTTCTGATAATATCTAGCAATTGTTCTTCCTTCTCCCGGGCAGCAGCAGTAATCTCTGCCTTTGCAGGATATACTTGTTGGCGAATACCAGTTGAACCTGGCGCAACTTTTACAAGCCAATACCCCTCACGGAGCCCATCATAAGCGCAAATGTCACTTGCAGGAATATATTTGCGTCCCACTTTTTTGTAACGGATCTTATCCTTTTTCAATTCAATTTGTTCTAGTGCTGTCATATATGTGAGCATTGTTCAATTTAATTTTTACTTTTCTTAAAAATTCTTCTACATTCTCAATAATATCAAGTGCTTGTTCAGGTGTGGCTTTACTTGCAAAATCAAGTGCATTACGAGCCATTCGGAATTCATCCCATGCAATATTATATCTACCCTTGTCAATTATTTTGTCGATTTCTATGCTGGTCATATTAGTAGTTTTCAAAACGGTGTTCTGTGATTTCCATTTCAGCAAGAATACGAGCCTTACACCCATACATTTCAGAAAAATGAGATTCATGAAAATGTCCGAAATAAGCTCGTTCTGCGCAACTCAATTGAACTAATTTATCCATATCTTCCCGTTCTTTCACACAAGTTTCCCATAGAGTTGGATCTCGATCAACCCAATATTTGATATCATCTTTATCAAAGGGTCCTATCCACTTGGGGGCAGAATGAGAAATTAAAATATTACAAGGTCTAATCAATTCAGGTTTCAAAACAAATAACTCATCAGTCCAGTAGGATGTGCCTAAATTACGAACTTTTCGATCTATGGAAGTAGCTCCTCCAACAAACAGAAATTCTTTATCATTGATAATTTCATAATGATAGTCTGGAAGCAGTCTGAAATTTGAGAGATTGACAGATCCATCAAAATAAGCAGGATCTGAATGATTACCTCTAATAGACGAATAACTAATGTTCCTACTTTTGAAATTATTATTCAAATGAACAAATTGACGTTCTTGTTTCTCAACTGGTAAAAATCCCTCACCACCATCACCAACATGAATTAGATGACAATTTTTGATATCAAATTTATCTAGTGTGCGAAATAGCGAATCATACTTTCCATGGTTATCTCCAAGGATATAAATTGGTTTGAATTTAATGTTTGTCATGTCTTGAATAAGATTATATACTATTTTATGTGATTTGTAAATAAGAAAATCAACAATAGATTTTCCTTGAATCCAAGATAATATCTGCGGCTAGATTTGCATCGAATTTGAAATTGATTTTTGAAGTATCTATTGCAGATTCCAGTTTCTTAAATTCAATATTCACAAACTCTTCTAACTGTTCACATGTGAACTACATCTAGGCAAGACCTAGATGCTTTCTTTCACAGATCCGTAAAAAGATCTGTGGTGTATGTGAATGAAGATTCTGGCGCAAAAAGAATTTCCAGGACTTGTGTGTTACTTTTCTTAAAAGTTGGATATACCTTCCTAAAGAATAATATGTAGAATCAATTTCTCCTGTTTGTACAATTGAATCTATAGTTTCTAATCCCGCAACATATTTCTTATCGGTTGAATGAACAACCCTCGATAGTCAATGTCTGAATTTTCATTATTCAAACCATATAATGTACTGCCTCCAATGAGTTGACACAAAAGTTCACCTTTGCAATTTAGAAATGGGAGATGTTGTGTAATATCAGTTTCCATATAATTATTATATCAAGGATCTTTGCCATCAAAATCAACTACTGTTACATCAAATCCTTTGTCCTCCAATACATCTTCGAGCATAGAGGAAACCACCTTCCACGACCCACCCGCTCGATAACAACCCATAAATTTTGGAACTCCGATCTTAATTGTTGAAGCGCTCATCAACCCACTTTTAGTAATGACATCACGAGCCTTTTCCAATGAACAATATAATGCTTCATAATTCAGAAATCGCTTTCCATAACCATAGAGGTGTTGTGCATGAAGATTGAAAATATAAGCACCATCACCATACAGCTGATGATATGAAATAGTTCCAAGTTCAATGTCTGCGCAATCTAATGGTTGACTCGGATACTCCATATATGCCTTGTAAGCACCTGGATATTTGTTCTTAATCTGTAGAGCAATTCCAGAACCCATTATACGTTGACAATTAGCTACATGTAGAATGACATCTACAGTACCACTCTCTAATTCTTTTAGAAGATCACCTTTAATATATTTCATAATTAATCAGTTAATAAGATATTTAATACCACGAATCATAAACGACTCCCAAGTCTGCTTCAAAACATTCTCGTGCAGAGTTAATAAATTTCAAATCATCTTTCATTCGCCACTCTGCATAATCTGGATCATCTCTATAGAAATCTTTTTGTTTCATGTGCAATTCTAAAGCATCAATATCTTGAGCATTAAGATCTAATACAACGCAATTAAAGGAACCACTTCCTCCTTTGCTTTCCCATAGTTTTTCCATCCAATCGTGAATGGTATAATGCTTTCTCCAATAATGAATTTCTGTTAGACCAGAAATTGTGTCTGGTTGGCGATAGTAAGAATATTGATCGAGTCCCATATTATTCGTTTTCTAGTACAGTTTTATTTCTCTTAATCATATATGCGGGTTTGCTATGAACTGGCTTTGGCACAGGTTCTGGTTGGTCCGAATGAAAAATACAAAAGACAACGACACATGTAATAGCGCCAAGACTTATTAAATAATTACTCATATGATGATGTTACAATTCCATTCGGTTTTTCTAATTCGGCAAGTGCATTTTGCATTTGCTTTATATCATTCTCAAGACGTTCCGCAGTTAATCTATTAGATTTAGTCCCTCGACCGCGATTAATATCATGAGTAACGAGTAACTCTTGCGTATTTTCAAGACCAAGCCTGATTACATGCTGTGCTGCATATATAGAATCCTTGAGCATAGACCAGATTTCCGGTTGGTAACCTAAGAATCCTTCATAGTTTTTGTTCATAAGATTTCTAATTGTTTTGTTCAAAAAATGCTGCTATTTCTTCTGGAGATTCTTTTTTAAATTCCATATTTTTACAGGAGCAATAACAAGGTCCAGCATGACCTTTTTTCCTCACACAAAAATATGGCATCACCGCTTGTTCCCCACCACATACGGCAGCTGGTTTTAATTGATATTCATATGTAATCAAACCGCCGTCATATTCTTCAAGAGAGATAGTTTCATCATCTGAGAATACTTCAAGAGCTTTGATAATGTCTTGTTTTGTCATATTAGTTAAATATTGTTCCTGGTGGATTTGATTCTTCTTGATATGAATAAATGGTACCAGGATCTGGAACTTCTGCAATCACATATCGGATATGTCGAAAGTCCAAATCTGTGGCAAATAGTCCATCACCAAAATATTGTACCACAATGTTTTCTCTATTGTAGGTAATGCAATAATAGTAACTATTTTCTTTCAGATTTTCTGTTTCAATGTAAGACGTATTTTTTGTATCTTTCAAACATCCAATTCACTGCGAGTTTTAAAATCATAAGGATCAATCCCAATCTCTTTCAGACGAGTATCATACCGATCCATATCAACATCAGATGGATCTGAGTAAGAAGAATAGCCAAAGAATTCATCCTCTTGACCTTCAAGTTTTACCCGTTCCTTATCATCAAAAAACAAACGATTTCCTTTGCAATAGGAACAAGAACCATGGCAGCGACAAGTATAGTCAAATCTGCGAGAATCATGCTTACGCGGATAATCTTTTTTGGTAGAACGACTCATAATTTTATTTAGGTTCAATAATCACGAACGGTGCCGCGAGTCGCCGCATTAGAATCCCATGCAAATTGACGTTCCATATCTTCTCCTTGCCAATAAGCAGAGCCATAAACAGCAAAGGTTTCAACCCAATGTTCAGGATTGATGACGCGACAAGCCAGAATGCGAGCAGCAACCCTTTCCGCACGGGCAACTTCATCTGTTTCGAACTGAAAGGCCGTGTGGATGAACCGTTGACCACTTGAAGTGATCGCATGAATGAACAATTGTTGCTCATAACGCGCACCATTCGGGTTGCCCATATCCGCATATTCAGGATCAAAGGCGTAAATGCATTCATCTTGGAAGATGTTGACGGATTGGATTCGGATTGGATTCGGATTGGATTCGGATTGGTTTCATGGGCGATGAGGTGGTGTTTCTTGCTGACAAGAAGAATGTAGCAATTTTCCGATCCCTTGTAAACAAAAAAGTGCATAAAATCGAAAATAAATTTGCCCATTGGATTGCAACGAGTTACGAAAATGGGTCAAAATTTCAAGAGAAATTTTCATCATAAATATGATTACTACCATGATTATTAGTTCATACGTGCCGAAAATAGGGGGAATGGGCCTTGGGGATTTTCTTAGAGGTTCTTTAGGTGTTTACCAAATGTGCCATAGATATAATATCACTGCTGAAATTGATTTTAGTCAACATGATATTGGACAATATTTGAAACCTTCCCATAAATTTGATATATCAAATTTTTCCATGATAGATGCTAGAAATGTCGGGGATTATTCAACAAATGCTTTGAGAAATTTGATAGCCAGAAATTATAGATTTTCATATTTGGCTAGAAATCTGAATAATATTCAAGTATATACGAATGTATTCCCGAAATTTCCAATATCACATGAAATTAAGCAATTGGTGAGACAAGCATTAATTCCCACTGATCAACTTCAAGATATATTACCAATCTATGAATATGAATATGAAGTGATACACATTAGATCTGGCGATTTACTCGCCTTTAACAAAGGGTACGATCATACTGTTTCTTTGAGTAAAAAAGACTTACTCAAAGCTATTACAGATAAAATAAAAAACATCGTATCAATAACGACATGCCCTGTTTTGATATTGTCGGATTCAATGGAGTTGAAAACCTTATTAACAAAAAAGTGTAATACTGTTATGACAGAAACAATTCCAAGCCATGTATCTCATGAAAATTCTGATGTGGTAGATAATTTGATGGATTACTTTACTCTAGTAAAAGCGCGAAAAATTCATCAATTTTCTATTCACGCTTGGGGATCGGGATTTTCGGATACAGTAAATTGGATTTTTGACGTCCCAATTGAGAAATACCCAATAGTTCATCCCTCATAACCTGCTGCTACGCAAAAACCTTGTTTTGAACTAAAGATGAATGTACGGATGGATTCATCTGATTTAATAACCTCATTCATAACACTATTAAACTCTTGTTCTGATCCATGACCAAGATCAGAACAGAAATCATAAAATGTGTCACCAACATCGTTATTAAAATTATCTTCTTTATTTGTGACTACTACAATATATGGAGATATAGTAACATGAGATTTAGATGAATAATCATATGAACTATACGATGTCACAACCTTAGCTTTTGTAAAGTCTTCGATAATAGTAATGACTCGATTAAATAGATCTTGATTTCCTGTTTTCCCTGCATATAACAAAAGCAAAGAGCTTTTATCTTGTGGAGTTGCGTTTGATGCACCTGGTCCATTTTCGAGTTTAATGTGGATTTCATTATTCTCATCTGGAATAAATGTGCAGTCTGGTTTATTATTCGGGTTAATAATATTCACGGAAAATGCGTGAGTTGAACTTGAGTTGCTTTCAAATATAGATTGTCTTATTGTTTTCATAATGTTGTTGTCTGTTTGTTAAATTCCTTGTTCTGTAGTTCCAAAGAAGACGGTTCGATCAGATAATACTTTTTGAGATGGATGATAATATTCAGAATCTTTATTCGGGAAATTACCATCCCATACCACAAAAAGTAAATCAGTCCTGGGTCTAAATTCATTTTTAGTAATGATATCAATCTTTCGTGGTGGAGCATCCCATCGGAATCCTGCAATATAAAGATTCTCAGTCATAATAGAAAGGTTCTTTTCAAGGAATATTCTTGAATCTAGATTCCGAGGAATAATAGCAATAGTCTTATGCAGAACCTTATGTTCATATAGAGTAATTGTATTCATTAAAGTGCTCATTCCCTTTTGCCGAACTCCAATAATAAGTTGAGTCTGATTCTTTTGCTGATATACGCGTTGTAATATAATTCCTGATATTGATTCATGTGAAATCCATTTGCCATGAAAAAGAATTTCTCAAATGATATAGAATCTTCTGATAATAATTTATGCGGTTCCTTAGGAATATCAATCCCTTTTATAACGCCCATTGATGCTGCTGTAATAAGCAGAGGGTTAATAAATGTTCGGCGTTTCATATTGTTATATTTATATTAGATTTTAACCTTTGCAAACAAATCTCGGATATCTTCTGAATCATCAAACTTAAATCGTTCCATTGATGTAGAAGTTCGAGCACACTCTTGCTTTACTGCATCTATGTACATAGTTGAAGATCCATCTTGACCCATGTAACATTCATCCCACATATCCTTGGAGATTTGATTTTTCAAATCAAGTTGTTCAAGGGCAAGATTATCGAAACTCACGATGATTCCATTATTCTTAAATATTTCTTTTAGATATGTGTCTTTCCAAGTATCTAAAATAGCTTGAAGAGCTGGATTATAATATGTTGCGCCATTGCCGTATTGTTTAAATCCTAAAAGTAAAATCTTAGGTTTGATATTCCGCGCTTTTCCCCATGCAATGACTGCTTTGCAATCATCAAGAGTATGTACTCCTAGGATCATATGCATTACCACATTTTTATATTCGATATCATCTGGTAATTGTTTCAATGATGACAGACCACGATATGAAATACCAAGACCATAGATAAGTTTCTCTTCTTGAAATTCTTTGATCATAGATGCATACTCTTTCATATGCAGCACATTCATTGTTACATTTGAAATTACACCATAAGATTTCAGCATTGTCAGAAATGATTTAATATCTGGATGAGATAAAGGATTACCTCCGCCAATCGCCATTTCGGTTCCTGGTTTCTGAGTGGACCAAATCTTTTCAATAACAGAAAGATCTGCATGTTTACCAAGAGTATTCGATTGCTCATGGCAGTAACGACAAATTCCTAGACCTCCGGAACCAGAACCTAGATTACAAAAATTAGTAATTTTGACATCCGCACTTTCTGGATATTCAGCCCATGGTGTTTCATCATCAGACCATTCTCTGATTTTAGTACCATCTTCGTAAATTTCAACATTTACATTTCCGTTTTTGTAGGCATGCAATAGTTCTGGTGTCTTCATAATATAGTTGTTGTTTATTAGAGATTCTTAGTTTCAATCGTATAATGCAAAGTATAGGTTTCTGTTACAGTGTATATTTCTGTGCGATAATCATATTCTTCACGACATGCTTCAATCACTCCGTCCTTAATGGATATAATCTTAATGAATCCAGAATCATATAGCTCATCTTTATTGAGATAGTTATATGCAGCAGTTTCAGCAAACCGCTCAATAGTGCTTTCTGAATTATCAGGAAGGGCATAATTATACTTAGGATCTTCGGTTAGAATCAACCTAAATGGTGCATCTGCATTTTGATGAGGCGTTAGTTGAAAGTTTGGAGGGCCATCTTCATTATCATTTCCAAGGAAAATCCAACCTGATTCAGAAATCAGAAAATCCATCAGACCTTCATCTGTTTTGATTTCGGGGTGTTTAGTGACCCAATCACAGTAATGTTCTGTTCCATGGTCAACATAACAATATTCACTACTCCTAGGGTGAAGTAATCCAAACCGGTATTTCTGAGAAAGCCTAGTTAGTCTCTTAAACAAATCATGGCTCGGATTTTCATGAACAAGGGTCCAAAAATAGGAAGTCTTTGTTTGAAAATCGTTGAACTTTTTATATTCCCAGCCAAACTCACCACAAGTAATTTCTACATCTTTTACAGATTCCTTATTTGAGTAAGATAAATCGATGGAAAAACTATGAGATGAACTTGAGTTACTCTCAAAGACAGATTTTCGTATTGTTTTCATATATTGCTATGAACAAATTATACACTATTTTATATCTTTTGTCAATCTCAAAATGAGATAATTTCTTAGTTGTTTCCGCAGAGTCAAATAATTCAAATCCATATCCATGAATACCTCCTATTGGAGCGTAGGAATCTTACAAGATTTTCCACACTGCATCAACATACTTTATTCTTTTTTTGATAGACTCTTCACCAATAAGATTCTTGTAGTTTTCTGATATGAATTCTTTGAATGATAAAGTTAGCATGTACTTATTTATAGAATATCATGCCTTGTCAGCTTTTTCTCGGTAGTAACAACCCTCACAAATTGCATGAGGATCTTCCCAAGATTCAAAGAGTTCCCTCACGATACTTTCATCAAAGGTTTGTGAGATCAGAATGGATTTAAATACAGTAATCCATTCATTGATGTTGGCAAATTTATTAATAGAGATGCTGAGTTTTTTATGCTCTGATTCAACAGTGACTGTTATTGTATTTTCTGGTTTCATATTAAATTTTCATATGTTAATTACTTGCCAATCTAAACTTAGAGAGATAGTCCTTAACAGAATAATCATAATCATCAACTACTGCCCAATCTGGATTCTTCATATCAATACTATAAACTGATTCCGGAATTATAAATACAATAGCGGAAAGAGAATCATTCAAATCTGGTTCATAGAATTTAGCAGTCGAAATTCCTAAGGCTTTCAGTTCCGATAATCTTTCGATCATATCATTAGATCCGCCACCATCCAGAATAACTATTGTCTTATGATAGTTAATGAATTCCTGAAATACAGTATCATCTCCATGATTTTTTGCATACTCTAATGCTGCATGTGCAAATTGAATCCCTTTTTGAATTCCAGAAAGGTTATACATTACAAATCCGTAAAGTCTCATATGATTTTTAAATTAGATTCAGGATCCAGTCTGTAATTTTATTAGTTTTTTCTAGCATAACAAAACACCATTCTGGTGGCATAAAATCATCGCCGCCCGTTATGAACACAAACAGTAGATTTAGTATTGCGACTGGCAATAGTAAAACCGGTGCCATAATAATGATAATTAATGGAACAAGTAGAACCAAAAATAAGAGTCTGCGTAGTAATTTATTAATTCGAGTCTGCATAAAATTATTGTATATTGTTTTTGGAATTTGTAAAGGAAATTATGATTTGAAATAAGTTCTTACTTGGTCCAAGGTTGTGAATATTGATCCTGTCGCGGGATACACGACATCAGGGCATACGTTGAAATAACGCTTATCAAGAATCTTTCGTCCGTACCAAGTTGAGGTCATTACGCTTTGTGAATGTACATGGGCATGTATGCAACCTTTACGATTCCTCATCTCATCTGGATGAATTGGACAGTGAGATAACCAAAATCCTTTATATTTCAAAAGACCATAAATTTCTTCAAACACTTGCATTTGTTCTGTGATTGATACAATATCATCATGATTACCCTTTACAAGAATCTTTCGTCCTGGTAGATATGATAGCAAGTCAAGAGATTCTAAATCAAATGCAACATCGCCTAACATATAAACCACATCACGTTTGTCGATATGTTTATGCCATTGATCAAGGAAAATCTCAGTGTTATGTTCTGTTGATTTCACCCAAGGTCGAAACTTATGAATATTCTTATGACCCAAGTGTAAACATCCACAAAAATAAACACTCATAGTCTAATCAGAATTATGTTTATAGCAAGATCAAGTTCTGTTGCCGTGCGAACAAAAATAGTTTCAGTCCAAGAATGGGATGTATGAAATGTTTCCCGATACATCAAAGCTGGGCCTGGGTTTGCATTCATATCAATATAATAATCGTCAGACCAACCACCAATTTTTTTCAATTTATTCACCATAATTCGATGAACTTCTGACTCGGAAATTTCAACTTCAATGTGTTGTGTTGCATTAATTTTCATATTAATAAGTTGCTTTGATATATCAGAGAAATTTCTTTTCTTCCATGATTTCAGTCAAAGTCTTGGCGCAATATTCAAGCCATTCCTTTTCAGAAATAAATTTCTTATTAAATCTTTTCCACATGAGATAATATTCTTCTTCACGGAGAGTTTGTGGTGAGTCATTCATAATTAAATAATTGTTGCGAATTTGCGGGAATCGACTTTGAAAAATGACACATTGGGGTCAGAATTCCAGCCGGACCAAACAAAGGTTTTGCCATCGTATTGCAGAACTTTTTTAGTTAATTTCTTGACATCATCCCAACCATTAGGACAGTCAACATGAAGGGGGATTCCATCGTAGGAAAGAACAGCAATTTTAGTAGGATCAATCTTGGCAATTGTGGCGGTCATAATGTGGTGGTTTGGTTTGAATTAAGCAGCAATCTCTTCGGGAACGTCAAGAATGTTGCTAGCCTTGACCGTGAAGCAAACCAGAGGCTTGTCGAGATTGGGCGAAAGGATTTGCAATGCGGCAGATGGGGTGAGATATTCACAGAATTTTTCCGTTCCAACTTCAATAGAATCCACAAAATATTTGGTCTTGGTCTTGTGAATGGCGGAAGGATACAAGCGGATGTAGGTTTCTGCTTTGTGGGTGATCAAATACGGGAATTGCTCCCAAGTACCCCAAGGCAAAGATTGAACTTCACCCCGTTCACCTGAAAGGATTCCATCTTGAACGGATGCAAGATGAGAATAATCAATACCAGCACGAATAACTCCGATTGTTTGTTTTTCGAGGATAGTGCCTTTGAACATTGCCTTTGGAGCTGGATTGCTCTTCCAAGAAGCTTTGACGAATTGACCCTTGCTGGCGAGGATCTTGTTGAGAATTTCCGATGCGGTGACTTTCATAATGTGGTGTTGTTTCTTGCTGACAAGAAGAAAGTAGCACAATCAGAGCGCCTTGTAAACAAAAAAGTGCGTAAAAAGTGAATTATTTTTGCCCCATTGGATTCCAACGAGTTACAAATGCAAAATGGTCAAGTCCAAAAAGAACTTGACCAAATGACGGGATTTATTGTCCTTAATTACCTTCAACAAAGGAATACAATTCCTTGGCAGCGGCAATTATGGATGATGGTGATGGTATCAAGGAATCGACCATATCCCCTGTTGCCGTGGGTTTGGGAATGGTTAATTCAGCATTTGCACGGTCGGCTAAATTAACTGCTTTCTCCCATTCTCTATTATCAGCATCCTTGAGAACACTAATTTTCTCATAGTAGTGATTCATTGCTGAAGCATTTGCCATTTCTAATATAGCAAGGCGAATTTCGTATGCATTTTTATTATTCATTTGTTTGTGTGTGTTGTTTATGCAATCATTATTAACTGCATATAATATATATCATGATTTTCTGCGACGAATTCCGAGAATAAACAAACTACTCAAACATGTACCAAAAATTAAACTAGGTTCCGGTGCAGCAACACTAATAACAGAAGGATTATTTTTAGGAGTCGTTAGTTCAAATGCAAAAATGCAATCATTGAAATCTCTATCACCTCCGCCAAGTAAATCTTCCCATGCAATTATCTGATATGGAGATCCATTATTGTTTAAAGCTATACTATGAATCAACCCATCTGAATTCAAACTTTGACTTGTAGAAAATAATTGTGATCCCCCATTAAACCCATTTGCAATTAAAAAGAAATCGAGTTGAGCACCTTTATTATATCTTCCCAAATCAACAAAATCACCGGGGAGCAATGGTGTATCTTTTGTTCTTACTGAATAATCAGTAGATGCATTTGGAAATATCAGTTTTGCATCAGATGTTAATATGGTCTTTCCTAGAGAAGAAACACCAAGGGTATTTTCGTATCCAGCGGATTCAGATACAAAATAGGCTCGTACATTTGAATCCTGAGTTAGTGTAAGCATTCCATTACTCACCTTGAATTTATTATTCCCATTTTTCATATAAGATTCAAGATAATTATTGAATGCTTTTGATTGTGCATCAGATCCTGACAATTGTACTGGATTAGCGATATCAAGATCATATGGAATTGCTGCTATATCTGCAATAGAGATATGAGAGGTTATAGCAAATATTAGTAGTGTAAGTAGTAGTTCTTTCATGTTGTTTATGTTTATTTTTAGAAGAAAAAACCCCCGGAATTACGCATTGTGAAGAGGCGCCGGGGGTATGATATTAGAATTTATTTTACGCTATTTGTTTCTTGATTTTATCTAGTGTATCAATAACATCATCAAGTTTATCATAGAGTCTTTCAAAGGTTTTCTTATCTTCTGGAGTTCCCCCCATTTCATCAATAATTCTCTTTACAAGATTAGTTCTTGTTGAAAGAAGTTTTTGCGAATCATTGAGACTTTTAATAATAGAATCTAGAGTGGCTTTCTCAGCGTCTGATACAAAGGATTCTTTTTTATCTTCTTCAAGATCGTCTTCTTCTTTACAATTCTTTTTCTTGCCTTCTTTTACCTCATCTTCATCTTCTTTTTCTTTGTCATCATCTTTAGTACCTTCTCCAAGAGAAAGAGCGAAGTAAAATAGTTGTTGAACTGTGCATTTACCATCAAGTGCTTTCTTTTTAACGATTTTCTGTGTGACACTTGATATCATATTACCTTCTTCATCAAACTCAACAGGGGGTTCTGTAGTCAACTTTCGACCATAATGTCTGTTTATTTCTGTTTTTAGTAATTTATAAACACCACTCACATCAGAAAGCTCGGCTTTATCTTTAAGATTTACACCTTCTGTGATTGTTACTGATTTACCTTGAAGTATAGAAGCGGCTGCTTCATACATGGAATCCCGACTTGTAAAACTAATTGGATCTTGCATAGTGTTATTTATATTTATAAGTTGTTTTCGTTTAGATTTTTCTCGAATAGATTTGCGACATTGTGAATAGATTTTTTAACACTGTTCCAATCATCATTCTCTTCATCAAGAGAAGTCTTTTCAACATATTGTCCCATTGATTTCCAGAACTCAAGTAATTGTGCTGCTGGAAGAGAATCAATACTATTGATTAATGTTTTTACGGTAACATCTTCTGTTATGGTATTTTCTGTTAAGAATTGTCGTGCAATATCAATTGTGTTTTTCATATATTATTTAAATAGCTTCGTATTTATTAATGAGTAAACCAGATTACAATACATCCAGTATTTCTGGGTCTTTCATAGCATTATTCTTATTCGCCCATTTCGTAAGTTCTTTCTGAGCGGTCTTAACATCATTTATAAGTTTATTCTTATCATCTAATTGAGAGGCAGATTGTGTTGAGGTTGGCTTGCTATTTACTTTAATAGCTCTCATGGGATTTTCTGGCATTGGCATTTTTAGCTTTGCTGCTATTTGCTGAAACACTAATAATGCAGTTTTATTATTATCTAATCCTAAAGCATTGACTATAATTGGTATTGAAATAAACCCCTTTACTTTAATAGCTTGAATAGCTTTATCAATCATCTCTGGTGTAACCTTAGATGTATCATCTTCTGTTAAAAATTGTCTTGTGATATCAATTAGATTTTTCATATATTAATGGTCTTATTTAGAGGATTTGAATGTTTATTAGTTGTTAATTTTAATACCTATGTCATATTTTACAGTTTCCCAAATTGATATGGCATCTCCTATAAGCTTATTCATTTTTTCGAAATCATTTGTATATTCTGTGCCATACTTTTTTATTATACCTTTTGCAAGATTACTTGTAGGAGCAAAATACTTATAGGCCATTTCAATTGATTTTTCGGCTTCCTTGAATCCTAAAGAAGGTATATAATCTTCACCAAGATTCATATCTTCTGCATCTTCCTTTCGGAGTTTAGCTAATACGGCACCAGCAACTCGTTCGCCAGCTTCTTTTGAACCATACTTCTTTGCTGCTTTATCAGCAATTTCTTGGAATGTCTTGCCATGTTTTCCGATGTCTTTTCCAGCAGCGGCATCTTTAGCACTATAACTTAATTTCTTTTCTTCAATAGGTTCTGATGTATCACTTACTCGTTTCCACGCATCATGTGCTTTATCTCTTAAGTCTGATAATATCACCCAATCACTATATTGCTTATCTGTTGCAAATCCAGTTTCATTATTGTAATACCTATTAAATGAATCCTTAGTCTTTTCCTGTGCTGCTATATATTTGTCATATAAGGATTTTTCTTTTTTGGAGAGTTCAATGCCCTCATCAATAGAAAACGACTCAGACATACTTTTGAAAAATGCT
>Ga0114951_10001794_pt1 | contig 25622 bp, 23 predicted proteins | sample AM7aDNAmetaG_FD_88677 | JGI IMG/M metagenome (GOLD analysis project Ga0114951, IMG submission 88677) | Freshwater microbial communities from Finland to study Microbial Dark Matter (Phase II) - AM7a DNA metaG | ecosystem: Environmental > Aquatic > Freshwater > Lake | place: Finland: Lake Alinen... | reverse complement strand
GAGCGCATTCGGCACGTAGTGGAATGGAAACTTCTGAATCATCCGCAACCACCACTCATAATCCGAAACCAGACGGATGTTCTCGTTCATCCAGCCAACTTCCTTCACGACGCAGCGGCGGAAGAACACCGCCACCGCCGGCGGTATGGCGAAATACGGAGGCCGGGTCCAGAATCTCACAAGCCGGTCCCGCGTCACTTCACCCGGCTGGATCACCGTCAGCACTTCTCCACGATCGTTGTGAACGCAAGCATCGCCGTTGATCACACAGCAATCCGGCCGCCGGCTCATTTCTTGCGCGGCCATGCCCAACGCGCCAGGAAGGTAAATGTCATCCGAGCCAAGCCAGGCCAGCAATTCGCCGGTGGACCATTGGAAACCCTTGTTGATGGCTTGCTCCGAGCCGGAGTCCCGTTCGCTGATCCAGCGCGCGAGCCATTTCTCATATTTGCGGATGATCGCAACACTGGCGTCCGTCGAACCGCCGTCAACGACGATGTATTCAAGATCGGGGTAACCCTGCAAAAGAATGGAGCGGATGTTTTTTTCCAGAAACTTGTCGAAGTTGTAGTTGGGCGTGACGATGCTGAATTTCGGCCATGGCCGGCCATCGGGCATCGCGGCCGGCAACGGCGGCGTTTCCTCCGTCCACGGCCAGCCGCTCGTTCCCGGAGGCGGCGGAGGCAGTTCCGACAGGTTTGGACATCGCATAGGGAACGATTCGTCAAGTCGGACCGCGTAGCTTAACCCAAGTGCGGCGGCACCCGAATATCTTCCCGGTCGAGTTTCTCAGCGACGACTTTTACCCAACTCCGCCCGGTTTTTCTCACCGCCCAAAAACCTTCCCATGCGGAAACCTCGCCGAATGACTCCGCCACAGCGAGCGTAACACCCGGATGAAACCATCCACCGGTGTTTGGGTCGCGAACATAATCAATGGCGGCGTTGTCCTTCGCGTGATGCGCATTAATCACAGAAAGCTGAAGCTCAAGGTCGTCGCCACACAGGATTCCGCCTTCGCAAACCAGCGACGACGCGTTTTTTAAATCCGCCGCGACACTCGCGTAATCGTGCGCCCCATCTACAAAGACAAGATCCATTGTCTCCGGTTTGAGCAATGGAAGGATGTCGCCGGATTGACCTCTCATAACCTTGACGAGCGAGTGAAATCCGGAAAAGCGGATGTTATGCAGAAACAAGTTGAAGATATCACCGCTCTTCAACGCCTCGTGCATCGCTCGATAGACCTCAGCACGACAAACGAGATTGCCCAGGTAACGCTCCCAAGGATCTACACATACCACGCAACCCCGCCCCATGTTGAAGGATTGGATTGCGCCAGCCCACGTGATGGCGGAGCCGCCGGCCCACGATCCAATTTCCAAGATTCGATAAGGACGATCTCCGATCCGGGCGCATTCCTGTTTCACTAGAGCCCGCATATAAGCGTGGCGAACCGGCGCCCCCTGCCGGGCAGCCATGATCGGACCGAAATAAGGTTTCCCCTCTTTGATGCACCGGCGAAAACGTGCCTTTTCCAACCTCTCTTGGATCCACCGAGTCTTTTTGATTGCGCCGGGCGTCCTCAAAACACAGTAAGTCTTCCACAGTCGCGGCAGGTAGCTCTGCAATCCGCGCTTGATCTTTTCTTTCAGGTTTTCGTTCATGCACTTTTCGGGTTTATCCGCCACACGATTGGAAGTCCACGTGGAACATCCTCGGACACGGAAACTGTTTGTTCCCTGGCAGAAACCGCCGTTTCCCGGCTGGAACATGGCAAGAACTTTCGATCACTGGCAAATCACATCCCATAGTCACGGTGACCGGCTCAACGTCGCAGGCGGGTTTGTTATGTTGATCCTGAACCGCTTGTTGCAATGCGGACAACCTGTGATGAAAGACAATGCGGCAATTGTCCCGCGTCCCTTGATGCGATCCAGGAGAGAAACGACACGTTGTCTCTCCAATATGATGGATATCTTGTTCTTGAAATACTTCAGCAGATGTTTGTGTTCGCGACAATATACTGTCGCGATTTTGCTCAGGAGCCGCGCCGCGCGCTCAAACAACCGCCCCGATGGTTTCTGGCCTTCCGAGATGGATGGATTTCCGTCCTGTTCGCGAAGCAATTCGCGGTAGCGGGCTTCTCCGTCACAGTGGGGACACCTGGCCTGCACCTCATACAACTTCTGCCCGGTATATGCCGCAAACGTGTTCCGGGCCGCCTCCGGTTCCTCGGCTGAACTGAAGGCATTCACCGACCTCACCCAGGGAAACGTCCATGCGACGCCATTCAACTTTGCCAACCAGGGATACCACACCTCATCCGATACCGCGCTCGTGTTATACCACTGCTGATGAATATGTTCGTAGAAATCCAGCTTGTCCCGGATAATTTTGTTTTGCAGGCAAGAGTCGAACAACTGGCTGCCCGGATAGGGCTGAATGCTGTCAAAGTATATGTGATCGTCCAGCAAGTGCTTCGTCAAGAACTCCATCGTCTCAGCAACGGTTGTCGTGGTTTCAGCACTGTCGCCGAAGATAAAATTGCCGCCGAAGCCAATCTTCGCGGCGTGCGCCCTTTCGATTGCCTCGACAATCTGGGGGAGTTTGGTCCGCTTGTTCATACTGGCCAGAACCGAAGGGCTGGCGCTCTCAAGACCGTAACTAAAACAGTAGCAGCCGGCCTCTCTGGCCATCTTCATGTCTTCTGTTTGCAAAGATGCGCTGGCGTGCGTCTGAAAAAACCAGTCAAAGTCCCACCCCAAAGCTTTGCGCCGCTCCATCAGCGCGGCGCAAAACTCCCGCAGTCGCCTCCTGTTCACGGCAAAGAGTTCATCCAAAATGATAAGGATGTTGAAGTGATAACGATCATACATAACCGTGATCTCTTGAATGATATTCTCAATAGATCTGGCCCTGTATTTGGGTCCTCTTTGGTGCACGCAAAACGTGCATCGGAACGGACAGCTTCGAGCCGTCACCAGCGTCATGGGACGAGGATCGGTTCTCGTGTAACGGTAAAGGTATCGCGCGGCCAGACCGTAATGGTCGAGCATGTCGTTGATGCCAAACGGCTCGTAGTCCGGAAACGGACGGCTATCGAGATCGCCGTATCTAAAATCCTGTCGCGTGAACTGTGGAGCCGTCCCTTTCCAATATCCCAGATTGGGAATTGTGTCATAATCGCGCCTGCCACTGGCCAGCATGTCGGTCAGTTGGACCAACACCTCTTCACCCTCGCCAATGACGCAGAAATCCGGTCGCAGGGTTTCGAAAGCAAACGGTGCATCGTTATTGATGATCCCCCCACCGCATACTATTGGAACATCTGGAACTGTGGTTCGAATGATCTGGATGGCATCTTTGAGGAAAGCGAAATCCGTGCAAAGGCCGCCCACGCCAATGACCTGAGGTTGATGTTCCTTGATCGCACCGGACAGCTTGGATTGCAGCATCTCGTGTGCGGAAGCATAGCCAGGCATGTTGTTTGGATTGAGACCAAAAACGTCGTGGCCCGCACGCCGAAGGGCGGATGCAAGATAGGCGAAACCCACGGGAAAATCAGTATTCGACAGAAAAGACGGATACTGGAATTTATAGTTGTGAGTTGGAGCAACAAGCAGGACTCGCATACTTAAGCGTTCCGTTCAGCTATTGTGCGGTCAGGATGTTTTCCGCGCCAGTGTAAGCGCGTCCTGGTTTTTCGAGCGTTGCGGTCACTTGCCGCCTTCCAACCGCTCCGGTTGTTTCCAAGCGGATGCGCCATTGATGACCCCGGTTTTGAACGCCACAGGCGTCAAGCCGTGTTCCGTGTGATCCAGGACTTCGAGCGTCGCAACCCTGACGCTACAAAAACCCGTCATCATCAGATGTTCCTGATCGGCGCCCATTTCAAGTTGATACAGACCCGGGCGAAGAGGGTTTTGCAGGGTAAACTCAAGGCGATATACGCCCGGTTCCAACGTCCAGTGCGGCTGCGACACGTCGTCATCGTGATGCACCGTAAACACAGGAGTGCCGTCCATCGTCAGAATTTGTGCGCCAAACGTCACTCGTTCAATACGCTCGAGCACCTCGACCTCCAGCGCCACGGCGATCGGTTGTTGCCAATAAACGGCAAAGCGATTCTGCGCTCCGTGCAACAACCGCACTCTTTTCAGCCGCATCTTTGTCACCGCGTTCCGATGATCCTCGTCCCGGATCACTCTTTCGGCCGCATCCGCTTCATGCTCTTTCAAGTATTCTGCCACCACCTCATCCGGCGAGCCGCTCGCTTTCACGGTGCCGTGATCGAGCAAGATGGCCTTGGAGCACAGGGCTTTGACCGTGCCCATGCTGTGACTGACCAACAGGACCGTCCTACCTTCCCGGGCGACACTTTCCATTTTTCCGATGCACTTCTTTTGAAAGCCGATGTCGCCGACCGCCAGCACTTCGTCCACAATCAAAATCTCAGGTTGCAAATGCGCCGCGACGGCAAAAGCCAGCCGCACATACATGCCGCTGGAGTAGAATTTCACCGGCGTGTCCATGAATTTCTCCACCTCGGCAAACGCCACGATCTCATCGAATTTCCGCGCGATCTCCCGTCGGGTCATGCCGAGGATCGAGCCGTTGAGAAAAATGTTCTCGCGGCCGGTCAACTCGCGATGGAATCCGGTGCCCACCTCCAGCAAACTCGCGATCCGGCCGCGGTAGGTGACGCGCCCCGTGGTCGGCGGCGTGATGCGCGAGAGGATTTTCAGCAGCGTGCTCTTGCCCGCGCCGTTGCGGCCGATGATGCCGACCACTTCGCCCTGCTGGATGTCCAGGTTGATGTCCTTGAGCGCCCAAAAATAGGTTGGGTCTGCGGCCACGTGGCGTTCATGGATTTCGTGAAACGATTCGTGGTGCGGTGAAACAACGGCCGACGGGTGCTTGTTCTTGTGGAACATTCCCTTCACCCAGTCGGTGACGTCGGCTCGCAGGCTGGTGTTCAGAGCCGCCACACCGCCGTAGCGATAGCGTTTGCCGAGATTTTCGATTTGGATGGCGGGAGCGCTCACAGGATATCCACAAGATACGTCTCGCGGCGGCGGAAAAACCACACGCCAAAAATCGCAGACGACAAAGCCACCGCCAGGCTCAGGCCCATCTGCAGCCAGTCCACCGGCGCGTTCTGCAACGCCGCCCGGTAGGCGGTCACCACGCCCGCCATCGGATTGAGGAACAGCCAGTCCCTCGCCCACACTGGGACGGCCGACGCCGGGTAGATCACCGGCGTTGCCAGCATCCAGAGTTGCGCCAGAAAAACAATGAGGTGTTTGACATCGCGGTATTGGGCGTGGAGCGCTGCCAGTACCAGGCCCGCGCCCAGAACTGTCAGGATCTGAATGCCCAGCAACAGCGGGGTGATGGCGATCAGCATCCAGTGCCAGTGCCCTTGCCACAAAGCGAAACCGTTGAGCAAGACCCAGCCGATGCCGAAATCCACGAGCGAGGTGCAGACCACCGCGCCGGGCGCCACCAGACGGGGAAAATAGATTTTGCTGATGAGATGCGCGTTGGCCTCCATGCTGAGCGCCGACGCCGAGAGCGCCGACGAAAAAGTGGTCCACGGCACCAGCGCGCCGAGGTAAAACAGCGTGTAAGGCAACCCGTCCGTCGGCATGCGCACGATGCCGCCGAAGATCATCGCGAAAGCGCCGCTCATGAACAACGGCTGGAGGATGACCCACAGGACACCGAGAACGGTTTGCTTGTAACGCACCTTGATGTCGCGCATCAAAAAGGTCTGAAACAATTCGCGGTAGTCCCACAGGTCCTTCAGGAACTGGAGCCATCGTTCGCGGCGGTCGGCGGATATAACGGTGATAGTCACAGGCGACAGAGGTCAGAAATCGGAGGTCAGAGACCGGAAACCAGTCTCTGACTCTGGCTTCTGGTTTCTAAACAAGCTACCGCCCTTCGGGTGCATCCGAAAAGCGCCGGGATGCCCGTCTGCTTTGTCCTTCGCCAATCCGAAGGTCATGTTTGTTTTCGTCGCGGTCGCTGGATGGGCCGCGCTTTGACGATGCGCCTACAACAATCGGTCCAGCCAGGGATTATTCAGCAGTGCGTTGATTTTTGCGTGAAACTTCCGCGCCCGTTGCAGCCGCTCGGCTACGATTCTGGCCTGCGCACGCTGCTCGGGGTTCGTTTTTTCCAGCGCCTTGTGCAACGACTCCTCAACGTGCTCGATACGGACCACCGCGGTATCCATCTTCTTGCGCAACGGCGCCAGCACGCCATGCCGGAGCATCGCTTTGAAGTCCGTCTCCGCCTCGTAGAAATCCCGCCGGTCGCCTTTGACCCAGACGTGATGAACGGCCGACCACTCTTCGAGCTGCCGCACGGTCGTGCTCACGCTGGCTTTGCTCACGTCGAGCTCCTCGACAATCTCGTCCAGACACAATGGTTTCGGGCTGAGATAAAGCAGCGCGAACACCTGCCCCAGCACTTGTCCCAGTCCGAACGATTGAGTCGTGTGTCCGCCCGATTCGATGAATCGGAGGCAGGCCGCGGCCAATTCGGGCGACTCCACCTGCTTGGCAAGAGAATTCATAGCGTTCAGTGTAAACTGAACGTATTTAACAACGGAGTTCTCCCTTTGGCAAGTTTTTATCTCCGCCAAACCAGCGTCAGCGTAGTGCCCCGGAGCCGGCGGTCCACAGGATCGCGACGGTTGTCATTACCCAGACCGCGCACGTCAGCAACAGCGGGGCGTCGCTCCACAACAACCGCGCCGGCTGATCCGCTCCACGGCCCTTGTACAGCAACCACAGATAGCGCCCCACGGCCGCCACCACCAACGCCGCCGTGTACATCATCGCCGGCGGATGCTTGCGGCTCATGACAAACACCACGTAGCTCGCCAGCGTTGCCACCGCAGTCACGGCCAAAATGCCGTCGAGCATCCATTCCGTGTAATGATCGAACACCGACCGGTGCTGCGCCGAGTCCTCACCGTGCATCAGCAGTTCCGCGCGGCGCTTGCCCGCGCCCAGCAACAATGCCACCGAAAACACGCACGCGACGGCATAACCGCTCGCCGGCGTCGCTACCGCCTCGCAACCTGCAAAGACGCGGATCAGGAAGCAGACGGCCACGCAAACCACGTCGAGAAAAACGACGTGCTTCAACCATTTCGAATACGCTGCGTTCAACAACAAATACGCCACAGCCCAAGCCGCAAACATCCATCCTAGCCACGCGCACGCCATCCCCACCGCCGCTCCGACCGCCGCCAATCCGGCCGCTGCCGCCCGGCCACCCAACTTCCCGCTCGCGATCGGTCGGAGCCGTTTTTGAGGATGCTGTTGGTCTTGGGGCCGGTCGTAAATATCGTTGATCACATACGCCATCCCCGACAATCCACAGAACGCAGCGAAGGCCACCAGCGCGCCCGCCACCGCCGTCGGATCGCGAAACCGGTAAGCGAACATCAGCCCTGTGAAAACGACCAAGTTCTTTGTCCATTCCCACGGCCGCAGGCTGATCAAGAAGGCGTGCGCCTCGTTGGGTTTGGCTGTGCCGTTCGTGAGCATGGCTCAATAGAAAGCGGCGGTCCTCAAACCGCGCGGCCATCGTCCCCGACAAATACCACCGCCAGTTTCTTCGGGCCGTGGACACCCAGCACCAGCGTCTTCTCGATGTCCGTGGTCCGGCTCGGCCCGGTGATGAACATTAAACTCGCCGGCGACACGCCCGGCCGCAGCCGATCAGCAAACCGGTCGAATACCGTTTCCATGTCCGGCGCCAGTTGAGCCTCGCGACCCACTACCACGTGCGTCGGCGCCGTCAGCGTGCTGAGCCGGGTTTCGACCGGCCCGCTGAGAACCGCCACTGTGCCCGTCTCCGCAATCAGCGCGTCGCATCCGGTCAGCGCCACCTCCGCCTCGCGCGGGTCCTGGCACGTCGCGCGCCCCGCCCACGGCCGGCACATCGGGTGAGCCGACACGAAAACCTTGCCGACCAGCAGCGCGTCGAGATCGCCGGGAGTCACGACACACCCGCCCGCCTGGACCAGGCGTTGCTCAAATTGTTCGCGTAACGCATTCATGCTGACACGCGCAACCGGTCGGCAAAAACCTTGCGGCATCACTCGCGGGGAGGACGGCGGCTTCGCCAACACTTTGCGCGGCACGAACCTAAAGACAGCGGCGGCGCAACGCAAGAGGGAATGAAACGGCAGCCCCGCCCGCAATATTGTCTTGTCGCGATGCGCTGGATGTCACAGATTGTTTCCGCAAATGACCGCTGCAGGCGGCATGATCGTTGTATTATCGTTGCCCAAAAAAAAGAACCTCATGCCATGAAGTTGCGCACCCTGATCCGCCGGACAATGGTTTCCATGCTGGAACGCTACGGCTATGAAGTCCGCAAACCCCTGGACATCCTGAAACAAAACCCCGATCGCGTGTTCACGCCTCATATTCGGGTGCTTCTCGACCTGATACTGCGGCCGCGCGGCGAATTCTTTTTTGTTCAGGTCGGAGCCAACGAAGGAGGTGCCGGCGACCCGATCTACGAAATCGTCCGGCAATATAAGCTGCCGGGGTTGTTGATCGAACCGCAGACGGCCGCTTTCGAGAGGCTGAAAGAGGCCTACCGGCAGATGGGCCAGATTCGCCTCGAAAACGTGGCGATCGCATCTGAAAGAGGTTCGAAGACGCTGTATAAACTGAACCCCCAATACGCTCACCTTTACCCGCATGATCCCTCAGGCATTGCGTCGTTCAACGCCGATCATATTGCCAAGCATGTGCCTGGAGGCGCTTCCATTCCCGATCTGATCCTGGAGGAAACAGTCCAGGCCATTCCTCTCGGGGAGCTTCTGGAAGCGCACCATGTTCAACGCATCGATCTCTTGCAGATTGATGCTGAAGGGTATGACTTTGAAATTCTGAAGATGGTGGATTTCCGGCGTTTTCGACCGACGCTCATCAACCTAGAGCATCTGCATTTGTCACTGGCCGACTGCAATGCCTGTCTGGAACTGCTTGTGTCTCAAGGATACATGATCCATTTCGGCCCTGACGACATCGTTGCCTACCTGCCGTGGGCTGGCGACAACAAGGCGGTTTAAGATTTCACCCGCAATCACCAACCGCCTTCAACCCCGCGAGGCGGCCACAGCGCGCCGAAAAGTTTGAGCACCGTCGCCGCGCGCTGAGGCAGGTTGATGCCAAAATCTTCCGACCACGCAAACCCGCGCGCCATTTGCCTGAGAAGCAAGCCCGGTTCCCGCTGCGACGCTTCCCACACGCCTGCGGCGAAACGTCGCGGGCTTTCCAGCGCAGCCCGGCGCCACAGCCAAAAACTTGCCAGATATTCGGCACGCCGGGAGGCTGTGATTTCCCTCTCCCAGTCCGGTATTTGCTTCCACGCCTCCGGAATGCCAGCGCGTGGATCCCGGAGCACCGTTTCCAGACAACCCAGTAGAATCCGCGCGCCTCGAGGCGTCAGCACGTGCGGCGTGCCCTGTCCTTCGTAAAACCGCCACGTCGCCAGCCGGCCCGGCACATACGCCGTGTCGGACGCCAACTGTGCCCGCAAGCTCCAGTCGGAATCCGCGTAAGACCCGCAGTCCGTCCTAAACAGTCCGGTTCTGCCGAGCAACTCCCTCCGAAACAACACGCTGGTCATCGTATGCCACGTCGTGCCAAGGGACGCTTGAATCAAAAACTCCGCCCGCCCGTTTCGGATGGATGGGACATGGAGCCATTCTCCGAGAAAACCCTGCACCTCCGCCAGTCGCACGTCATCGTCCAGTTTCCGGCCGTCCACCCCAATCCGCTGAAAATCGCACACCGCCACCTGAATGTCCGGCAGACGCTCCAAGGGCGCCAGCAACCGTTCCAGCAAGGCCGGGCTGGCCGTGTCGTCACTGGTCGCGAAGTAGATGTAGCGGCCCCTGGCCACCTTCAAGCACTCGTTCCAATTCGCATACATGCCGGCGCGCAGCCGCTGGAACATCGTGATGCGGGGATCGCCCTTGAACTTCTGGAAAAATTCCCACGAACCGTCATCGGAATAATTGTCGGAGATGATCATCTCCCAATCCATGACCGTCTGCGCCAGCAGCGTTTCCATCCGTTCCTCCAGGAACGGACGCATGTTGAGATTCGGCACGCAAATGGAAACCAGCGGCGGACTCATTCGGCCGGATGCTCCTTCCACAACTCGCGGAATGTTTTCGCCGCCAGCGGCGGCAAATCGCGCGTGGCGGTCCACGGTTTGGCCAGCCGGTTCAACACCGCCGGCCCGACCAGTTTCCGCGCGGCAGCGCTCCCGAAGCGGTAAAGCGCGGGCCAACTCATCCCGATGCGCCACGCCCGCCACGCCAGCCGTTGCCAGAGCGGCACACGGCCGCGGTCCGCCGCCAGCTTCCGTTGCCAGAGCAGCGCGTGATGAATGTCAATTTTCACCGGACAGATGTCCGCGCACGCGCCGCACAGCGAGCTGGCGAACGGCAGCGTCGCCGCCCGCTCCGTGTTCCACAGCGCGGGCGACCAGACGGAACCGATCGGGCCGTTGTAAACTGACTGGTAAGCGTGGCCGCCGGCGCGGTGATACACCGGACAGACGTTGGAGCACGCGCCGCATCGGATGCAGTAAAGCGCCTCTCGCAAATGCGGATCGCGGAGCATCGAGCGCCGGCCGTTGTCCAACAGCAACACGTGGACTTCATCCGGTCCAGTGCTTTCATCGCCGCCGGCGCGCTTGCGCGGGCCGTTGATCAACGTCGTGTAAGCCGTCAGCCGCATCCCGGAGCCGCTGCGCGCCAGCAGTCGCAGCAGGTGTGCTGCGTCCTTCAGCGTAGGGACGACCTTCTCGATGCCGGTGATCGCGACGTGGACGCGCGGCCCGTCCTTCGCCGGCAGCGTCGTGCACATCCGGCCGTTGCCTTCGTTGGTCACGAGCATGAGGCTGCCGCTTTCGGCCACACAGAAGTTCGCGCCGCTGATGCCGAGCCGCGCCGTCAGGAATTCCCGCCGCATCACGTCGCGGGCGATGAGCGTGAGCCGCGTCGGATCGTTGGTGAACGGCACGCCGAGTTTGTCCGCCAAAATGCGGCCGACCTCGTCGCGCGACAGATGCACAATCGGCGCGGTCAGATGAAACGGCGGCTGGCCGCAAAGCTGCGCGATGTATTCGCCGAGATCGGTCTCCATCGCCCGAATGCCTTCGGCCTCGAGCGCGTGGTTGAGATGAATCTCCTCCGTCACCATGGACTTCGCCTTGACGGCGGTGGTGACGCCGAGGCGTTTGGCGATCGCCGCAACGTAGCGGCACGCCTCTTCCGCCGTCGCCACACGCACAACGCGGATGCCGTTGGCCGTGGCCGCGCGCTCGAATTGGTCGAGATATTCATCGAGCCGTTCGACCGCGCCGGCGCGGATGTCGTGCGCCCGCTGGCGCATGGCCTCCCAGTCGGGGAACTGGGCGACCGACTGACGGCGTTTGTCCAACGCGAGATTCAACGCGCGGCCGAGCGTCGCACGCCGTTGGGAGTCGAGCGCGGGAAGCGGCATCATGCGACACCTCCGAGCAGTTCGGCGAGATGGAGGGGCCGCACTTTGGAGCCGCGCCGCGTCAGCATCCCGCCGATGTGCATCAGGCAGCCGCCGTCGCCCGCGACGACATAGCGCGCGCCCGTCCGTTCGATCGCCGCCACCTTGTCCTCGGCCATGACGGTGGAGACCTCCGGAAACTTCACGCTGAAGACGCCGCCGAAACCGCAGCAGGCCGGGCCGTCGTTCAACTCGACAAGCTCCAGCCCTTTCACCGCGCGCAGCAAACGGCGCGGCTGCTCCTGGACCCGCAATTCGCGCAGCAGGTGGCAGGAATCGTGATACGTCACCCGCTCGTTGAACGCGGCGCCGAGGTCGGTGACGTTCAACCGGTCCACAAGAAACTCGCTGAACTCGAACGTGCGCCCGGCGAGCGGGACGCGCGCCGGGCCGCGGCCGTCGCCGAGCAGTTCCGGATAAAAATTGCGAACCATCGCGACGCAGGAGCCGCTCGGCGCGACGACGGCGTCGAAACGGTCGAAAATCCGCACGAACCGCTTCGCCAGCGCGGCCGCCTCGGCGCGCAGGCCGGCATTGAATGCCGGCTGGCCGCAACAGGTCTGCTCCGCGGGATATTCAACGTGGTGGCCCAAACGTTTCAAGATCCGTGCCACCGCCAGTCCTGCCTGTGGGAAATACTGGTCCACGAGGCAGGGTATAAAAAGTCCTATCTGCACACGGCGACTTTAGTGGAGGGCGGCACGGCGGTCAATGTTGCCGGCTCGGTGATGACGCCGTGCAGCGACTTCCATTCGTTACGCTCGCGCGTTCGCCGTCGCCAGGCTGGCTTCATGCCAGTGGATGGTGGTTGCGAGGCCGACCCGCAGAGGCGTCGGCGCCTGCCATCCAAGGAGCGATTTCAGGCGCGAGACATCGAGCAGTTTTTTCATCTGGCCGTCGGGTTTGCTGGTGTCCCAAACGATCTCGCCCCGGTAGCCGCTGAGCTCCCGAACCAGTTCGGTCAGTTCGCGGATGCTGGTGCCGACGCCGGTGCCGATGTTGAGCGGTGCCGTGTCGTCGTATCGCTCGGCGGCGAGCAGAATGGCATCGGCGCCGTCTTCGACGTAAAGAAATTCGCGGACCGGTTGGCCCGTGCCCCACGCCTCGACGGCCGGCTGGCCGGCGCGCCGGGCTTCGACGAACCTGCGGATGAGCGCGGCGACGACGTGGCTGAAGGCGGGATCGAATTCATCGCGCGGGCCGTAGAGGTTGCTCAGGGCCAGATGGATGGAATGGAATCCGTATTGTTTTTTGTAAGCGACGCCTTGGGCGGCCATCATGCGCTTCGCCAGGCCATATTCGAGGACGGACTCATGCGGCAGTTCGCCCCAGAAATCGCGCTCGTTGAGTTTGCCAACGAGGCGGCCGGGATAACTGCAAGCGGTGCCGATGCCGACAAACTTCGCCACGCCGGTCTCGCGCGCGGCCTCCATAAGCTGCGCGCCCATGAGCAGGTTTTCGTAGAAGACGCGGCCCGGCTGGAGTTGATAAACGGGGACGCCTCCGTGGGTCGCCGCCGCGTGGAGGATGATGCCGGGCCGGTGCGCGGCGAGACATCGCCGGCAATCGTCCATCCGCGTGAGGTCGAATTGTTTTTGGCGCACGACTGCGACATGGCATCCAGCCGCAGCGCGCAACCGGTCCACGAGGTGGCTGCCGAGAAAACCGGCGCCGCCGGTCACCAACACGCGTTTGTCAGACCAGAAACTGTGGTTCATGGCGTGTGCGTTTTGCCTCCGCCCCGGCGCGGGGGTGTTCTCACCGGCGGGGCGCGCCGGGCGATGTCAGCCTTTGGATCGTGCTTAGCAAGAAAGCCCGTTCAGACGGCGTTGTGCAATTGAAGATGAGTGCGGCTTGGAGTTCGGTCACGGCTTTTTCCGCTTCTCCGCGGGAGGAGTGAAACAAGCCCAGCCGCTCGTAATACACGTGGTAGTTGGGGTCCATCGTGAGCGCGTGCTGGTGTCTCTCCTCCGCGGCTTTCCACCGGCTCAAATACTCCAGCATCAGCGCCTGCCGCGACACTGGTTCGGCCTCCAACGGATTCAGCTTTTCGGCGCGCCGATACCATTGCAACGCCTGTTCGGCCAACGCAGTGTTGTTGTTCGAGGAAAACCGCGCCTCGCACGAGATCACGTCGCCAAGCAACAAGGCTGCCTGGTAGTTGCGCGGGTCCCATGCCCATGCGCGTTCGGCCGCGGCGTGGGCGGCGGCGAACTGCGCCTTCGCATACCGTTTCTCCCCCAGCAATTGCCAGAAAGAGGAAACCGCGTTCGGCACGGCCAGCGCCCCCTCGGCGGCCACGAACATCACGAGGAGCGCGGCGAGAATCCAGCGGGAATAGAATCCCAAATCCACCGGTTGGATCACGACAGACAGCGGTTTTAGTCTGTCCGGAAGATTCTCCGTGAGGCGGCGCGAGTGGCCAGCGAGCATTCCCATGGCCAGGATGACGGTGAGCGTCAATGCATTGGCGCTGATGTGAAGGTTGAAATCCACCACCGAGTGCAACAGATAGGCCACGACGGCCGACGCGCCCGCCAGCAACCACGCCGGCCGGCCCGCGCGGTCGAGGTCGAGCCAAAAAGGCCAGTGCCAGCCCGAAGGTTCCGCGACGCCGCACCGACGCCAGCGCCGGTGAATCCGCCACGTTGCCACAAGAAAGGCGCCGACCAGCAGCCCCATGAGGGCGAAGCCCGCAACGCCATAATCGCAAAGCGCCTGCAGGTGATCGCTGTGAACGTATTCCGGGATGGCTTGATCCACCGGATCCCGATAGCGGCCGTAAAACGAGTTGAAAAGGAACGGTCCGACACCGAACCACGGATGATCCAGCGTCATCTGCCACGCCGCCTGACACATCCACAACCGGCTTCGATCACCGGAAATCACGCCCGGGTAGTAGGGACTGAAAAAACGCGCGTGCAACGGTTCAATACCGTAGATGCCCCAAACACCACCCAACACACCCACCAGCACGACCACCAGTGCAGGCCACCAGCGCCGCGTCACGCCACGCGCCACGGCCGCCAGCAGGAAAAGGATCATTGCACCGGCGCTGATGTAGCCGCCACGCGATCCCGAAAACACGATGCCGACGATCATGACGGACGCGGCGTAGGCCAGCACAATGCGTTGCGCGGCCCCCCGCCCGGACCAGAGCAAATGCGCCATCGCCACCGCCAGCGTCAATTCGAGGTAGCCGGCGAAGTGATCCGGGCAGAAATACGTCCCGCGCACACGCTGCAAACTGTCCTCATACGGAAACCACCACACCATCTGGACGCCACGCAGTCGGCTGATCAAGCCGTAGGCCGTGATGCCGACAGCCACCGCCACCAACACCCAGAGCAGCGCGTTCTGCCGGCGCCGCCGGAAAAAATGCTGGGTCACCAGAAAATAAACGGAGACATACATCAACACCAACAGCATCTCCTGCCGGGAGATCCATTCGACGGGTGAAGCGGCGTAACGCGCCACCACATAAACTGCGCCCCCCAGCAACGGCCAATCCAACGGCGTACGAATCCAGGCGGTTTTCGTGGCCGCGGCCACTCGCGCCGCCCAGCAGAGCAGCGCCGCCATCGTCAGCCACTCCAGCGGATCGCGGGACCACGGCCGGACCGCGCCCAGAGCCAGCGGCGCGGAGATCAGCATCAGGCAGAGGAGATAGAAAACGCCGCGTTCGCCCCATTGTTCCACGACCCCGCGCCAGCCAGGAGCCGTGCTGACCTCGTCGCGCGAACGGCGGCGATGATGATGTCGTTCGGTCGAAGAAGACATAGAAGGCGCGACTGCGCGCCGCCAACAATGAGGCGCGAAAGAAGCCTAAAAACTCGACTTCGGGACCATGATGTTGTCACCCGGCAAAATCGGAATGTCCAATTCCGGATGCTTCTCGATTTCCACGCAGTCCACGATGATCCGTTTGCCGTTACGCGTGAGGACAACCTCGCGTTTCTTGGCAAACTCGCCAAGACCACCCGCCGCTTGGATCGCCCGGTAAACAGTCAAATCGTCGCGGTAAGGCATGGCTCCTCCCTGGCCTCTCAACTCGCCGCTCAGGTAGATATAGCGCTGGGTTTGCAACACGATGGTGACCGTCAGGTAGCTGTAGTAGCGCGGCACATAGAGGGTGCGGATGGCCTCCTGCGCCTGGGTGATCGTCAAACCGCTCAGCTTGATCTTGCCGACGAAAGGCAGCTCGACACTTCCGTTTTCGTCAACCGACTTGACATGCTCCTCGCGCCCCGTGGCCGTGTCGAGGCGGATGATGAGATTATCATTATAGCGCAGCACGCCTGCCGCCGCGATTTCCGGGGCGCCCACCGCGCCCACGTCCTTGGGATCCGTGGGTTTGGGTCGGAACAACGAGCAGCCCGTCCATCCGGCCGCCAGGATGGCCAGGGCCAGCAGGCTGATCAGTTTGAGAGACTGGCGAAAGTTCATCGTCAACAGAAAATACACGACAGGTTAATACGTGCCCTTGGTTTCCGACTCCTCCGGCGTTTTGTCCGACTCCTCCGTGTGGGCGTCCTCGGAGCGCGAGTAATGATCGTAGTAGGCGTTGTAGTAGTAGTAGCTCTCGTCATGACTCATGACGATGGAGTTGAGCACCACGCCGATCAAACGGCCGCCCACGTTTTCGACAGCCTGTTTGGCGCGGGCGGGCATGGCGCGCGGATATTTGCGATACTGGATGATCAATACCGCGAAGTCCACCTCGCTGGCCAGGACGCTGGCGTCGCTGACGCCCATGATCGGCGGGCTGTCAAACAACACCAGGTCGTAACGCATCTTCAGATCCTGGATCAGATCGCGCATCTTTTGGGACTTGAGAATGCCGATGGCGATTTTGGGCAGTTTGCCGCTGGGCAGGAAATAGAGGTTCGGCACGTTGGTGGTCTGGATGCAGTCCTCCACTTTGACGTCGTTCATGAGCACGTCGGTCAGGCCAACGTCGTTGGAGAGGCCGAATCGTTTGTGCAGCGTCGGCCGCCGCATGTCCGAGTCCACGCACAAAACCTTGTCGCCGTTCTGCGCGCACACCACCGCCAGATTGAAGAGCGTGGTGGTCTTGCCTTCGCCGGCGCCGGCGCTGACCACGGTGATGCTGTTGGCCTGCGGGTCTTTCTTGCCGAACTCGATGTTGGCGCGCAGCACGCGGTAAGCTTCGGCGTGCGGCGAATCCTGGCCGACGGTGGAAAGCATCTCGATATTTTGCGGGATTACGCCCAGCACCGGCAGTCCGAGGTAGCGCTCCACGTCGTCGATGGTCTTGACGCTGGTGTCGAGATATTCGATGAAGAACGCCAGCACCAAACCGAATCCGATGCCGATGAGGGCGGCCAGACCCAGGTAAAGCGGCACGTTCGGTTGGGTGGGCGCGGTGGGCGGGCGGGCCGTATCGATGATCTCCACGGCCGTGCGCGGCACTTTGATGCTGACCTGTTCCTGATTGATGCGGCTTTTGATCGAATCGCGCAGGCCTATTTGGAATTCCAGCTCTTTTTGCGCGTTGTCGAAGGGAATGTATTTCTCGCGTTCCTTTTCGGTGCCGGTCACGCGGGCGGAGCGCAGTTGCTCCTCCAGCGCCTGCACCTTGGCCTGATCCTGCAAATACGAAATTTGCAGCCCTTTGCGCATGACCTTGATGGCTTCGACGAGTTGGTCGTCCAATTTCTTCTGCGTGGCCACGGCATCCTTCACCACGGGGTGTTCCGGCCCGTAGGTCTGCAGCAGCTTGACCAACTGGAGTTCCGCCGATTGCAGGGCGGCCTGGAGATTGGCAATGGTCGGGTCTCCGAGGAACGCCGGCGAAGCGTGCTTCAGTTCGTCGTCGGTCAACTTCATGATTTCGTCCAGGCGCGTCTTGTCCACCAGCATCTGGATCATGGCGTTGCTGCGGTCGCCGTGAAGGCGCTGGATGGTTTCCTCGTTGAGCCGCGCGCCGCGGTTGGACAACACGTCCAGATCGACGTCTTTGCGGAGTTCGTTGACTTTGTGCTGCGCGGCCTCCACCAGTTTTTGCTGCGTGGTATACTCTTCGCGCAATTTATCCAGACCCGCTTCGATCTGCGCGATGGGTTCTTCCAGCCGGCTTTCGCGGTAGAGGACCGCCATGGCATTGGACAGGTCCGCGGCTTCAACCGGGTCAGTGGAGAAAAATCCCAGCTCGATCAGGCTGGAGCCGCGCACGGGCAGGACTTTGAGACGACTGCGGAGGTTCTGGTATGCCTGCTCCTTGGCCATGGATTCCGGTCCGCCGATGGCCCACTTGGCCACCAGGTTTTCCTTGTCCACCACGCGATAGCCGATCTTCTGCGATCGCATGATTTCCACCTGATCCATTTGGAAAATGGGGTCGTAACCGCCGCCGCCCGCCGAGTCAAAAATCGCGACCGTCATCTTTTCGCGTTCGATCTTCATCGTCACGTTGGCGTAGTAAATGCGCGGCAGCGAGAACGTCACCGCCGCCGCCGTCAGCAGCACCAGCAGAAAGACGCTCAGAACGATGGCCTTGCGCAGTTTGATAACGCGCCAGTAATCAAGAAAATGTATTTTTGTCTCTTCCGGCATAATGACACTCAGCTTCGCCGCGATCGGGAACGAACTACAGTCTGATCCCTAAATAACAATACCACACCCCGTTCTTCATTAGTGCAGCACGAAGGGAATTTCAAGGCAAGAAACGACGGGAGATGATGGGTGGCTCTCAGGCTAGAAACCCAGACGCGCCTGCACGTAAGTCATGTGCCGGTCGAAACCGCGACCGGCGAAGTCGGAGGTAAAGTGAGTATACGAATAGCCGACTTCACCGCGGAGATGGACCGTGAATTGATACCCCAGCATCAACGATCCGCCGACCATGTCTTCCTCCTGGTTGCCGGTGACTCCGGTGCCGGTTTGCGGGTCAATCATGCTGCTTTGGTAGATGGAGGGCGAATAGGTGACACTGGCCGATCCCATCAATTTGGGTGTGAATTGATACACAAAGCCGCCGCTGAACAGAAACGTCTGCGACTCAAGATAGGAGTTCACCTCCGTGGGCTGCATGCGAGTGGAGAAGCTCGCGTTCAGGCTGGCGCGGGATGACAACATGTAGGTCAACATCGTGCTCACATCCGGGTTGATTTGAACGCCGCTGATGACGTTAAAGGTTTGCATGGCGGCGCCCGCCCTGGCGTCCAGCAGCAGGCGCGGAGTGAAATTACGCGTATACGACACGTTAAAATAAGGGCCGTTATTGCTACGGTCCTGGCCCTCGTAGGAGGTGTCCTGAAAGCCCACAGCCAGGCCTATGGCTGTCGTGGAATCCGGCCGATACCTGAGCGTATCACTCAAATCAAAGATTTGCCGGTTCAAAATGGTCGAAACAGGGATCCCGGGGATGGCCGCCAAATTCGAACTGTCATCGTAACGGATGAAATAATGACTGATGGACACGGAATCTTCCAGCCGGCTGCTGAGAAGGTAAGTCGCCCCCAGTCTGGCGGTGTTTTGAATGTAGTCGGCGCTGCGCTGATATGTGCCGATGGAAATGTCCGGCTCAAAACCTGGCACGAATTCATCATAAAAATTCACATGCAGACGCGTCGAAAATTCATGGTTAAGGTTAAAGCTGAAATCGTGACTCTGGTCCACCTGACTGCCCGGGCGGCTTTGGTAATACACGGCGGAATACGTATAGTGGATCGCGAGATCGGTGTCCGGATTGCTCCACGCAAACTGGCCGTCCGGCGATACGGTGGAGGTAAAGCTGCCGTGAGAGTAGGGCGTCGTGGTGTAGTTGCTGTCGTATCCCTCACGCAACGTCACGCCGTAGGCCCAGGTGCGTTGTCTCACCTCCGCGCCATTCAGGCTTTGTTGCATCTGCTGTTCGGGTGTGAGCCCCGAATTGGGCGAGAGTTGGGCCCATGCCGTGCCTGCGCCTGCCAGCATGCCCAAGAATAATACAACCAGCTTCGTCGGCAGGTTAATCATATTCACTTTCCTTATCGAATTGTCTGAATCGCCATCGGGGCAAGCACTGTTTTGCCGGCCGCAGTTACTAAGGACCTGTTTGCGTCCGTACGCTAAAAAGGCTTGCCAACTCACCAGTAGAACGCAGACCGAGATTGAGCGTGACTGGGAGGTCAGTGGTTAACGCCAAGAACTGTGAAAGGTTCGAATATTTAAGGGTATTCAGCGCGTCCAGGTAATCCTGCGGCGTCGGGTTGTCCCCGGTCGGCCCGACGTGATTCAGTCGGCACAAAAACACTACCAAGTCGCCCACCGTCGCCGGCTTGTTGAGGTCCCCCGGCATGATCGGCGGATTCAGACTGCCCAAAAAGTTTGTGAGATCGGTGTCGTTGTGGCCGGTGTAGGGCGGATTGAGCCTGGCTGCCAACTTGGACAACATCTGACCCACGGTCAGATTCTGACCCTCGGCCGTTTTCAGTTTGTCTTTTAACTCCCCCGATCCCCGCGGCACCTCCGTCGCCCACGCCATCGGTCCGGCCACCGACATGGCGATCAGCGTCGCCACCAGCGGGATCCAAAGGCTGCCAACCAGCAATCTCTTCGTTTTCATCGCTGCGAAATTTGTTTGAAACGTGTTCACCGGACTCTCCTTACCCGCATTATTTGATGGGCTGTCGATCATTTTTGCCGCCCATTCGTCTCGGCGGCATATTACTCTCTCGGCAAATCACATGTCCTTTGTGGACAACCGCGCATTTAAGGCAATCGCCGGCTTCCTGTCAACCTAAAATCCGTTCAGTTTCCATGCGCGCTTGCGCGGCGCAAACGGCGGCGCCACATCACTCTTTGCTCGCGTCTCCGGCGGGAGACATTATCATGTCCGCCCGGCAAATCAACCGACGCGAAAAAGACCGCTTATGGACATCATCCAACGCAACGCCACCACGCCATTCATCACCAAGGACGGCTCGGAAATCCGCGAGCTGATGGCTTACCGCAACTCCTGCATCCGCAACCTGAGCCTCGCCGAGGCCATTCTGCCAGCCGGCGCCGCGACACAGGAACACTATCACACCGGCACCGATGAGGTTTACTACATTCTTCAAGGGCGCGCCCGGATGCGCGTAGGCGGCGAGGAGCGCGCCGTTGGACCGCTTGACGCCGTCGCCATCCCGGCAAACCAGCGGCACAACATCATCAACACCGGCGATGAGCCGCTGGTGTTCCTCTGCTGTTGCGCGCCGGCTTACGAGCACGACAACACGGTGATGACCGTGTGACGATCGCGCCGCTCACCCGCCCAGCGACCGGAAAAACTCGTTCAGCGCCGCGCGATAAACCTTCTCGCTCACGGCGAAACCGTCATTGTGGCTGCCGCGAAGCTCCACCAGTTTCTTCGGCCCCGGCGCGGCGGCGAACAGCCGTTTCGCCTGGCTGAACGGCACGATGTCGTCCTCGCGGCTGTGCAGGCTCAGCAGCGGCGCTTTCACCGCGCCGATCTTCGCGAGCGAATCGTAGCGGATGCCGCAGAGCAAATGCAGCGGCAGCCACGGATAAACCGCGCGCGCCATTTCCGGCACGCTGGCGAACGCGCTCTCCAACACCAGCCCGCCGACGAGACGCTGGCGGGCCAGTTCCACAGCCACGGCACAACCGAGCGACTCGCCCTGCGCGACGATCTGCTCCGGCGCAACCGATTTTTCCCGGCGCAGCCAGTCGTAAGCGGCGAGCGCGTCGTTGTAGGTGCCTTGCTCCGACGGACGGCCCTCGCTGCGACCGTAGCCGCGGTAGTCAAAGAGGAAAACGTTGACGCCGAGTTCGTGCAGGATGAACAGCTTTTCGAGCCGGTTGCCGATGTTGCCCGCGTTGCCGTGGCAGAAGAGGACGGTGAGTTTCGCGCCGGGCCGCGGCACATACCAGCCGTTGAGTTTCACACCGTCGGCGGCAGCAATGGTCACGTCCTCAAAACCCAACCTCAATCCCGCCGGCGTGCCGTCCATTTCGCGATAGGGAATGAAAACGCTGCGCCACTCGAACCAGCGCAGGAACAGCCACACCAGCGCCAGCAGCGCCAGCCACTTGAAAACGTGGAATGTGATGTCGCGGCCTGCCATAAATCTGAACGCGCTGTCGAAACCAACGGTCCTGCCGTTTCGCGGCCTTCGCTGCTCAGAGGCAGAAGATTGTCAGTTTCTTCGGTCCGTGCGCGCCGAGGACGAGGATGCGCTCGATGTCGCCCGTGCGGCTGGGGCCGGTGATGAGGCACATCATGCTCGGATAATCGCTGCCGTATTGCCGCTTCAGCGCCGCGAACGCCGCGGGCAGGTCGCGAAGCAATTGGTCGCGCCGCGCCAGGACGACGTGATGCGGCGGCAACACCGACAGCGCGCGGCCGCCGGCGCTGCGCGTCGTCACAACGACGGAGCCGGTCTGCGCCACGAGCGCGTCGCATTCGGTGATGCCGGCGTCGGACGATTCAAGTTCGTTCACATCGTAGCGGCTGTCCGTCCGCACAACGGGCATGCCGAGCGCAGCGAAGGCGAAATTGGTCAGATCGCCGGCGTGCGTCGCGATCTTCTTCCAGCCCTCGGCGTGCGCCAGCGCGACGAGTTTCGTTTGGAGTTCGGCACGGTCAGCGACGAGTTGGAAATCGGTCTTCAACTCCGCCGAGTTCTTGGCGAACAGCGCCGCGCGCTCGTCGAAGCTCTCGCCCACCGCCGGCAGCCACGGCCTGAAGTCTGTCGGCCGCTTTTCGTGTGCCGGCACGCGCTGGCCCGGACCGGAGAGCAGGCCCGGCTTCGGCGCGGCGGCGCGCAGCGCCTCGCGGATGCGTCCGAGAATGGGTTCGCGCTCGCTCACGATTTTTTCCTCCGCCAGTAATCCTTGAACGTGTGGAGGGCCAGCGGCGGCGCCTCGCGCGACTGCGTCCACGCATACATCGGGTCGAGCCGCGTGCCCTTGACGAGCCAGTGGAACTTCTGGCCGAACCAGCCGAGCTTGACGCCGAGGCGGTAAAACGCCGGATGGTTCATCAATGTCACGAAGCCCTTGAAAATCAGTTTCTCCCACCACGGCGACGCGCAGCGGATGGCATTGCGGCGGTTCTGCAGCAGGTGATGATGCAGGTCAATCTTCACCGGGCAGGCTTCGGTGCACGCGCCGCAGAGCGACGACGCGAACGAGAGATGCTTCCATTCCTTCAAACCGCGCAGGTGCGGCGTGAGGACCGAGCCGATCGGCCCCATGTAGGTTGTCCCGTAGGTGTGGCCGCCGATGTTTTTGTAGATCGGGCAGACATTCAGGCACGCGCCGCAACGGATGCAGTGCAGCGTGTCACGCTGCTCGGCGTCGGCCAGCAGGCGCGTGCGGCCGTTGTCGAGCAGCACGACGTGAAACTCCTCCGGCCCGTCCGACTCGCCGTCCTGCCGCGGGCCGCCGATGAACGTGTTGTAGCAACTCACCGCCTGCGCCGCGCCGGCGGTCGCCAGCATCGGCAGGAACAGCGCGAGGTCGTCGAGCGTGGGCAGCACCTTCTCGATGCCGATCACCGCGACGTGGACCTTCGGCAGCGAGGTCGAGAGCCGGCCGTTGCCCTCGTTGGTCGTGAGCGAAATCATGCCGGTCTCGGCGACGGCGAAGTTCGCGCCGGAAATGCCCATGTCGGCGGCGCAGTATTTTTTCCGCAGCGTCCGCCGCGCGATCATTGTCAACTCTTCCGGGTTGTCGGTGGGCGCGGTGCCGAGTTTTTTAGTGAACAGGTCGCTGATCTCGTGGCGCGTCAGGTGCATCGCCGGGAAGACGATGTGGTAGGGCGGCTCCTCGCGCAATTGGACGATGTATTCGCCCAGATCCGTCTCCACGACCTCGACGCCGGATTTTTCCAGCGCCTGCGCGAGATGGATTTCCTCGCCGGTCATCGCCTTCGACTTGACGATCGAGCGGACGTTGCGCTTTTTGGCAACCTCGACGATGTAATCGCACGCCTGCTGGCCGGTGCTGGCCCAGAACACCTTCGTGCCGCGCGCCTCCAGCTTGCTGACGAACTCTTCGAGATATTTGTCGAGGTGGTTGACCGCGTCCCACTTGATCTCGGCGGCAGCCTGGCGCGCCTCCTGCCAGTTCTGAAACCGCGCCTTCTTCTCGTCGCGGCCGACGTAGTATTTGCCGAGCGCGTTCTGGATCAACTCGCGGTGGCGCAGGTCGCGCGTGAGCCGCCGGGCGGTTTCCTTGAAGGTTTGGGCGACGGTGCTCATTGTTTCGCCAGCACCTCCGCCAGATGCATCGTGCGCAACGGCTTCTTCTGCCGGTCCGCCAGGCCCTGGATGTGCATCAGGCAACTGGCGTCGCACGACACGATGTAATCGGCATTGGTCTTGAGGGCGGAATCGCACTTCACCTCGCCCATCGCCGTCGAGATCATGGGGAACTTGACCGCAAACGTCCCGCCGAAACCGCAGCAGCTCTCCGCCGCGCCCATCTCGATCAGTTCCAACCCCTTCACCTTCGCGAGCAGCGCGCGCGGCTGTTTCTTGAGGCCCAGTTCGCGCAGGCCGTGGCAGCCGTCGTGGAACGTCACCTTCGCCGGGAACTTCGCGCCCACGTCGGTCACGCCGAGCTTGGTGACAAGGAAATCGGAGAACTCCCAGCACTTGGCCGCGTGCGCGTTCGCCTCGGCTTCGAGCGGTGTGCCGTGGAACAGTTCCTTGTAGAACGTCGTCATCATCGCGCCGCAGGAGCCGGAGACGCCGACGATGATCTCCGCGCTGCGATACATCGCGAGCACCTTTTCGGCCACCGCGCGCGCCTCGTCCCAATAGCCGGAGTTGAACGCGGGCTGGCCGCAGCAGGTGAAATCCTCCGGATACTCCACCTGATGTCCCAGCCGCTCCAACACCTGCGCCATGCTGATCCCGACCTGCGGATAGCACGCGTCAATGAAACACGGTATGAAAAGCGAAATCTTCACGAGTCAGACAACAATCTCCGTTCACCTCTTGAAACAAGACCGTTCAGGCTAAAACCTGGCTCCTTTCGGAGCAAGCTTTTTACGTGGCAGCTTGTTGGCGCGCCGGAACAGGCTGTGTTTCATCGTTTGGATTCTCACTGGCACCAATTCTGGTCGGATTCGGTCGGCTTGATTTGTGCTGAGCCGGACGGGGGTGCGTCGGGCTTGGCGTTTCCTGTCCCGGACGCTTCCGGGATGTAATCACCGCCACGGAGTGGCGGCAAGAAAATAGCCCACGGCGTCAGCCGTGGGAAGGGAACCAAGAAAACCATTCAGCCCCGGAGGGGCGAAAGACGTTCCCCCCTCATTCCCATAAAAACCGCTCGTCGTATTGGATGTTATGCTTCTTCAAGAAGCTTACGTATTCTTCCTGAAACGTCACGCGCTGGTGATGCTCTTCCTGCTTCGCCACATACGCCAGCACCGCTTCCAGTTGCGACTGGCTCACGCTGAAGGCGCCGTAGCCGGTCTGCCACGCAAACCCGGCCGCAGTCGGAAAGGTCTCATGCACCCAGCCCGAGGAATTTGCTTTGACCGTGCGCACGATGTCCGACATCGCCATTCGGGCCGGCAACGAGGTCGCGATGTGAACATGATCAGCCGGTCCATTCACCAACAGAGCCTTGCACTCCATTTCACGAAAGATGCCGCCGAGATAGGAAAACAACCGCGGTTTTATCTCGGCGGTCAACCACGGCTCGCGGTTCTTGGTGCTGAATACGATGTGGCTCAGCAGATTCGTGAATGTATGGGCCATGAATGATTTTGCCGTTTATCTGCCGCCCCTGCCGGGGCTGACGGATTAGTTTGATCGCCTTTCCCACGGCTTGCGGGCCTGTTGCCCAAACGCATGATTAGAGGCAGTGGCGGGAATGGCGGCGGCCAGCGGCTGGGAAGCGGTTGGCCGCCAATGTATGACCCGTTGGGCGGGTGCGACAACGCAAAAGCCATCGAGGCCCACTCCAAGAAATCGGAGCGCGCCGAGTCTTCTGGACCATCGCGGCTCCGGGGCGCGTTCGGCGCTGTCGCAGCAGGAGGCGCACGTTCTGGCAAGCGGCAAT
>Ga0114951_10001790_pt1 | contig 25652 bp, 20 predicted proteins | sample AM7aDNAmetaG_FD_88677 | JGI IMG/M metagenome (GOLD analysis project Ga0114951, IMG submission 88677) | Freshwater microbial communities from Finland to study Microbial Dark Matter (Phase II) - AM7a DNA metaG | ecosystem: Environmental > Aquatic > Freshwater > Lake | place: Finland: Lake Alinen... | reverse complement strand
CTGGAAAATTCTGGGAGTGCTGGGGAAAATTGGTCCCGACGCCCGACGCATGGCTCAGACTTTGGAGACTGCAATTAAGCACATGCTCCTGAAACAGAGCAACCTGTTTGAATCTATGCATTTCCGGTATTTTGGCCCGGTCGACGGCCACGATGTGATGCACCTCGTGAAGATCCTCGAGGATATGAAGAAAATCGAAGGACCAAAACTTCTGCATATCCTCACAAAAAAAGGCAAAGGCATGCCTCTGGCAGAAATCAACCAGACCGTCTACCACGCTCCGGGAAAATTCGATAAGGTAACCGGTAAAATCATTGAGGAAGAACCTGCTGGTTTTCCGCCAAAATATCAGGATGTATTCGGATATACTTTATTGGAACTGGCCAGGTTGAATCCAAAAATAATGGGTATCACACCGGCGATGCCTTCGGGATCCTCCATGAACGTGATGATGGCCGAAATGCCTGATCGAACTTTTGATGTCGGAATTGCCGAGCAACATGCGGTAACTTTTTCCGCCGGTCTCGCTGCACAAGGATTCATTCCATTCTGCAATATCTACTCATCGTTTATGCAAAGGGCTTTCGACCAGGTTATTCACGATATTGCCCTTCAAAAATTATCGGTCATCTTATGCCTCGACCGGGGGGGGTTGGTGGGAACCGATGGTCCTACCCACCATGGGGCATTCGATCTGGCTTTCATGCGCATTATTCCGAACATGATCGTAGCTGCCCCGATGAATGAGGAAGAACTGAGGAACATGATGTTCACCGCACAGGAAAAAAACCATGGCCCGTTTGTGATTCGTTATCCCAGGGGTCAGGGCGTTATGACCGAATGGAAGCGGCCGTTTGCCAGCCTGCCAATCGGCAAGGGGAGAATGATAAATGATGGTACGGAAGTGGCAGTCCTTTCTGTCGGCCATCCGGGAAATTTAGTGACAAAAGCGCTGCAGGTTCTGGAAAAGGAAGGCATTAATCCCGCACATTTCGATATGCGCTTTGTCAAGCCATTGGATGAAGCATTGCTCCATGATGTATTTAAAAGGTTCAACAAAATAATAACCGTGGAGGATGGTACCATTTCCGGTGGTTTCGGGAGCGCGGTTGCCGAATTCATGATTCGGAATAATTATCCCGCTAAAATGAAAATGCTGGGAATCCCTGATGAGTTTATCGAGCATGGTACCCAAAGACAGCTTTATCGTGAATGCGGATTCGACGCGGAAGGTATCGCCAACGCGATCCGGGAAATCCGCATGATATGAAAATATGATCGCAGGGCTAAATTAATCCGGGAAAATCCTTGTACATTTATAATTGAACTTAACCTGTGAAATTATGACCTCTCTGATTCAAGCAGTTCTGATAGATGATGAAGAAAACAGCCTCGAAGCGCTGTCTATTCTTCTGCAAAGATATTGCCCGGATGTTCAGGTGGCAGGCACTGCCCAAACGGTTGAATCTGCCATTCAATTGATCGACACCATAAAACCCGAGCTGGTTTTTCTGGATATCGCCCTCCCCGACGGCCAGGGCTTCCAGGTTCTTGAAGATGTTGAATATACCGGGTTCGAAGTGATCTTTACCACTGCATACGATCAGTACGCACTGAAAGCTTTCGATTTTTCGGCTCTTGATTACCTGCTTAAACCAATCAGTACGGAAAAACTGCAGCAGGCTGTTGATCGCTATTCAAAAATCCGCAAGGAAGCAAATTTCGGAGATCGCGTATCCGTTCTCAGAGAAGGTTTGTCGAACAGAAATGAACGCATTATTCTCTCTTCCATGGACGGTTTCGATGTTTATAAGATCGCCGATATTATCCGGTGTGAAGCCAATGGAAGCTATACAACCTTTTTTATCAAAAACGGGCAGCGTATTGTAACCTCGAAAACACTGAATAATTTTGAAAGGCTGCTTACCGATCTGTCCTTTGTCAGGGTACACAGCAAACACTTGATAAACCTCGAATTTGTTAAGAAATATGTCTCCGGCCGCGGAGGATATATTGTTTTTGAAGATGGCAGCCAGATTGATGTGAGCGAACGAAAGAAGAAGGAGTTCATCATGCGGATGAAGGGCCACGCGCGGACAACCTAACATAGAGTTGCCAACTTTAAAATTGTCAGCCGTACTAAGTTTGCCAACCAAAAGTTGGCAACTCTAAAATTGTCAGCCGTACTAAGTTTGCCAACCAAAAGTTGGCAACTCTAAAATCTGGCAACTTTATCGTACCTTGGGTAAATCTATTCACCTAAATTATTCTTATGAAAAGATTTACTCTATTGCTCACCGTGCTGTTCATCTTTTCTGTTGGATTCGGTCAGAAGTTTAAGCCGAGTACCAGCATAAAACCCTACAGCAGTTTCGAAAAAAAGATGGAAATACCGCCTGAATCCAGGTTAAAAGGAGAAGGGGCTGTATTCTTTTCTGAAACCTTTAACTGGAAAGATCCTTCCAGCGATCGAGGCTGGACCCTCCCTGCCGGCTGGCAGATGAAAGATGAAACCGACCTGGGTACCCCATGGGTTTGGCGTGCAGGAACCGACAGTATCAAGGGCCATTTGACTTTCGAACTTGGACATAAATATTCCAAGACCCCCGAAGATGGATTTTTCCTTTTCCCCATGGACGAATATAATTTCATCGATGGCGTGGTCACCGACAAATATGCGACCACCTGGTTCCAGCTTCCATCGATTAATTGCTCAACTCACCCCACTGTAGTTTTTAAAATGAGGCAATATTTCCGTACCAATCCTACGGTTGGCCTCACCATGCAGGTCAGTAACGACCAGGGCAGCCACTGGGCTACCTATAGTATGGCTTATGAAACCCTGCTGAATATCTTCTGCAAAAACCCGTTCGTCGAAGTTAATATTTCTGATGTCGCTGCCGGAATGCCCGATGTTTGGATCAGGTTCGTATGGACCAATATGCGCATGTATTTCTGGGCTATCGACGATATAACACTTTCCGAAGCCTATAACAATGAACTGCAATTAGAAAAACCATGGTTATTGATGACTGATCTTGATCCGGCAAATAACGACGAAGGATTTTATTACATGGTACCTAATTCACAAACCGGCACTGATGGCTTCGGCGGTTACACTTTTAAGGCCGGATTGCTGAATGCCGGCCGGGATGACCAGGAATCCTGCTACCTGAATGCCGAAATATTCAAAAACGGGGTCTCGGTGTATAACAAGAATTCCGCTTCGCGCGATATTTGGGCTCTTCAAAGGGATACCTTCCCAATTACCGACCAATTTGATCCCACTGGCTTCGGAAATTATGACATTGTGCTGACTGCTAAGCAAAAGCAGGTCGACGGGCTTCCTGAAAACAATGTTTACAAGGATACCTATTATATCACCGACAGCGTGTATTCATTATCAGATTGGGATTTTGAAACCTATTCCAGTGTAGCCGGATTTAATAACAGCGATGGCGACTATCTCGGAGTTGAGTATGATATCAAGAAAAAATGCGAATCCAATTCCATTTCTACCCTGATCATGCAACGTCCTGAAAACAAGATTGCCAGCACTAAGCCAGGATATTCTTTCCAATATTGGCTTTTCTGGTATAGCCCGGATGACGCCACCTGGATCGAACTTCTTTCCTCGGACTTCATGGAGGTAACCGCCGAAATGCTCGATAAGTGGATTACTTTGCCATTGCAGAAAGACGGTGAATCAGAATTTCTCGATCCCGGAAAATATATTGCTGCCATTCAGATGTATCATGGCGGAGGAGCAAATGCCAATAATGCACTCTACCGCTTTACCATCGGTTCCGATAACAGCCACAGACAAACACTGGCAAAAAGTGTTTATCACAACGTGATTGATGACATGGCAACCTGGTATCAGAACCGCGATATTTCAATGATCCGTCTGAACATCAATAATACAGGAGCACCTAAGAATGCTGATGTTGTATTCAATGTTGATATGAAAATTCCGATTGCCAATGGCTCTTTTAAACCTGCATCTGATTTTGTTGATATTTCGGGTACGATCAACAACTGGGGTTCCTCTGAACATATGACTGATGCTGACGGGGACGGTATTTATACCCTCACGGTGCCATCAATGGGAACTTTCCAGAGGATTGAATATAAATACAGGATTAACGCCAACTGGAATACTTCGGAATTCCCATCAGGTGGGGCAAACAGAGTTTATCGGACCTCCTATTACAACGTTCTGAACGATGTATACAATAATGGCAAGAGCCTTGGTATCGCTGATAATTCATTGATATCTTCAGTTACTGCCTATCCAAATCCATCCGACGGACAATTCACACTGGATATCGCCAACACTCATGTTTCGGACCTGAAAATAACCGTGATGAATATTCAGGGGCAGACTGTTTATCAGAACCAGGTTAAATCGGTATCAAACTATCAGCAAAATATCGACCTTACCGCGTTCGCAAAAGGAATGTATTTCCTGAAAGTGAATAACGAAGTAATTAAGCTTCTGGTAAAATAATATTAATAGCCCCGGGTTTCAACCCGTGCATTACCAATAGAGCTGACAGCATTTAAAAAGCTGTCAGCTCTATTTTTTTTAAAAAAATTCTTTACAACATGCTTTGATATCCAAAAATATATATCTTAGATTTTCGCTAACAAACACCAACTTTAATAACTCGCTTATGAAAAGATTTACACTCTTCTTGCTGCTGTGCTCTATTATTGTCTTGTCGTACGGACAAGTAGTAAGGCAAACCACCATGCCTGTTCCATTTGCGAATTAACAAAAAAAGATGGTTTTTCCTAATGAGCCAGGTCTGAAATCTGAAGGTGAAGTGTTCTTTAAAGAGACCTTCAACTGGAAGGATGCATCGAACCCCCGCGGCTGGGCATTACCAACCGGATGGCAAAATGTGGAGGACGGTGACGCTAATGGATTTAAATTCATCTGGCGTGCCGGAACCGATAGCATCAGGGGCAGGTATACCTTTTTGCCAGGGCATATTTATTCAAAATCTCCTGAAGATGGATATTTTGTTCTGCCGATGGATGAATACAACTTTGTCGATGGTATTTACACTACTCTAGGAAGCGTCTGCTGGTTTCAGTTGCCTGAGCAGAACTGCACCACCCGTCCGACTGTTGTTTTGAAATTCTCTCAATATTTCAGGTGTAACCCAACTCCTGATATTAAAGTTTATGTAAGTAATGACCTGGGCGTTCACTGGTCCTCCTATAATATGGTGTACGAAACCAAGGTCAACAACTTCGCCAACAATCCATACCCCGAAGTCAATATCAGTGATGTTGCCGGTGGTATGCCGCATGTCTGGATCAAGTTTGTATGGAATGGAATGGCCAGATATTTCTGGTGCATAGATGACATCACACTGGCCGAAGCTTACAATAATGAATTGCAGCTCGAGACTCCCTGGCTCAAGATGAAAGATCAGGAATTAATTGATAATCAGGGCTTCATGTATATGATCCCGAATTCGCAAACCGATGCAACCGGGCTTGGTGGATACACCTTCAGGGCTGGCTTCTGGAATGCCGGACGCGACGACCAGGAATCCTGTTATCTGAATGCTGAGATATTTAAAAACGGCGTTTCGGTTTACAACCAGAACTCGACCAGAACAGCTGATATCTGGACGCTGCAGAAAGACACTTTTGAAATCCTGACCCCTTCGGTTACCTCGGGTTATGGCAACTATGAAATGGTTTTAACAGCCAAGCAAAAGGCCGTCGACGGATTACCAGCCAATAACGTATACAGGGATACCTATTATGTTACTGACAGCGTATATTCAATGTCCGACTGGGAATGGGAAACGTATGCCAGTACTGCAGGTCACGGAAACAACGATGGTGACTACATGGGTATTGTATATGACATTAATAAACCCACCGAAGTGAACTCCATCTCCTGCATGATCATGCAGCGCCACGACAACCCTAACGCCAGTACCAAGCCGGGATACTCTTTCCAGTACTGGTTGTTCAAATGGAATGAAACCGATCAGGTTTATAATGAAATACTTTATTCATCGAACGTTGAAATCACACAGGAAATGTTAAATACCTGGGTTACCGTGCCGATGGAAAAAGACGGTGAATCGGAATTCATCGAGCCAGGCAAATATGTTGCTGCTATCCAACAGTTCCATGGTGGCGGTTTGGCTCCTGATAATAACACTTACCGGTTTACTATCGGTTCCGATAAATCGCACCGCTATTCCGACGGGAAAACTTTATACAGGCTGATTACTGGGGATACCTGGTCGAACCTCGAGGACCTTTCCATGATCCGGTTAAACCTCAACAGTACCGGCGCTCCAAAAAATGCTGATATAGTGTTCAATGTTGATATGAAGATTCCGATTGCCAATGGCTCCTTTAAACCGGCAACTGATTTTGTTGATGTTTCCGGTACAATCAACAACTGGGGCTCATCAGCTCATATGACTGATGCTGACGGCGATGGTATATACACTCTTACGGTCCCGGCAGTGGGCACTTTCCAGAAGATCGAATACAAATACAGAATCAATGCCGACTGGAATACCTCGGAATTCCCGGCTGGCGGACCGAACAGGGTTTACCGGACTTCCTACTATAACGTGCTGCATGATGTATTCAACAATGGCAAGAGCCTGGGTATTGATGCCACCACCCTCACCGCTTCAATCAGCGCTTACCCGAACCCGAGTAACGGTCAATTTACTTTGAATGTTACCAATCCGCAGGTTCAGGATCTTAACATTGCGGTGACTAATATTGAAGGCCAGAAAGTTTATGAGAACCTGGTTAAATCTGTTTCAACCTACCAGGAAAATATTGACCTCAGCGCATTCGCTAAAGGAATGTATTTCCTGAAAGTTAACAATCAGGTTATAAAGCTTCTGGTTAAGTAATAAGGCCAAATATTTATAGTTGCCAACTTTTAAAAAGTTGGCAACTATAATTTTAAAAAGTTGGCAACTATAATTTTATTATTGCACTCACTAACACTCACTTATACTCCTTGCTTATGAAAAAGTTTACACTCGTTTTTGCAATCGTCGCACTGTTTGCAGCAGTTTCGACAAAGGCTCAAACCCCGGGGACCAAGGGGAATGGCCAGGTTTTTTTCTCAGAGACTTTTGGCTGGGCTAATCCAGCCGACGACAAGGGTTGGACTGCCCCTGCTGGTTATTATTTCGTCGACAACCTTGATAATGGAACCAATTTTGTCTGGTGGCCTGCAACGGAAGGTTTTCACACCCTTTATACCAATGATCCTCCGCTGAATTCCACCACCAAGGCTAACGGCTTCATGGCGAACTTCATCGAACAGTTCAACTGGCAGTCGGGTACAGGTGTGGTTACAACAACGCCTGTTGATAATGCATTGGGCTTCCCCACCCTGAATTGCAGTAATCACTCCTCAGTGGTTGTCCGTTATCAAACCCACTTTATGGCCTATAGTGTATGCCATATGTGGCTGGAAGTATCGGTCGATAACTGGGTTCACTCAGCCAACTATAATGTCAACTTCGGATGTGGCCATAAGGACCGCCCCGCAGACAAACCCAAAGGCGAACCCGCCCTTCTGGAAATGAACATTTCTGATGTCGCCGCAGGTATGCCGGAAGTCAAGATGCGTTTGCACTGGCTCGATACCTACATGTATTATTGGGCATTTGATGATTTTACGGTATCTGAAGCCTATAATAACGACCTGTCGATGAATTATGTAAAAATGGAATGGGACGATGGCGATGATGCTACCCACATGGCCTGGATCGCCAACATTCCAAAATCACAGTTGACAGCAGCCAGCGGATTCATGAACTATGAGTCGAGCGCCCTGAACTTTGGCGAATATGATCAGGAAGCTGCCTACCTCGATCTTGACATCACAAAAAATGGAACCAGCGTTTTCCATAAGACTTCGGCCCCAACCGATGTCAATGTTCTGACCATTGACACCGCCAGAATAGCTGATAAATATGCTCCAGCCGAGTATGGACATTACAAAATTAATTGGGAATTCAAGCAGAAAGTAGTTGATGATAATACGGCAAATAACAAGCGTACCGTATTGTTCAATGTAACTGACAGCATTTATTCCCGGTCGGGTGCAGTCAATACATTGGGTTGGTCGATGAATAAAGAATCCTATAATACTCCGGATGCTGAAGAAACCAATCATTTCTGCGGTTCCATTTTCCCGATATTCAACGATTGCGAAGTGAACTCTATCTCTGTATTCATTACGGGCGGGTTGGCTGATGCCATGTTGAATTACCATTTTTCACTCTTTTTCCAAAATCCTGGCGAAGCCATTGAAGCTTCACCGGAAATCCTCGTTTCAGATAATAAGCAGCTTGATTCAGCCGACTTTAATACCTGGGTTACTATGCCTCTGAGCAAGGATGGAGAATCGGAATTCCTGAAAAAAGGCGATAAGGTGTATGCTGGTCTAACTTTTGACAATACCCATCCGAATTACCTTGACCGAAGGAATAATGGTCTTGAAATAGGGACAGATAACACTGTGGCCCTGACTGAATCTTCGACTGTGGCTATTTACCGGGGCGGTTCGAGAACCGGTGTTACCGATTATTTTGGTAAACGTAACCTGATGATCCACCTGAACCTGAATGACCACGGCAACCGGATCGATGGAATGGACCTGAATAAAGGTACTGCTTCGCTGGGCCAGAATTATCCGAATCCATTCAAAGGTTCCACGACCATAGATTACGAGCTGATCAATGGTTCAGAGGTAATTTTTGAAGTCATGGACCTGACCGGCCGCAAGGTAATGGAAGTCAATAATGGCATGATGCCCTCCGGTAAGCATACCTATAACCTGGAAACCAGTAATCTCGACCCCGGAATATATTTCTACACCCTGAGAGCTGGAAGCTTTGTTCAAACCAAGCAAATGGTTGTGGTTAATTAAGGCAAGGCTTTAAAAAATCATCTTTCACAAAAAACCCCGGCTTTGATTGTCGGGGTTTTTTTTATCTTTGCCGCTCTATCTACTTGCCCAGATGGCGGAATTGGTAGACGCGCTGGTCTCAAACACCAGTAACAGCAATGTTGTGCCGGTTCGACCCCGGCTCTGGGTACGGAGAATTTTCATAAAGGCGCTGACTATAAATTAGTTAGCGCCTTCATTATTTTATGGGTGCGGTGACAGGTGCGGTCGGAAGCGGATGTTTTGGTAAAAATCGGTGCCTGCCGATCATTTTGCCATGCAAAATCCATTCCGTTTTGAAGTAAGAAAGGGTATTAAATCCCCTTAATTCGTAAAACCTGATTCATTATGAAAAATTATTGCTATACTATTGTAGGTGATAATCATTACTATAATGGAAACAACGGTTAAAATTGTCACCATCCCACTCAAAGATTTGGATCAATTCCTGGATTCAAAGTTAAATGCCAGGTTTGCAGTCATTGAAAAACTCCTAAGAGAAGGCCAAACTGGTTCCGCCCAAGATTCACGAGAGTTATGCTCAACCACTGACCTTGCAAAAAAATTAAACAAATCTCGTCAAACGATTTCAAAATGGCGAAAAACAGGAGTTATAAAAGGTAGCCTAATTGGTGGCAGTTGGCTTTTCGATTATAAAGAGATTATCCGTTCCGGAAAAAGGTAATGATCGACTTCTTTAAATCGAACCATTTGGCAATCGGACTTGGTATCAAGCGATTGTTAGACTTTCCGATGAGCATTGAGGAAGGAACCGGGCAGGTATTAAACGGGAAGCAGTCAGCAAAACTCCGAAATTTAGTTTTCACTATTACTCCCGGTGAATATCCCAAGGTGAAGGCTCAGGGTTCAGTGCATAAATATTACAATCAAGGTCTGCACAACTACAACCGTTTCACTTTATCAAGGTTCCGTGAAACAGTAGCGGAGTTATCTGCATTTATTTCACCCCAAGACCGTGTAAATGTATTAGAGTTCGGGATTAACCTTCTTACCCCTTTTAATCCTTCTGATTTTATTGGACACCTCATAGCACATAAGGGTGTTGCCGTTAACAAAACAAAATTGCCAGGCGAGCATTACTCCGAGGTCAGACGATCACAGTACAAAATCAAAATCTACCATAAGGGATTGCAGTTTAGCCAGGGAAATATCCTTCGGATTGAATTGAGGTACGATAAAATGGAAAACCTATTCCCAGGAGGTCTTGCATGGGGCGATTTATGCGAACAGAAAATATGGGAGAATTTAGGTGAACGCTTAATTTCTTCATTCAAAGAACTGATCTATTATGATCCATCCATCGACTTGTCGGTCGTAACATCAGACCGGGATAAATCGCTATTAATTGAGGGGAACAACCCCATTTTTTGGGAAAAACAACAAGGGCCCCACATCAGCCGGATACGGACTCACTTTCAAAAAACTGTTCGGAAATACGGTAACACCTTCACCTTATTGCCGGATTTAATCCGGGATGAATTAGTACAACTGATAGACATCGACCATTTGGATGAAATGGTTAGTTCTGACCGAATTGCGATTCCAGTCGAAGGTCAAGGAATGGTTAGTTCTGACCAGTTTTTGGTAAACAAAAAGACCACCTCAATTTCAGGCACTTACAAAAAGGTGGTTAGTTCTGACACTCTGTTATACGGTCAGAAATCTCCAACTTCAAAATCACACACATCAGTTGGCCTAAACATCATGATTCCGGAGTTAAGAAAGTATTGTCCTGTTACCGGTTTAGATATCACCAATCAAAAAACTGAATCAAGATTTTTATCAATAGCCGGCCTCAAAAAATTACAGATTGCAGATCCCAAAATGTTTTCTTCAATCCGACATGAACGGATGAGTTCAAAATGGACTAATTTCCCTGTTGATGTTCAGATTCGTGAAATTGCTCATTCCATCAGAAACGAGTACTTTAATCCCAAGAATAACGCACGAAAGGCAGTCGATAATGTATTAAACCACCCCGCCCTGTTCGACCAAAGACCATTTATCAACCCCCGCAAACTGGTTTTAGCAGGTTTGTCGGCATCAGTCTAAAGTAGAAAGGAATAGACCATGAACAAAAAGAATAAAACAGGTGGCCGGCAAGCCGGAACTCCGAATAAACTAACAAAGGATGTCAGGGAAGTCCTGAAATCTGCCGTATCCACTGAATTGGATCAATTAGACCAAACTTTAAATCTCATGACCCCAAAAGAGCGGCTGGACGCAATTATTCGCATGTTGCCCTTTGTGATTCCAAAACTGAAAGACCTGGAAATGCCTGTTGGAACGACAAACAAAGAGGAGGAACTCTTTACTAAATTCCTGATTGAAGGGCCTGGCAGTCTTGGACCAGCATAAAGACGAGAGTCACATTACTTCAAGGCAGGAAATGGGTAATCGACATAATTAGGACCTTTTTGAAATATTCTCCCGGTTGATCTGGATATCACCACGGACTCAAACTCTTGGAAGTAATGTTCCTCTTCCCAATTACTTACCGTCGGCCCCAGAATGTACCAAGATGGCTCCTGGATAGACAACTTTTCAACTGATAGATTTTCTGGTTTCTCCCCATAAACCATCAAATCATCCTCCGGTATTTTAAGAATGTGATGAGCGATATTAAGTGCAGCATCCCAGGAGATTGTTCCTGTAAAAGGGGCAGTCTGTTCTAAATTATTTTGCAGTTCCTCCATGGCTCCATCAAGAAAATTCCTATAAGCAGGTGCAGATACTTGTTGTTCAAGGTTACAGTATTCCTTATTAAAGTAGAAGTGCCAAACTCTATACTCCTTATCTGACTCTTGACCTTCTCTTGTTTCGCAATCATAAAAGATTCTAACAGTGGTACCCCAACGGATCAAACCAACTTCGCAATAATAGAAACATTCAAATTTTACTTTTATGTCGAAGTCATCATACTCTTGATAACCCAACTCGGTTTTGACCATCTGAAAAAACGAATCCAGTTCAATTTGCGAATACCATTCGCCATGAATACGAACTGATATTCGCAAGTCTTTTTCTGGAAGACAGTATTTAGCCAGAATTTTGGTCCTTAACCTATTCAGTAGTGGCATGATGCTATCATCAAACCTCCTTAACAGAACATCAAATCGTTCTGCCGGATCTTCGATGGATCCCAACTGAGGTAAATCTGGTTCTTCCATTCATCAAGCATTAAGTAGTCCGGCACTTTCCATGTTGTTTTATCCTTTCTCCAATTCTTCATTCCAAATCACCATTGTTGAGTCCCGTATAAAGGATCTTACCGGTTGACATTGAAATCACAACGACTTGACACTCTTGGGAGTAGTTATACCGAAAATCCCATGCACCTACCATTGGCCCATAAATAAACCAAGATGGTTGCCGGATATTTAACCCTGAAACAGAGAAACCCGCTGGTTTCTCATCATAGACCATCAGATTATCTTCTGGAATATTCAAGATATGATGTGCAATGTTAAGCGCAATATTCCAGGCGATTACAGGATTTATAATGGAAGCATGGTCTAAATCCATTTTTAACTCCCTCATGGCCTTATGAATAATTACTCGCATTTTTTCATCCGATAATGGAATTTCAATCGGTGTGAACTTATTTTCTATGTACAAAAACCAAATTGGGTAATTAGTTTCTAATTCTTCATCATACCAAGGTTCTTCTCCATAAAGGATACTAATCGTTGCACCCCAATGGATCAATGCGCCATTATTATTTTCATAACAATCAATCCAAAACCGAATTTCAAAGTCCTCATCACCCTGCCTGCCTAATTTACTATCGGTGATTTCTTGTAAAGTGTCAAGACTAATCGGGGCAAACCATTTGCCAAAGATAGAAGCACCAAATCGCAGGTTGTTGACTTCGAGCGGATACTCATTCAGGATATGATCCTTTATTCTGTATAAAAGAGGCATAATACTATCAGACATTCTTAATCGCAGAGCATCAATTCGTTCACCCAAGTCATGTAAACATCCTAACGGCACCCATGTTTCCCCATATCTCTTGAAAGTCACCAGAAATATGCCATCAGCGCCAGAAAGTTCTTTTCTGAAAGTATCACCGTTTTTGTTATTCGATCTTTCCATAAGCAGAACGTGGACCCGATTTACCCGCATCCAGGCGCCGCCAGGCACCATTTCCGAAGTAAACCAAAGCCCACGCCATGCGTGGTCAAATGGTTAACTCCTCGGAAATCTGATCTGGCGGTTTCGGATGTGAGAGTTACCAAAAGTCCAATATATTCTATTTCAACACTTTTATGTCTGTTCTATTCTTAAAATTTTAGTTAATCCAAGATACGTGAATTTTCCTTAACCAAGGTTGTATCATCATTTAGTATCCCAGAGTCTGCCGAAAAATGACGCGGTTAGATTTTGCAACAAAGAAACCTGTTTCACCGTACAAGGCTACCTAACCTTCGCACAATGATTCCGTTCAATCCCAAAGATCACCCCGAAGACAACTTGCCTTCAAAAAAATTAATTGACCAGTTATCCAAACACGGCATTGATCCAGACCTTTTTTTTGGTAATGACCAGGATCCTTACCCCAACCATCGGATTCATTATAACAAATTGCACCATTTGGATTATCACCAAAACGTTTTCAGCCGGCAAAGTAAACAGGCTGGAGCAGTGACGGTCATTGTGAACCCCAGGGTAGTTCTGTTGCGTTTTAACAACCTATGCCCACGTCCAGATACCGGTCGTTACGAAGCCTTTTTTCTTGCCAGGATCATACTGGAAAATAAGTATAGCGAAGATTGGGTAATTGGGTTGAATTAGTCTTCCCTTTAATATTCACATACCGATTTTAAGGGTTGGCCACCTTATTCATCCAGGTCTTAATCCTTTGAGCATATTCAACATTGATTTTCAACGAATATGCAGGGTGTCTATACAAAGGGATAGTGGCAGAAAGAGCGAATTGGTGGTTGCCGGAATTGGAATAATCATCGGCAGATTATACAGTTCTTTTGCAGAATAAGGTTTCTCCAACCTATTCAAGAGAGCCTTGTACAACAATTTCGATGTTAAAAATACAGGCGTTATCCGGAGCGGATAAACCAGATCAAATTCAGCAAGCCTGGGGCCAATAAACTTCTCGGCATTGGAAATCCAATTTTTGGTTTTTGAAGATCCTTCATCCTGGTATTCGGTTACCATGTTCTGGACGTAGATTTGGCCCTTGTTGAGGCCCAATAATTTAAGATTGGGTTCAATGCCAGCAAAGTATCGAGCATCTTTCCCTATTCCGAAAACGGTTTCAAATTCTATCTGGTCATAATGTTTACCAAAACCGGTGGGATCGCAACCTAAAACAAATGCTCTGATATTCTTTGGTTCAATGCAATAAGGTTTTGGTGTTTTCATTTCTATTAATTTTATAATTTAGTACTGTCATAGAATATGGTAGGTTAATTGTTGATAACTTTTTTGCAATTCCATTGACAAAGCCTTTATAATGTTATATATTTGTCCTATTATATGGTAGAGAAATAATTCAAAAATGAGTTTAGTCCAAATATACAAGCAGTTCCCAGATCATTCAAGTTGCATAAGACATCTGGAAAAAGTGAGATGGAATAATGTTGCTCAATGCCCATATTGTAATTCGACCAAAACAACACCAGTCTCAAAGGAATTAAGATACCATTGTAATAATTGTAATACTTCTTTTAGTGTTACAGTTGGAACCGTTTTCCATAATTCCAAGTTAGATATTCAAAAATGGTTCTTAGCCATTTCCATAATTTTAGATGCAAAAAAAGGAATTTCCGTAAGACAATTTGCCCGTGATATCGAAGTGACGAAAGATACTGCTTGGTTAATGATGATGAGGATCAGAAAAGCAAAAATAGTGTACGGTGCATTTTTAGAAGAAATCAATGAAACCGCTGAAGCCTATGTTGGAGGGACCAACAAAGATCATCACTTGGATAAAACATTAGAAGAAGGGCAAGAGCGGGGGGGTGAACAAATACATTAATGAGTTGTGTTTTATATTGTAAATGATAAATGTGTCAAATTTAATCTAACCGTGCCAAGGGCAATAAATCTTCAATCATGAAAAAAGACGTTAATAAAACCGATTCGATTTTACGGGCAACCCATGGATCGATTAAAAAGCCCATAAACCTTAATGACACCAATATTTCTTGTTATGTGCTTGAAAATAAGCAGCGTGTACTATCTGGGAGAGGTATGCAAGCGGCATTAGGATTAGGACAAGCCCATGGTACAATACTGAAAAAATTATTAGATAATGCCATAATTAAGCCTTTCATAACGAGTGAGTTAGCCATTGAACTTGAATCACCCATTTCTTTTATTCGTCCAGGTAGAGGTGGAAAGGTTGCACAAGGATATGATGCTATTATTTTACCTAAGTTGTGCGATGTTATATTGGAGGCAAGAAAATCTGGAGTCTTAAATAAGTATCCTAAATTATTGCTTATTGCAGAACAATGTGAAATGCTTACAAGGGTGTTCGCCAAGGTTGGTATTATTGCATTAATTGATGAGGCAACAGGATATCAACAAGTTAGATCAAGGAATGAAATCAGAGAACTTCTTACACATTTCATTAGTCAAGAATTGATTCCATGGGAAAAAACATTTCCAGATGAATATTATAAACAACTATTCCGATTGAAAGGATGGACCTATGATCCATTATCTGTTAAACGACCACAGGTTTTAGGTAAAATTACAAACACGATAATATATGATGTTTTATCCCCAGAATTGCGAAAAGAATTACAAATCAGAACACCCAAAAGTGAAGCGGGTAATTACGTTGCAAGATTTCATCAATGGATGACAAAAGATATTGGTAGCCCAATTCTAAAAGGACAACTCCAACAGGTCATTGTTTTAATGAAAATATCTCCAACATGGCTGCATTTTCAAAGAAACTTTGCAAGAGCCTTTGGTGGTCAGCAGATTTTAGATTTTGAAGAAAAGGAATGATTTCACATTAGAATTTAACTACTACCCAAATACTTCATTATTAAAAACTTATGCTACCTTGAACTGATACAAGAATTTCTGGAACTCGATAAACAGATTCCGGCTCTAACTGACTCCCCAAATTCTTCCTTGGCATCAGTGATAGCCTGATATTTCTGTTGCAACGGAACCGGAACAAAACCTCACCGTCCCCTCAAGGAGGCTAAATTCGTGGTTTGTCCTACCCCTTTCCCCGAAAACTCGTACCTTCGGGCAGATAAATCTTCTCACCATCCAACCCCACATGGCAAAACAAGTTAAGGCTGACATCGACTTCGAGCGTGAACTCTGGACCGCCGCCAATGAACTACGTGGAGCAGTTGCCGAGAACCAGTACAAAGATTTTGTCCTCTCTTTGCTATTCCTCAAACATCTGTCGGAGCGATATGATATGAGACGGGAGGAATTAGCAGCACTGGTCCAGCAACCGGAATCGCACTATTATACAACAGATCCTAAAGAGATCGACTACGTTCTGGATGATCCAGATGAATACAAGGCAAAGAACGTTTTTAAATTACCCACAGAGGCCACCTGGGCGTTTTTACAAGAGAATGCCGAGCAGGATGATATCAAGGTTAAGATTGACAAGGCATTTACCATCATCGATGATATCCTGGCTGACACTGATCCCAACCTGAGAGGGATACTACCTCCGATCTTTGTTCGTAGCCAATTGTCAGCACGGCAAACGGGCGGGATCATCAACCTGTTCTCACAAAAGAAGTTTTCTGAAAAGGAGAACCCGGAATCAGATATCCTGGGCAGAATATACGAATACTATATCGGCCGGTTTGCAATGGCTGAAGGTTCTGGTGCCGGACAATTCTTTACACCGGGATCTATCGTTCGCCTCCTGGTGGAGATGTTACAACCATTTCATGGCCGGATCTTCGACCCCGCCTGTGGAAGTGGCGGAATGTTTGTCCAATCGATGAAGTTCATCCAGGAGCACGGCGGTAATAAAGGCGATATCTCGATTTATGGTCAGGATCGCTATGAAGGGACTCTGAGGTTGTGCAAGATGAATTTATTACTCAGGGACCTACCTTTTGACCTCAAAGTGGGTGATTCGCTATTGGACGATAAGTTCCATGACCTGAAGGCAGACTTTGTGATCGCCAATCCGCCTTTTAATGTATCCCAATGGCATCCAGAGGATCTGGCTGATGATGACCCAAGGCTATTTGGCAAAAGAACTGAATACACCACTGATGGGAATGCAAATTTTATGTGGATGCAGACCTTCTTTTCCCACTTGAATGATTTGGGAACGGCCGGATTCGTAATGGCTAATGGTGCGATGACTACTAACACAGTCGGTGAAAAGATTGTGCGGCAATACCTCGTTGATAATGGGGTTATCGACTGCATTGTCAGGCTCCCAGAAAAACTTTTCATGACTACTGGTATCCCGGCCTGTCTTTTCTTCCTCAGCAAAAACCGTGAGGGTAGAGATGGATTCCGGGAAAGGAAGGGAGAAATCCTTTTCATTGATGCATCCAAAATGGGTTCCATGGCTACGAGGAAACTGAAGGTCTTTAGTGATGAGGATGTGCAAAAGATTTCAACTGTTTATCACGAATGGCGGACCAAGACTGGAAACTATGAGGACATCGCAGGGTTATGTAGAGTGGCGACATTAGATATGGTCAAGGCTCAAGATTACAAATTAACACCTGGTATTTATGTGGGAACTGAAGAGTCAGTGGATGATGGAGTTCCTTTTGAAGAAAAGATAATTAGTCTAAGTAAAAAACTTTCTGCTCAATTTGTCGAATCACATAGAATCGAAGAGGTTGTATTAAAGAATTTTAAGAATTTTATTAATTAAGTATGGTCAAGAATCTGATCTATACCTCAATCGGTAAATCAATATTTGATCATTCCACATTTGTTAGTGAAACCACTAACCTTTATAGGTTTATTAGCCTTGAATCACTACTCAAAATCCTGTCGGGCAAGACTATTCGATTTTCAAACCCGACTGAGTGGGATGATCCTTTTGAAAAACACTTTCTTAATGCTGAGTTTAAAATTGGTAAGAAAAATTACACGTTGCCTTTGAGGGACAGGGCTTATTGTTTATGTTTCACGGGGACATATTCCAGTGAGGCGTATTGGTACACATACATTAGGAATAATGATGGAGTAAGAATAAGCGTTCAATCCGAGGCATTAATTAAATACCTACAAGACCAATTGTTGAATAATAGAGCGATTGAAACCATCTATATCGGTAAAGTTAAATATGAATTTCAGAAGAACATCGATGCCCATAAGAAGGAGTTAGGCCTCCTACCCGGATTTAAAGATTCCATTCTGAACAACGAAATTATTGAAGAACAAGTAAAACTACTTTTATTCAAACGCAATGCATTTGCGTATGAAAACGAGAGGAGAATTATTATTGTTAAAAAAAGTGATGTTATGACTCGCAAATCATTTATTGATTTGAAGATAGATCCTTTAGAGTTATTCCAAAATACAACTATTGTACTGGATCATCGATTGGGATCGTTTACTGCGGACCATTTTATCACATTTCTCAAAAAATATTTTGGTACGTCAACAATTCGGATTGTGAAATCTGGCCTAACTGATAAAAAGTATTCTTCAACAACAATTGTCTTATAAATAATGACAAACTGGGATAAGACCACAATTAGTGCAGTCGTTGACTTATTCGGAGGTGGAACACCGAAGACAACCGTCAAAAGATATTGGGATGGTGCAATTCCATGGATTAGTGTTGTTGATTTTCATGGGGATGCCAAACACATCATAAAAACTGAAAAGTGTATCACAGCGGAAGGTTTGAAGCATTCTTCAACAAGGATTTTGCCTTGTGGTAGTGTTATTGTATCAGCCAGAGGAACAGTTGGGGAGATCGGGGTGCTAAGTGGTGAAATGGCTTTCAATCAGTCATGTTACGGGTTAGTGGCGAAACACACGCTTGCAAGTAATGATTATTTATATTATTTGTTAAAATACAAAGTCCATCAACTCAAAAATCATTCTCATGGTAGTGTCTTTGATACAATTACAAGATCCACATTTGATGAAATTCAGATTGATTTACCGCCTATCCAAGAACAACATATTATCACTTCCATCCTCTCTACCCTTGATGACAAGATCGAACTCAACCTGGAGATGAACAAGACCCTTGAAGATATGGCGATGGCTATTTATAAGGAGTGGTTTGTGGATTTTGGGCCGTTCCGGGATGGTGAATTTGTTGATAGCGAATTGGGGCCGATACCGAAGGATTGGGGGATTTCCAGACTATCAGAGGTCTCATCCAAGATTACTGATGGGGCACATCTAAGTCCGAAGTCGCAGGACATTGGAATGCCTATGGCATCCGTTAAAGACATGACTGATTGGAATATAAATGAAGAATCATGCAGAAGAATCAGCAATACTGATTATCGAACTTTAGTAGATCAAGGATGTAGACCATTGAAAAATGATTTGTTGATTGCAAAGGATGGTAGTTTCTTAAAATATTCTTTCGTGGTTGAACAAGATCTGAATCTGGTTCTATTATCTTCAATTGCGATAATAAGACCGAATGGAAGACTTAATCCCCACTTATTGAATTTTCAATTAAAGTCAGATTCTGTTCACGAAAGGCTAAAGTCAATTGTAACGGGTGCTGTAATTCAACGTATTGTATTAAAGGATTTTAGGGAATTTAAGATTGTTTTGCCGCAACAGCAGGATCAAAAGATAATCGCTGACAAAATTGGGGCACTAATGGATCAGATCTGGAATAATAATAGAGAAAACAAAATATTAATGGAAACACGTGACTACCTTCTCCCCAAACTTATTAGTGGCGAAATTCGGGTCAAGGATGTAGAGCAGCATCCGCTATAAAGAGATCTCCATGGTATACCAAGGACAAAATAAGGTCTCACAAGGGGCTATGCAAAAGGTAGCCCTGGCGAGCAATCGAAAATCAAAAAAAAAGGTTGCCATTGGCAGCACTTCCCAACACAGGCAAGAGATATTGCAGAGATTACCCCGGTATTCAAAACGTAAGCAAAACGATAGAGAATCAATACAAGAAGTATCAGTGGATGCTATAATCCATAGGTTCAATATCCCCTTTAAAAAATTAAAAAAAATTGCCGGCAGTTGCGATATTTTTAAAAGGACCAGCCTCAGGCCAAAAATAAGGGATATCGCAAGTACTATTAATCCGAATGATTTTGACTTTCTCGCTGCCGTTTGTTCAGATAATCGCCTGGTAAATCTCTTGGTTCAATATAAAAAGAAGCCGATGCATCAAAAGCTGGTGTCAAAACAAAAGGTATCTGATGGATTCCACCTCATTTTAATTGGGAGAGAAAAGGCGTGAACAAACTAACCGAATCCGATGTAGAATTGGCTGCCATTGAGTGGTTGAATCAAGCAGGTTACTCATATATCCATGGATCTGACATCACCAGACCATTAAAAAGTGTTGTTCTTGAGGATCGGTTTCATGCATATTTGTCAGAGGCTTATCCTCAGTTACCCGAAAAGGAAGTGATGGAGGTCATGCTCCTACTCCTGTCCAATCAAGGAAGTGATATGGATTATCGGAACCGGGATTTTCACTTAAAATTGTCCACGGGTATTGACTACTCATGGACCGATAAGGCAGGCAATCTGCATTTAGAGCATATCTACCCAATCAATTATTCCAACCCTGAGCAGAACGATTTTCTTTGTGTCAATCAGTTCTCCATACAGGGAAAGAATGCAAGGAGGCCCGATCTGATCATCTTCATCAATGGTATCCCACTCATTGTATTTGAGTTTAAGAACCCATTTGATGCCACAGCCACGGTCGATAATGCCTTCAACCAAATACAGCATTACAGGGAGGATATCCCTATACTTTTTGAATATAATGCTCTGACCGTCATTTCTGACGGAACAGAAACCTTGTCGGGGATGTTTTCATCCGGTCGGGAGTGGTATGCACCATGGAAGTCGATCGATGGCGAAACGACGGTTGAAGATGGTCATGCCTTGCATTCCCTGATACTCGGACTATTGCCGAAACCAAGGTTGCTAACGTATATCCGGTATTTTATTTTCCATGAAGACCATAGTGGAACGCTGATCAAGAAAGGAGCAAAATACCATCAATTTTTCGGTGTGCTGGCGGCAGTAGAACATACTCTTGATGCAATCAAACCCAAAGGAGATGGGCGTATCGGGGTCATCTGGCACACCCAAGGAGCAGGTAAAAGTATTTCGATGGCCATCTTCACTGGGATACTTCGGCAACTACCTGAACTCAGAAATCCTACCATCCTTGTGCAGGTTGACCGGAACGACCTTGATCGCCAGTTATACGACAACTTCATCTATGCCAAGGATCTCACTGGATCAATTTCGCATGCTAAGACTACTATTGAACTAAGAGAGCTTCTTTCATCTGAAGGTGGAGGGGTTATCTTTTCAACTATTGAGAAATTCCGGCTGAGAGCTGATGAAAATGGTGACCGGGAGATAACGCACCCTGTATTATCTTCACGGGAGAATATTATTGTCATAGCTGACGAGGCCCACAGAACCCAATACGGCCTGTTGGATGGGTTCGCATCTTTTCTCAGGACCGCACTCCCAAATGCATCCTTCATTGGATTTACGGGCACTCCAGTGGATCTAAAAGATGCCGATACCTGGGAAGTGTTCGGGGAAACGATCCATGTATATGACATCAAACAGGCTGTCGAGGACAAGGCTACCGTCCCCATTTATTATGAACCACGGTTGGCTCAACTGCATTTATCCAATGAGGGGATCGATGAAGAGGCAGAAGAGATTGTCAGAGGATTGCCGATCGATGAATCCAACCACCTGAAATGGGCCGCTATTGATGATGCCGCTGGAGCTTATGAGCGGGTAAACAAGGTAGCAACAGACATTCTGGAACATTTCACGAAAAGAAATGCGATTCTTCCGGGGAAAGGAATGATCGTGTGTATGAGCAGGAGGAATTGCGTAAGGATGTATGATGCCATAACCGCCCTCCCCGGTTGCCCTGAGGTTGCAGTTGTAATGACCGGAAACATCTCGACCGATCCACCAGCATGGAACAAACATTTACGAACCACAGAAAGTCAGGAGGCGGTCAAATCCAGGTTTAAAGATCCTGATGATCCACTGAAACTGGTTATTGTCCGGGATATGTGGTTGACGGGATTTGATGCACCGGCAGTGCATGCCATGTATATTGATAAAATTATGCACGGTCATAACTTGATGCAGTCCATAGCAAGGGTTAACCGGGTATTCAGAGATAAACCGGGTGGAGTCATAGTTGACTACATTGGGATTGGGGACCGGCTGAAGGATGCCACCAAGAAATATACAAAAGGTGGAGGTCGGGGAGATGTGACAATTGATGTGGATGCTGCATTCTCAGAATTAGTGGAGCAATTGGGATTAGCCAATACCTTTTGGCCAGATGGTTTTGATTATTCGAGGTGGAGAGCCTTGTCTACTGGAGATAAACAATTGCTTGTCAGCAGGGCAGTAAACCATATTGTAAAGGAAGATCAGGTTTCGGAGGACTTTCTCCTGATAGAGAAAAAGGTTTCGGCGCTGACCACTATGGTTAGTTCACATCCCTTAATAAATAACATTAGTCTCGACATCATCTTCGTTCAGCACGTTGGGGTATGTGTGCGGAAATTAAAACATCCACCGGGTCCATCCCGCATGGCCGGTGAGGGAATTAAGGATCTTGTCAGGAGGAGCATTGAGTCCGATGAGATTGTCGATATCTACGCCATGGCCGGTGTTGAAAAACCGGATATTTCCATCCTCAATGATGATTTCCTGATTGGGGCAAAGGATAAGAAATCTGGTCTTGCCATCAAAGTTGAATTGCTCAGGCAGATCCTGAACAATGAAATCAAGTACCGGATGTCGAAGAACATCATTAAGTATACCTCGCTGAAGGAACAGGTGGAGAAAATTATCGAATTATACCACAAGAATGCATTCGACTCATATACAACTGTACTGGAATTATTAGAAAGGACGAAAGAACTCAAAGAAGAAGATCACCGCAAGAAAGAACTCGGTTTAAGCGAAGAGGAACTGGCCTTTTACGATATACTGGCCCATCACAAAGGTGCAATCCAGGATATCGGATTGATTGCAGACATTGTCCGTAACGTGACGGAGGCAGTTCGAAAAAACCTCCAGATCGACTGGTACAAGAAAGAGAACGCCAGGGCAGCGATCCGACTGGCTGTTAAAAGAGAACTCCGGGGAAAAGTGGATATTACAGAGTTAAATGCAATTCTGGTTGAGATTATTGAACAGGCAGAGGGGCAGTATAGGGAGTGGCCGATGGTGGGGTAGTATTATGGTTATTGAGGAAGAGTTTATTTTAATAGCGTCATAAATTGGACAAGGCCCAACTCGTACTTTTGGATTCTAAACCCTTATGTATCAATGAATTTATGGTATCTATTTTAAAATGTTCATGTTACGGTATCCATTTTACAACCAACGGGTTAATTCTTTGATACACTTGTTGATAACTTTAATTTCATTCTTTCCCAGAGTTGTTTTAATTTAGCATGACGATTTCATTTAAGCTGCTAAACCTCAAAGGGAAACATTGCTCAAATACTTTAGTAAAAATTTGTTTGGAAATTTAATAAAGTATACTTTGGCGCGTTATTTCAAAAATAAGACCCCAAAACCAGTAAACATGAAGGAAAATGGTAAGCTGTTGACCTTGTCCCCCAAGGCCAATGAAATTATTTGCAAGCAGACCGGCGTTTCGTCCATCGAAGAACTTGATCGCATGCCTTTTGGCAGTTTTTCAGATGTACCGCTCACGACTTCATCTGTTATGAAGATTTGGGGTATTATCCAAATGGTTATCCGGGGTAATGTAGCGTTGAAAAGAGGGCATATCTTCGATACCTTTGAATTGGACGCCGACTACAAGAAGAAAATGGCAAAATTACGTATGCCTTAATTCTTGTCCCTAAGCCCAATATCCCATGTTTAATGCTGAAGAACTTACGTCACTTAAGGCTCTAATACATGAGTACTATCAATTAAAACGAGCCATACTATTTGTTGAAAGTCTGGATCCCAAAACCAAAGTAAACATTCAGTTACTAAAGGAACAAAGGGATGCCTTAGACCATGTGATGAGCCTTTTCCGGAATAAAATTGATCCGAACCCTGCAGATAAGGATAATTACTTCAAAATCAATATTGAAAAGGCCTTGGGGCATTTTTACCGCGCTGGTTTTGACACCTATGATTGTGAGGTTTTAATTGCCAAAGATGAATTGGAGAATTTTCTACAAAACTTCCCACCAGATGTTTGCCATACAGTAATACCTGAGTATACGCAGAAGAAGAGTGCCCTTAGAAAACTCGTAACTAAGATGGCGGATTTACGGGGTCAGAAGGATGCAGGAATTGATCTCAGTCCAATTTTCAATGAGTATATTGAAAAACTACGTACATTCAAAGACATTTCCGATGAAATATACGGTTGTGAGGAGGAACTGAATAACTATAAAAATTCAGTAAAGAGGTTTTGGAAAAAGGAATTTTGGAAAGGTTTTGCCCTGGTTGTTTTGGGTGTTATGATAACCTTATTGTTTGAGATAGTTAAAGATTCCATAAAGGGGGAAAACCCTCATAACCTTCAAACTCCTCAAACAACTCAGACGCCTGCAAAGAGTTAATCATTATCTACGAATAACATTCTTCGCAAATTACCAACCGTTTTTTTCGTAATCCACGTACCACAAAGGAACAAAACCACAGATCATCATTGATTACACTGACTGTTTTAGTTCTCGCGTAAAAAACGGATGGTCAATCAGGTCTAACGCATTCTCCTTCGTTTTTATGCGAATATATTTCAGAAATGACCGCTCTGTCTTATGACCGGTAATCAGCATTATTTTAATTGTAGGGATTCCGGCATAATAAGCATTAGTGGCAAAACTTCTGCGAGCGGTATGAGTTGACACCAGTTGCCACTTGAACAAGGTTTCTTCATGTCTTAAATTGCCATTCGTCCTATGAATCAGTTCTTTACTATTTAATTTTGCTGCTGCTGCTATCTCTTTTAAATATTCATTGGTCTTCTGATTCGACAGGACCTTCGGCATATCCCAAACATATTTATTAAGAATGTTCAATACCTGCGGATTCACAGGAACAGAAATTGGTAAGCCAGTTTTGATCATACGAAGGGTTAACATATAACGGTTATCAACTGATTCAATGTTTTCCTTTCTTAATTGATGGTAGTCTGAATAACGCAATCCGGTAAGGCATCCTACGACAAACCAATCCCTGACACGATCCAATTTGCCATCTTGCTTTAGTTTCAGGTTTGCGATGGCATCAATCTCCGCCTCGTTGAGATAGATGGTGTCAGCATCTTCCTCAACCGTTTTAAAATGTTTCTTGCGGAAATCCTGATTGACCACATAACCACGATCATCAGCATCAGCCAGGAAGACCTTGATATTCTTGATATTTGTGCCGATAGTATTTGTGCTTGAAGGTTTTTCCATGAAATACCGGACAAACGCATCATAAAAATTCAGATCCATCTCGGTCAGACGATACTTTTTGCCGG
>Ga0114951_10001789_pt1 | contig 25657 bp, 14 predicted proteins | sample AM7aDNAmetaG_FD_88677 | JGI IMG/M metagenome (GOLD analysis project Ga0114951, IMG submission 88677) | Freshwater microbial communities from Finland to study Microbial Dark Matter (Phase II) - AM7a DNA metaG | ecosystem: Environmental > Aquatic > Freshwater > Lake | place: Finland: Lake Alinen... | reverse complement strand
GTGGATCGGGCCGACTTCAGCCAGTCCAACGCCTTGACCGGCACGGTCGGTGCGGGCCAGTCGTATGCGGACCTCTCCTCGGAAGTCACCGGCTATCTCAATTCGGTTCTGACTGGTACCCCCAACGGCCCGACGCCGGAACTGGGCTCCAGAGCCACGATTCGCATGGGCACCTCGACCAACGGCAACACCGTCAGCATGCAGTGGCGTCTGCGGCAGGCCGATGAAATCGGACCCGGCGACGGCACCCTGCTGCCTAAGGGCGATGGGCTCATCGCCGATGTGGTCAATATCACCGGCATGCAGGACGGCAGCAACATCACCTCGCACAACGGCCTGATCAGCAAGACCGACGTCTATACCCTCCAGATGTCATACAGCAACGCCGGTATGGGCTCCATGGAATCGGTCTATGCCGCCACCGGCAAGATCCAGCTGGTGTATCTGAATCCGGGCACGGCCGATCATTACGGCACGGCGCAGGATCATTGGGAGAACGCCGTGCTGGGCAACTTCAGCAGCGGCGACCTGATGTATGTCAACTTCCAGGGCTCATGGGACCAGTTCGTCGACCCGACGGAGCGTGCCTTGCTCTACGGCGGCCTGATCGCCGGGGACACCTACGGCACGATCGACGCCAGCGAACTGTCGCACTTCCTGGGCTCGTGGGGCGTGGACATTACCAGCCACGACGTCTGGGCAGTATTGAACCACAACAGTCAGTTCTCGGTGGTGCCGGAACCGGCGAGCTTGGGTCTGTTGGCCCTGGGCGCCGTCGGCCTCCTGACCCGCCGCCGTCGCCGCGCGGCTTGAAACGGATACTGCAGGATGGAACTGAAGGAAGGAAAAATACCTGGGTGAGGGAGTACTGAGAGCCGTTATCGCAACGAAACCTACCGTGGCCGCGTCCGAAAGGGCGCGGCCACTCTCATTTTGCTGCGAGTCGGATTGCAGGCGTAACTGACGTTGGGAGTCGGTGTGGCTCTAGAACCCGCGGACCTCTTGCGTCATATAGGTCGGTTCATCGTTGAGGCACATACGGAGAATCAAGATTGCCAGTGCCGTGGGATAGCGCTGAGTTCCCGCATCGACTTCCTTGTGATAGGTGCCCCAGGAACCGTCTGGGCGTTGCAGTTTCACCAATTGCCGCATGGCGCTCATGCGCCACGCCTCCCACGCGTCGGAGCCGCGCAGGTAATGAAGCCGCGTGGCGTAATAGGCGTAATAAAGTGGAAAATCCTCGATATCATCGGCCTGCGTGCCGGCGAACAGGTGATGGTCGAGAGACCCGACGGCCGCATCCCATTCGCGGCTATGCTCGCCATACAACTGAAAGACCAGTGCACCGATCGCATCGCGGATGGTTGCGGCACCGCCTCCGCCGCCGGCATAGTAGGCAAACCCCTCTTTTGTGCGTGTCTTCTTCACGAATCCCACTGCGTCCTGCAGCGATTCACGCATGCCGTCGGGCTGGATATCCGCGGCCGCGCAGGCATTGAGCGCGATCACGCACCATCCGGAGACCGAAAGATCGGCGTCGGCGGCATTGGCCGTGTAACGCCACCCGCCGAAACTTGGATTGGTCTTCAAGATCGCTCGCCACGCCACAGGGCGGCGGTCGGTGAGCTGGGCCGCGAGAATAAAGTTTGCCCCCTGTTCCGCCAGCGCCTTGGCCGCAGGACTGCGCGGCGCCATCTCTGCCAGGGCCAGGGTCGCAATCGCATTGCAGTACATTGGCGATCCGGCCCTTGTCAGGCCGCTGACGGTTTGGCCATTCCACTGCACCGTTGGCACTTCGTGGAACTGATTCTTAAGCCACGGCAGATACTCTTTTTCGATGACCTCCTGATGGGCGCCGGAACGATCCGAATCCAGTGCGGCCATCACCAGGCTCTCAATCGCCGGGGCAAACGCGAGAGGATCGTTCGTCTTGGAGGGGGTGGTACTCAGGAGATTCGCCGTGCCCTTTTCGATTGCCGCCAGAACCGCGGTCTTATCCTGTTCGGTCACCTCCACTTTCAGACGCCGCAGTTGCAGCGTGAACGGCGACTTGGCCACCGAACCGCGCACGAACACCTGATAGTTTCCGCGTTCCAGCACCGGGAAGAACAGGTAAGAACCCAGATCGGTGTCCAGCACGTAGTCGAAGAGCAGCTCGCGTCCGTGCATGATCTGCACGGCAAACCGGGGATATACCTGCCTGGCGGTGGGCGTCAGTTGCATGGTGAGCTCCATGACGCCGGGATCCGTGACCTTGTAGATGAAAGAACTGGGCATGGGGTAACCGGCGCCATTTGCCGGCACCACATCCTGCACAGCGATGCCGTCCTGCAGCGGAGTGGCATCCGACGGCTGCGCGGCATAGGCATGGAATGCCAGCAGCGGAACAATCATTGTGGCGGCGACGACCCGAGATCTACCGTGATTATTTCTCATCATGCCCCTCGATTTTCCGCGCCAGATAATGCGTTGTCTCCAGGTACCCAAGTTGGCACGCCGGCTTTGCCGCGTTCACATTGATCGTGCCGGTCTTGAGCAAAGCCCCCAGTTGCCCCGCCAACTGATCGTCCGTGAACGCCGCAAACGTGCCGGCAATGTCAGTGGCATCCGCCCAGCACTTCATGGCCTGAAGGGTTTGCTGGATGGCTTCGTCTTGGCGTATGCCGCCGGCGCGAGAAGCGCAACAGACGCGCCATGCGATGCAGGCATTGCGGTAGGTGCGCGGAGAACCCGTTTCGACGGCGCTTGGCGTCTGCTGGGTTGTGTCTTCTGTCGTCGCGCCAGGTTGCGACGCATTTTCCTGGATCGTCTGAGTCCAGTTGGTCGATCCGCACAGACCATCTTCCGTCACACCGGAATAATCTCCCGTTGCGCTGTCGCAGGCGTAGTAACCGGTGAGTTCGCGAAAGCCGTCCGTCACATATTGAACCGGGATCACCACCATGCGACCGGCCTCAAGATCGCGGCGGGCCTGGCGTTTGATTTCTTCAGACAAGCTCAGCGCCTCAAGCTGCCGCCGGTCGTTGCGGTTCAAGTACAGCAGCTTGGCGTGCGGGCGTTCCACCCTGACCGGAACGATCGACAACCCCGGCGACGACAGATCGACCTCCACCTTTTGTGTGGACCGGTCGCTGAAGGTCACGCGCAACGCTACTTTTCCATAGCTATCGGCCTCGTCCGGCGGCGGAAGCAGGAACAGCCCATCCGGCGCGGTGGGCCCGGCCGCCTCCCCCTCCTCTTCCTCCGAAGGCGCCGCCTGAGCCTTGTCGACCACGCGCACAAACGCGCCACAAATCGGCACATCATGGGTGTCCACGAGCCGGCAGCGAATCACCGTCACCACCGACTGAATCGTGTCCGCCAGGCCGACGGGAAACACGGGGTCGTCGAGAATCGCCATCGGCTTGCCGCGGAAGGTGCAACGGAAAACCTCCATTTTTTCAGGCCGACCGTTGATGTTCATGGAAAGCGTGTCCGGCCCGACCGGCACCAGCGGTGCGGCAAACTCCACCGGCCGGGTTGTCGCCACATCGGCCTTGGGACCGTAACGCCCCTGCATCGTCAGAGGGATGCTTTGTCCCGATTTGATCAACTGGTAAACCTTGCGCGAGAACACGAACGAAGTCTCGTTGGCCTGTTTGCTGTCGCCGGCGCGGTACCACGGATTATGAATCGTGGCGTTTTCCAGTGCTTCCGGCCGAACCTGCCGCGTCCCGGCCACGGGGAATACTCCAGCCTGAATTCGCCAATGATAGGCCAATGCGCCATCCACACTCAGCAGGCGATTCTGCTGTTCCGTCGGTATCTTCTCTTCCTCCCATTTCAAATCGAATCGCGTCTGCGGCTGCGCCAACGACAGACGCGCGCGATCGACGCTCGTCAGCAGCGTATACCCCGGCGACGTTGGCGGGGTAACGTCGGCCGCCAGCAGGTCTGTCTCCACCGCCACCGCTGCGTCATCAACATCCTTGAACAAACCCGCACCTGATGCCGCCAGTGCCACCGCATCCCTCTCTTGTGCCAGCCGCGATGCAACATCCTGGCGGATCGGCACCCCATGAATCTCGAATCCCTGGAGCGTCCAGCGTACTTGCACCTTGGAAACCGCGGTGTCCTTCGACTGCGAACCCGGGCGCACGGTGAAAGTTGCGACATTTGCCGAAGACCTCTCCTGCTCCAGCGAACGCAGTGTCATCCGGATCTGCCAGAGCCGCCGCCCGACGTTGTCCGCCATGTCGTCCTTGAGCATCGTAAAGACATCGAACGTGGAGCTGGAAGGCAGACCGCTGAACTGCTCCAGGAACTGCTGTTCGAGTGACGATTCAAGGAACGACCGCACCTGCGCCGCGCGATACGCCGCCACCCGATCGCCCGCAAATCCGACGCGATCGATTCGCAGATCGAGCGCATAGGCCAGTCCGCCCGGCAGCTGGGGCGCTACGAACCGCGACAGCATGAGCACCCGCGGCTGATCCCGGCGCGCCGTGACCTTCATCTGCTTTTCCATCCCTTCAAGCAGATCGTCCGACGCCAGCGCATAGTCGAGCAATCCCAGGTACGCCGGGGCCTCGATCGACTTTTCCCGCCCTCGCTGCTTCAGCAGCAGTTGTTCCTTTTCCCGCACGTATGGGCCGATGCGGCATGGAATGACCACGAACTCATGTCGGTCGCCCACGTTGGCGCCGCGTGCGCCTGTTCGATTGTCGCGATGCCACAACTCGCGCACGCTCACCAGCGTTGGAACCTTTGCCGCTTGCCCAGGGACACGCCACGTAAAGACCAGATCCTCGCCCTCGGCATCCTCCGGCGCCGCCGCTTCAAGCGTCGCAGCCGCACCGGCTCGTAATGTGATCCGACGTTTGCCTCCCGCCAGGATCTCCACCGAATGCACATCGCCCACCAACGCACCGGACGGCCCATCGTATATAGGCGTATCTTTGGGCTCGGCCTTGGTCTCGACGCGATGCACAATTGTCAAATTCAGCGGCGGCGGATTGTCCTGCGATTTGTCGCGCCCGGGCGCGATCTCGTCCAACGAAACCGTGCGGCCCGCGCCGGCCGCGGACAGCAGCGCCTCCGCCAGCAGCTTCTTCTCTTCCACGGATGCCGCACCATTCCACAACGCCCCGAGCGCACCCTTGACGTTGGCGCGATAGTCCAGCGTCGGCATTTCATCGCGTACATAGGCAATGATCTTGGCCGGATCGTTGTGCAACTCCGCGGCCTTTGCCTTGAAATAGTCGAATCCCGAATCCTCGACGGCCGCCGGATGGCAATGGCGCAGCAACAGCAAGATCACCACGATTGCCGCGGCCAATAAAACGCCCACCACGATCGCGCGTCGCCTGCGCGTTGGCACGGCTGTCTCCGGCATGGCCCCAACTCCCAAATCACGAACCATGACTCGATGGAACGCTTTGGCTGTACTGACTTGACGAAACCCACTATTCCGCCGGCGCTGGTGATGCGCCTTTCAGCGGCTAGAAAAAGTATAACGCGGCAGGCCCGCGCAACAAGAACAAAATCTCTCGAACTCTATGGCCAGCGGCGTATCCGGAATTTCCCTTGATACTCCGGAATTCTCTCCGTGAGGGTGCTACCATTAAAAACCAAAAACTCTTTTTGAGGAGATATCTATGCTTACGCAGAAAATGTGGGCCGTGGCGGTGGCAGCAATGCTGCTGAGCGCCGGAACGCTGTGGGCGGCGGACGAGGCGAGCAAGGAAGTCACGCTCAAAGGCACAATGGAATGCGCCAAATGCGTGCTGCATCAAGGGGACAAGTGCCAGAACGTCCTGAAGGTGAAGGAGGGAGACAAGGACGTGCTCTACTACCTGGCTCCGAACAAGGTCAGCACCGATTATCACAAGAATGTCTGTTCCGCACCGAAAGAGAATGTCTCCGTAACCGGAACCGTCAGCGAAAAAGATGGAAAGAACATGATCGAGGCGACCAAGATCGAATAGTCGCCGCCCCGCTCGTTACATACGAAAGTCCAGGGCCCCGCGCTTGCGCGGGGCCTTGCTTTGGGTGGGTCCATGCCTATCGCACGCCGACTGCAACCATTCCCCGCAGACTTGCATGAAACCCCTCGTTGGCCGATGATTTCCTGCCCGGAGCAGTTTCACGTGAACCCTTGATCTTGCGGAAGGAATGCGCTTTATGGCCAAGTACAGCCCCACCAAAAACGAGAAATTCACCTTCGGTCTCTGGACCGTCGGCAACGTCGGACGCGATCCCTTCGGTGGGCCCGTCCGGCCCCAGCTTACCCCCGTCCAGATCGCCAAGCTGCTCGGCAGCGTCGGCGGTGTTCACGGCATTAATTTCCACGACAATGACCTCGTCCCCATCGACGCCACCCCCGCCGAGAAAGCCAAAATCGTCAAAGACTTCAAGAAGGCCCTGGCCGACAACGGCCTCTGCGTTCCCATGGCCACCACCAACCTGTTCGGCGATCCGATCTTCAAAGACGGCGCATTTACCAGCGGTGATGCCCGCGTGCGGGCCTATGCCCTCCAGAAAACCATGGCCGCCATGGACCTCGGCGCCGAATTCGGCGCCAAGACCTACGTTTTCTGGGGTGGTCGCGAAGGCGCCGAGACCGACGCCGGCAAGGATCCCACCGAAGGCCTCAAGCATTTCCGCGACGCCCTCAACTTCCTCTGCCAGTATTCCATGCAGAACAACTACGGCTTCCGCTTCGCTCTCGAAGCCAAGCCCAACGAGCCCCGCGGACACATCTACCTCGCCACCACCGGAAATATGCTGGGCTTCATCGAAACGCTGGACTATCCGGAGATGGTCGGCGTGAATCCGGAAGTCGCCCATGAGGCAATCGCCGGACTGAACTTCACGCATCACGTCGCCCAGGCCATCGATGCGGGAAAACTCTTCCACATCGACCTCAACGACCAGGTCCCCGGCCGCTACGACCAAGACTTCCGCTTCGGCGCTGCCGACATCAAGCAGGCCTTCTTCCTCGTCAAGCTGCTCAATGACCATGGCTATAACGGCTCGCTCCACTTCGACGCCCACGCCTACCGCTCGGAAGACTATGAAGGCGTGAAGGATTTCGCCCGCGGCTGCATCCGTTCTTACATGATCCTCAAGGAAAAAGCCGCCCGATGGAACGCCGACAAGGAGATCCAGGCCCTGCGTGCCGAGATCAATGTCGCCGACGCCAAGCTCGATAAACTCTTCAGCAACTTCTCCGATGATGCGGTCAAGACGCTCAAGGCCATCAAGTTCGATCGCCCCAAACTCGGCGCCCGCGGCCTGCCTTACGAGAAGCTGGACCAGCTCACCATGGAACTCCTGATGGGCATCCGCTGAACGCATCCGGAAACCCGCCCGCGCTCAGATCCAATCAGAACCGCCAAACGCAATACCCCGGAACGCAAGTTCCGGGGTATCCTTCTGCGCAAATAAATTCCGAACGAACTCCAACGTATCAAGAGATGAGAAGGCCAGGTAGCGGATCTGGAAGACCGCGGAAGATGGCGTCAACCAAGAAAAAGGGCCGATCGATTGATCGGCCCTTCGCGGAATTACAGGAAGTTATTGAATGTTTCAGTTCTTCGGAATGCCGATGCCCGGGGCCTGCGTACCTTCATTGATGCCGACGCCGGCGGTTCCCAGGTTATTGGGGATACCGGAGTTCACACCGCTCGCCCGATCATAATTGGGGCCGAATAGGCGGGTTTCCTCTTCCTTCTGCACGATGATCTTCGGCCGCACGAGAATCAACAGCGTGCGTTCATCCTTGGTCATCGAGCGGTTGGTGAACAAACGATTGATGCCCGGAATCTTCGAGAGCACCGGCACGCCGACTTCGATTTCGGCCTCGCCGACGATCTTCTGGCCGCCCAACATGAGCGTGCCGCCGTCGGGGACAGAAACCATGGTATCGACGGCGGTGTAGGAAATCGTGGGCAATTGCACGAAGCCGCCGCCGACGAGGGTCGAACCAATGACGTCCAGGGGATTGAAGCCGAAGACATCAAAGGTATCCAGACGGTCCAGGTGGGAGAGCTGCGGGTGGACCTTCATGACGACGTAGCGGCGATCCGCCGAGACGGTGGCCTCAACGTAGAGCACCACACCTGTGGTCAGGGTCGAGACCGTCAAATTCGTCGCGATGCTGGGGTTACTCGGCAGGTTGATGGCGCTACTGCCGCCGGTCGAAGTCTGGTTAAAGTTCGAGACAAAGTTCGTCTGTTGGGTGACCGCGATATAACCGCGCTGGCCGTTAAAGAGCGTAACGCGCGGCGATGTAACAGTGATGGTGCGCCGGTCAGCCTGCGTCGCACGCAGCAACAGGTTTAAGTTCCAGGAATTGAGGACGCCGCCGCTGCCGCTGATCGCCAAGGCATCGGGGTTGCCGCCGCCTGCGGTGCCACCAGTCCCCAGCAAGCCGGCAAGAGTACTTGGCACGCCGCTTGAAGGAACAGCGCCGGTGATCGAACTGGCACCATTGAGGTTGTTATTGCCAATGTTGAGTTGGCCCATACCCGGGACCATGCCGAAGAAGCCGGGGGAAATGCCCAGCTGCCAGCCGAGGCCGAAATCATCCAGGAAGTTGGTATCGAGGAGCAAGATGCGGGCTTCGATAGCAATCTGGAGAGCCCGGGTTTCACGAAGTTGCGCCAGCAGATTGTAAACTGCAAACTGGTTATCAACGGTCTGGTTGATGATCAGCTGGCCGTTAAGTTCGCTGATGGAGGCAAATCCGCCCTTATCGCGCCACGAATCGGTGGCGACGATGGACTGAATGGTGTCTTTGATATCTTTGACGATATCGTCGCGTGACTTAGTGGCAGAGCCTGCGCTGCCGCCGGCGGTGTCTGAGAAGAGGTTACCCGACGCGTTACCGCCGCCGCCGCCGCTGCCACCGGACGTGGAACCGTTCTTGGTCACGTCGGAAAGGTTGAAATCGGGTGGCTTGATGTTGTTGTCGGGCTGCACCAGCATATCGCGGATGTCGTAGACGCGGATCACGGTGTACTTGGGGGAGTTAAGTTCTTCGCGCGTCGTAATGGTGATGACGCCGTCGTCGATCGTGTAGCCGAGATTGGCGGTGCCGCCGCCGACTTCCGAGAGGATGGTGGTCAGGGCCTTGCGGAAGGGCACTTCGCGAAGGTTGACCGACACCTGCGTATTGCGATCGATGCCCGCGCTTTCCAGCGTTTTCCAATTGACGAAGATGTTCGTGTTGGTGTTGTCGCGAAGGAAGTTGACGACTTTTTCAAAACCCTGGTTTTCCGCCGAAATTTCCTTCACATTTTCTTCAAGGCGGTCACGGACCAGGCGATTGGCCGGAGATTCCTGGCTCGAGGTGTCGCCCACACGCGTGCGGGTCAGTTCGATCCAGTCTTCCGGATACACCAGCAAGTCCGCGTACGGAATCAACTGGTCGCGGCTGATGAGCATCTGCCGGACGTTTTCCGCGGCCTCTTTCTGCACCAGTCGGTCGAACTCGCGGTAATTGATGCGATCGCCGATCAACGCCAGCGAAAGCTTGGCGCTCGAATTGTTCGGATCGATGAGCAGAAGCTGGCGAAGGGTATCGGCGGCTTCCTTGTATTGCTGATTCTTGATGAAGGCGTGGGCATCAGAGAAAAGGCGATCCACGCGCTGCGCCCGCGTCTTCTCACGCATCGCGGCGCGGGCCGCATCCGCCAGGGCGGCATCCCGCTCGGCCTTGGTTTTCTGCGCCGCATCCCAGACGGCTTTGTTGTCGGAAGCCAGTTGCATCTGTTTCTGGGCCGAATCGCGGAGCGAATTCGCCTCGGATTCCGAGAAATACTGGCGACTCGTATCGATGATGCTGATCGCCAGCCGGGCGTTCTCGATCGCTGAAGCAAAGTTATTCTTTGCGGCTTCGTCGGTCGAATTCTTGAGGGCAATGTTGTAATGGGTCAACGCCTTTTCCCGCTGGATGGCGTCGGCATCAATGGTTTCAGTCAGCAGACCGGTTCCGGCCGGGGCGACGGTCACGGACGGCGCGGCAACCGGTGCGGGGGCCGCCGGAGCGATCTCAACGCCAGGAGCGGACGGCGCGGCAACCGGGGCCGCGGCGGGAGTTTCCGGAGCAGGCGCGGCAACCACGACGCTCGGCGCCGCGGCAGCCTTGGCCATCGCCACTCGTTTCTCGGCGATCTTGCGTTCGAGGGCGTCCGGCTTGGCATTATCCTGCCAGCCCAGATCGGCGCCCACCGCCTTGATCGTGTTCACGGCATTCTGCGATTCATCGAGCTTGCCCGCGTCATAGAGGCCTTGCGCGTCCTTGAGCAGTTCGCGCATGGCCGGCGCCTTGGCCGCCTGCTTTTCCTTGACCAGCGCCAGTTGAATCTTGGCCTTTTCCTTCAGATCAGCCGAGGCGGTGGCGTCTTCCGTCACCGTCTGGAACAGCCGCGCGGACTGTGCCAGCTTGTCGGAATCCATCGCCGCCTGAGCGGCATCGAAGGTCGCATTGGAATTCGACGCCTTGGACAACGCCAAGTCGGTATTCTTGATGAGCTCCGTCAGCTGGTTCCGCTGATCTTCCGGCAGTTGAGCCGGATCGATTTCCAGCAGAACCTTCTTGGCTTCGACATACTGTTGCTGCTCGAAAAGTTTCGAGCCGCGATCCAACAGTGATGCCGCTGACGGCTTGTCCTGAGCCAACAGCTCACTCTGAGTGCAGAGCAGGCCAGCCGAACCCAGAAGCGTGGAAGAGACCATCCCCGCAGCGAGGACCCGAGAACGAAGACGCTTCTTCAAGGCGTTACTCCTATTACCGCACATACCCGAAGAACTTATAACCATCTAAACGGTTAGCGGGCGATCCTGAACAGTTCACGTGAGGCCGGCGAGAGAGCCGCGGCGATTTCCGCCGCGATCCACCGCACCGAGCAATGAAGTCAGGAATGAGACACCACAACCACCCGTTTCCAAAAGTTTTCTTTTGCCATCCCTGGATCTGAAGACACACCCAACCAGCCTTTCGGGTGTAACACACGGGCATCCTAAAAGCAAAGTGCCCGCCTTGCAACCACTTCTTGCTAAAATCCGCCAATTCACTCGGCGAATTCCAGACCTTCCGGACCGAAGGGTTGCCTCTTCGCCGGAAGCGCCGTTCTTATCGCTCAGCAGGCGCCGGAGACGGCCCCGCCGGACCGGTCTTGATTTTGGGCGTGGTCGGAATTAGCCCGGGCCGGTAAACCTGCGGCTCCAGCTCCCGCCGCAGCGGATCCAGTGAATCCCGCCGCACGCTTCGATGAACCAGTTCACCATCGGGGCTCAGCACGATCACCGTCGTGTCGTCCGTGCCGGCCACCACATCGACCAGCACATAACCTGTGGTGAAATCGACGCCCTCGGGAATTCCCATCACTTTGCGATGGGCGCCGATGGACGTGCCCGGCTGTTCGGATTCGTCATAGACAAACCAGCGCCCGCCGGTCCATTTGAAAATCTTGACCGAGGCCTCGCGGCTCGTGGCTGCACCGATCTGACTCATGAAGAAGAAGTATTGGTTGGCTTTGACCAGTACCGTGCCGGGAACATTGGTCCAGGCCGAATAAAGCCACGGCTGGTTTCGTGCTTCTTCATCTTTCAAGCCAAACGCCTTATCGAGGCGGAACACAGGGTTGAACATGCTGATGCGCACGCGGTACTGATACACGTGCTCGGGCCTGACGGTTTCATCGTGGAACCAGAATGGCACAACGGGCATGGACAGCAACGTGTTCAGGTCCGCCGGGGCCACCGGAGCGGCTGCGGTAGGCTGCGTGGTTGCGCCCGTCAGCGATGAAGGAGGAGCTTCCGGCGGCGGCCCGCCGTAGCCTGGAGGCGGTCCGCCCATGCCACCGGGACCGGACGGCGGAGATGTTCCGCCCGGGCGGTTGAGTAAAGTCTGGATCGCGTCCACTTTATTCTTTTGCTCGGCCGCGTCGGTTTCACTGAGCGTATGCGCGCTGAGCGTTGGAACGATCGGTTTGCCGTCCGCCGCGTTCAGATAAAACGGCGGCAACAGGATGTCTTTCCAATGCTGGTTCAACATATCCAGGGCCAGCAGAACATTTTCCTTGCTGGTGCTTTCGGTCAGATTCAGATTGAAGTTCTGAACGAGTCTGGTCGGGGGAACATCTTCCCACTCCGTCCAGACGTCGTTGGATTTCTCCCGCCGCTGTACCTGAACCTTGTTGAAATTCACGCGCTGGGCATAGGCGGGCAGGGCGTTTTCGGGTTTGCCACCGTAATTGATCATCGACGCGCGGTAATCGAGCAATGGGAAATCGCCGACGATATCGACCCAGTTCAAGTCCATCTTGTCGGGAAGCGCCGCCTTGATGGCGGCCGCTGCCGGCGGCGCCACTGGCGGTGCCCCGGGCGTGGCGGCCGCTGGCGGAGGAGGTAAGACAACGCTTCGGTACGCCGCTGCGGTGAGGTCTATCGGAGCTGGAACGACAGGGATAACGATAACCTGACTGGGAGGTGGCGGGGGTGGCCCGACGCCACCAACTGGCACGTTCAGCGGCGCAAATTGCGGAATCGTTCCGACCAGCAAAGACTGGGGCAGGGGCTGGTTCCTCAGCCGCTTGTAACGGGGGACATATTCGCCGTGCAGGCTGATCGAGTTGGGATCGACGAGCTTGGCGGTTTTGGCACGTTCCTGATCCAGCCGTTGCACGACTTCCGTGACTTTCCCTTCCACTTGCTCGCCGGAGAGCGGTGGTTGAACCACGTCGATCGTCGTGGGCTGCAATAACGCCATGTAGAGCAGGTAAGCCGTGCCGGCGGCAGCGACCAACAGCGTCGCCTTCTCCACGTGCTGTTCCACGAGATTCATATTCTTAATGTTCATGATGGGATCTCCATCGCCAAGAGCGAGAGTTTCGTTGCTTCCGCGGGATCACTTGCCAACAGGGATACCCAACTGCACTTTGATGTTGTCGGGCATGATCGGTTCGGTCCATTTACGAAATAGCAGCGCCTCGGCCGTCACCTCAACGCGTATGCACTGCACGTTGCCGTAAAGGTAGCCGTTGCTGGCGGCTTCAAAGGGATCCACCGCGGTCTGTTTTACGTTGAGTATCGTGTAGCCATTGTTTTGCTTGTAGAGCTGATCGAAGAACTCCTCCAACTTGGCCGGATCGACGACCATGGCGATATCCACCAGTACCACACCGAATTCGGTGTTGCTGACCCGTCCGGTCAGGCTCTTGGAAAGGTTCACGGCGGAACTGGAGGACTTGTCCGTGCTGTAGAACAGGCCGCTTGCATCGCCGGTGCCCGACGATCCGACGCCGATTTTTTCCAGACGTTTGATGCCGGCCTCACCGACATTTGCGGCCGACTTATTGACCGCGGCGATCGCGTTGATCACGTCCTGCTGCAGCCAGGAATGCACCAGGGTTTCAAAAATCTGCTGGTCGTTGGGGGCCACCGTGCCGCCAAACCAGGGCTCGCGCTGGAAGCTGTCGAGCGTCACATACATGCGGATATTGCGCGCCCGCTCGGAAACCTTGTCGCGAATGAATGCGATATCCGCCTTGCCCATGGATCCGACATCGATGACCCGCGTAGTGATGGCATTCCGGTCGACCTTCGCCGCGTCCATCTCTCGCTTGATCTCGAAGAGCTTGTCGATTTCAGCGGCGGTGGGCGGAGCGGCGATCAAATCCGGCTGCTTCGGCGCCGCCAGTTTGGCCACCCAGGCCGGAACCATGCTCTCGTAATCGTCTTTGAAATTATGCGGATCCGCCGCCACCCGCGGAAGAAAGTGATCTTCTTCCTTCCCGCCCAGAAGCGGAATTTCGCGCCCATCATGCTGCACCACGCGGCGCTCCTGGTTCTGCTCGGCCGCCATCGCCGCGATGGTCTTCATCTGCGCTTGCATCTGCTCCTGAATTTTTTCGCGTGCCTTGTTGACGTTTTCATCGACCGCCCCCGTGAAGGTGGGACCCTCGGGGATAACAATGTTAATTTTATATAAGCCCTGTGCCTCGGCAACTTTGTTATACCGATCCTTCATCTTGACCCGCAGTTCGTCCTGCCACAGTCCGATCGGCCAGACAATTGCGCCGAGGAACAACAACACCACTGCGCCGCAGATGATCAGGTAGAGATTGGCTTTTACAAACTTCATGAATGCCTCCGGGGCGGTCATGCACTTGGGCGAAATACGGGGCCGAAACGCCGACTGGCACCCCTGACTTATCGCACGTGTACCTTGAACGTCAACGTAAACCGGTAATATCCATACATAAACGTAGGCCCGGTACCGGGCTTACCGTCCTTCGGCGGAACAACCTGGATCATCGCATCGATCGGCCCCTCAATGTCCTTGCCCGATGCGCCAAAATTCACATCCACCACCGGCATGCCCGGCGTTGGAGCGTGCAACCCCAGCATTTCGGGAATGAACGCATCCCAGTATGGGCCGTGGACATTGCCCCAGACTTTCGGAATCGATGAGGTGGAACCGGATGCCGGACTCCTGAGATAAGAACCGTCATAGCGAACTTCAGTAGCCTCAGAGAAATCGAAATAGTACGGTCTGGCAGGTTTCTCTTCGGTCGCCTTGCTCAACGGTGAGATCTTGTTGAGCGATTTGATGTATTCGACCACCAACTGGCGACCTTGCGAATGCGGTGTGTATCCCTCGATGACCACTTTGAAGCCCCGGTCGGATGGACCGTAAACCTTGCCCGCAGCACCCGCTGCTGCTGGGGCTTCTGTACTGGAGGCCAGATTCAGCGTCGAAAGACTGCCCACGTATTCCGTCATCACCGATAGCACCGTAATGCTGCGGCCGGGACCACCCAAGGCCTGGTCGCTCGGCTTCGTCGCCTGCGGCAGCGCTTCATAAATGTCACGAACCAGATAGGGCCAGATAGAGCGCTGGTCCGCCAACTTCACGTAGCCTTCCACGATCGCCTTATCGTTGTCGAACGAGAGGCCTTTGCTCTTGTAATCGCTGGTCAGCTTCTTGGCGGCCAGGATTTTGGTGTTATTCGTGGCCTGCAAACTGGCGAGCGTTTCCCAGTTTCCGCGGTCTCCCCAGACACGGAAGCCCAGCGCCGCCACCCCGACCACCACCGCCGCCGTCGCGCCAATAAACCACAGTTGCTTCTTCCGCCACAGCATCTGCCGGGCAATCTCGACCGGCAACAGGCTGGTGTCGATCGTTGCCAGTTCCAACCCCTGCAGGGCCAGACCGTACGCCCCGCTCATGGCGAGAATATTTTCCTGCAGCCCGGCGGCCAGGCGGCTCTCGGCACTGATCTTCTTGAAGCTCTCCAGCCGCACGACGTCCAGCTTGAGTTCCTGCTGCAGGTATTTCTGCAAATTGGGCAGGCGGAACGGATTGCCCATTCCGATGATGCGCTCCAGCTTGCTGTCGCGGTGCGTCGAGTTGTAGTGACCGATCGACCGCTGTATCTCCGCGACCAGGTCGGCGAAAATCGGCCGCATCGCCTGGAAAATCTGCTTGGCATACTTGCTGGTGGCGGCATTCTTCTTGAGTTGCTCGGCGCGGGAGAAGGGCTGCTTGAAACTCTTGGCCAGTGCGTCCGTAAAGTTATTCCCGCCGATGTTGATCGTCCGCATCCAGAGCCGCCCCTGGTCGGAAACGATCAGATCCGTGTGCTCCGCCCCGATGTCGATGATCACCGTCCCCTTCCCCTCGGACATGCCGTCATAGACCGCAGCGTTATACACCGCCAGCGGAGACATCTGCACCCCGTGGACCGTCATGTTACTCTGCTGAAAGTTGGAGAGCACCTGGGTCACCAACTCTTTTTTCATGGCAAAGATGCCGACTTCCACATCGGGCGAATCGGCGGACTGAAAGGTCTGGTAGTCCCAGTTCACCTGGTCCAGCGGAAACGGAATCTGCTGAATGGCTTCGAAACGGACGATTTCCGGAATTTTCTTCGGCTCCACCGGGGGCAGTTTGACGAACCGGGCAAAAGTGGTGGATCCGGGTACGCCGATGAACACGGTGTCCCGCTTCACCGGATTGCGTTCGAGAAATTTGGTCAGCGTGTGACGGATGACTTCGTCGCGGTCGATATCCGGCTCGCTGAGGAACTTGTCGTGCTCGACGACATCGAACGCCTCGACGCTCACCTTTCCGCCATCTAGACGGAGCTTGATCGCCTTGAGGCTCGTTGTGCCGACATCGAGTCCCCATGCGATTTTTGAGCCTGCCATAGTCTGCCTCCAGGATTCCGCGTCCCTCGACCTGTGGTCAGGGAGAGTAAACGGAGAATGCGTTGCTGGCAACCGCGCGGCACGTCCTCGCGGATGATTTCCCCGAGGGATCAGGAGATGGAACACGCCACACCCGGAAGGTTGACGTCTGATCGCCGGCAGGAAGATTAGGCCGAGCGGACTTCCGTTTGCTGCAGGATGACCGATGAAATGAATACGCTGCACAAACTGAAAACTGCTCGATTCTTCCAACCTCCATCAGCCGCCACGCCTGATCGAGACGAATCGTGGTTGCCTGCCATCACTGCGAGCGATTCGTCCCCTCTTAATAGACCGTTCATGCGCCCCGGCGTCAAGGGGAAATCGCCGAAACTCCAGATTTATCCTCAACTTGCACCGGTTTGCCGGACGCTTCCGCAACCGAAAACAGGTACTCACCGGATGTGATATGGAGCAGGACTTTGCCCTGTTCCAGCCGAACCTGCGATATTCCGGCAGCATCAATTACGGCTTGGCCCGATTCCGTGACGCTTTCGACGCTTCCCGCTGGTACTGCGACCGTCGCGGTCGTATTGGCGGGAATCCGAACGCGGAACTCCAGCTTTCCTTCTGCACTCTTCCAGTGCGTCTCCACCCGCCCGTATAACGTATCGAGATGCGCCTCGACCCACGTCAAATCGCCGCCAATCCGCGGATGAATCCGCAGATGCTGGTATCCCGGCGCAGCCGGATCCAGATCAATCCCGGCGGCCGCGGCAAACATCCATTCCCCGCAGGACCCATAAGCATAATGATTGAACGAATTCATGGTGGGCGTCTGGAAGCCTTTATCCGTGGTCCAGCCATCCCAACGCTCCCAGATGGTCGTGGCGCCGTTCTTGACCGAATACAGCCAACTCGGGAATTTATCGCTGGTCAGCAACATGAACGCCAGGTCATCCCGGCCGATCTGCGAAAGCGTCGGCAGTAGGAGATTCACGCCGACAAACCCCGTCGTCAGCACCTTTCGCATATTCAAATCCAGCGTCAGTCGATGGATCGCCTGCGGAATCTTCTCTTCCGGCAGCAACCCGAACCGCAGCGCCAGCACGTAGGCCGTCTGCGAATCCCCCGCCAAATATCCCCCAGCCGTCACAAATATGCGATTGAACGCCTTCTTGAGCTTCTCAAAAAGCCGCGCAAAACGCAGGGCGTCCTTATCCTTCTTAAGCACGGTCGCAATCTGTTGCATCAACGAGGCGCTGTAAGCGAAATACGCGCAACCGATCAGTTCCCGCGGCGTCCACGAATCGATCGCCAGCCAGTCGCCGTACGTCCATTCATCCTTATGCCGCTCGCCATCCGGCCATTTTTTAACCATGAAAGCGATAAATTTCTTCATGGCGTCGTAATGCCGTTCGAGAATCCGCGTATCGCCATAAACCTGATAGACCGTCCAGGGACAGATGATCCCCGCATCCGCCCAAGCCGCGATACCGGCATTGAGACCGCCAGCCGGGGGCAAAGGCGAGACATCCGTGTACGCTCCGTCTGGGCGTTGGGCATCGTCCACCTCCACCATCCACCGCGTGAAGAAACTCGCCACATTGCAGTTGTACGATGCCGTGCGAATGAAGACTTGCGCATCGCCCATCCAGCCGAGCCGTTCGTCGCGCTGCGGGCAATCCGTCGGAATCTCCACAAAATTGCCGCGCTGTCCCCATTCAATATTCCGCTGCAATTGATTCAACGACTCATTCGAGCAACGCCACGCACCCGCCCGCGGCGTCGCCGAGTGGATCACAACCCCCTGCACCGTATCCAGCCCAGGCGTTTGCCCCGGCAGCAGGCCCGCCACTTCCACATAACGAAAACCGTGGAATGTGAATAGCGGTTCCCATTGCTCGACGCCATCGCCTTTGCAGATGTAACGATCCGTCACCTTGGCGCTGCGCAGATTGGTCACGTAAAGCGCACGGTCTGGATTGAGAATCTCCGCAAACCGCAGTGTGATCTCCTGGCCCGCCGCGCCCTTCACCTTCAGCCGCGCAAAGCCCACCATGTTCTGCCCGAGATCGAAGATCCAGTTCCCTTCCGGCGTCCGCCAGGCCTCCCGCGGCATCAATTCTTCCGACCGCTGCACCGCCGGACCCACGTACGCCTCCAGCGGCGTCTTATCATGCGCTTCGACCCGCACCGGCTGCCAGACTCCGCCATCGCTGGCCGAGGGATCGGCCGGCGGCGTGCACCACGGGCCAAGATCCTTCCGCGCATCGTAATGCTCACCATGCAGAAAATCGTTGCTCCGGATCGGCCCTTCGATTGTGCCGGTCCATTGATTATCCGTACGGATAGCCTCGTATGACCCGTCGGCATATTCCAGGTGCAGTTCCGCCAGCAACGCGGGATTCTCCCCATAACCGCCGCGCGGGGTCCATGCCACATTGCCGCTGTACCACCCCTCGCCCAGCATCGCGCCGATCATGTTGCGCCCCGGCACGATCTGTGCCGTCACATCATGCGTCTGGTACCGGATGCGCTTGCGGTAATCGCTCCAGCCGGGCGCGAAATAATCCGCCGCAATTCGCTGGCCATTGAGCATCGGCACGTACAGACCCTTGGCCGTGATGTACAACCGCGCCGAACGCAGCGGCCGCCGTACGATGAAACTCCGCCGCACGTATTTCGCCGGCGGACAGACCGTCTTGTCGAACACATTGGCCACATTGATCCATTGTGCCTTCCACTCGCGCGTGGTCAGCAGCCCCATCTCGAAAAACGCCGGCGCGCTCCACGGCGATTCCACGCCCGCCTGATCCCAATACTTCACCTGCCAGTAATACCGGCCGCGGCTCTTGAGCTTGATCCCGGCATAGACCACCTGCGCCGATTGGTTCGTTTCCACCTTGCCGCTATCCCACGCGTCCGCCAGCTCCGGCTTCGTGCCGACCCGCACCTGATACGCCGTCTGCTTCGCCCCCCGCCGCGTGTCAGCCATCCGCCAGCTCAATCGCGGCAACACTTCATCGATACCGATGGGGTTATCTGCATACTCGCACTGCAAAGCCACAGGGGACGCAACTCCATTCGCCATGAGGATATTCCTTTTTCCAATCATTAAAGAGGACCGTCAAGGATATCCGGTTGCTGAAAAAGTAAAAGCGTTAGAGACCTTCAAACACCCGAATGGATCGTGCACAAAATATTATTCGCAAAATCAGAAAGTCGCCTATTGGCCAAACTGCATCGTAAGCGTATTCTTCGCATTTGGTGTGGGATGCTTCTCGAACCCTGTCGCGAAATCGTCCGGACCGTACAGAAAAGGAAGGGATGAACATGCCAGAGACAACTCTCGGATCACATTCTCGTCACAAATGGAGATTCTTCCGCGCTGGAGGTTTCGACCAGGTCAAACTCGAGACCGGCGCCGACATCGACGCCCTCGATCAACTGGACCAAAAACTCTGGGTCGCCCTGGCCTGCCCCACCCGCGGCCTCGAATTCGACATCAAAACCCTCGACCTCATCGACACCGATAAGGATGGCCGCGTCCGCGCGCCGGAAATCATCGCCGCGGCCAAGTGGGCCTGCAAAATGCTGAAAAACCCGGATGAGCTGACGAAAGGCCTCCCCGCCCTGCCGCTCAGCTCGATCAATGACGCCAATGATGAAGCCAAACAGCTTTTTTCGTCCGCCCGCCAGATCCTGCTCAACCTTGGCAAGACCGACGCGGCCGACATCTCCGTCGATGACACCACCGACACCGCTAAAATTTTCGCCCAAACCAAATTCAATGGCGACGGCATCATCCCCGCGGACGCCTCTGACGATCCGGCCGTCCAATCCGTCATCACCGACATCATCACCTGCCTGGGGGGCGAACAAGATCGCTCCGGCAAGCTCGGCATCACGCAGGCCAAGGCCGATCTGTTCTTCACCGAAGCCGCCGCCTTCGCCGGCTGGCATTCCAAGGCCAGCGCTGATGCCAACGTGCTTCCGGTCGGCCCCAATACCGCCATCGCCGCCGCTGCCATCAAGGCCGTCGCTGGGAAAATCGATGATTACTTCGTCCGTTGCCGCCTGACCTCCTTTGACCCGCGCACCACCGCTGCGGTCAATCGTCTGGAAGCCGATTACGTCACCGCGGCCGCCAAGGAGCTTTCTCTGGCGTGCACCGAACTGACCTCCTTCCCGCTCGCCCGCGTCGAAGCCGGCCGGCCGCTGCCCTTGATCGACGGCATCAACCCGGCCTGGCGCACCGCCATCGAATCGCTCAATGCCCAGGTCATCAAACCGATGCTGGGCGAGAAAACCAGCCTCACCGAGGCCGAGTGGGCGCAGATCGTCGCGAAGTTCGCCCCCTTCGATGCATGGCTGGCCACCAAGGCCGGCGCACCGGTCGAAAAACTCAGCCTGCCGCGCGTGCAGGAAATTCTCGCCGGTCCGTTCAAGACCACCATCGATGCGCTGCTCGCCAAGGACAAGGCCCTCGAACCCGAGGCCAACGCCATCGCGGCGGTCGACAAGCTCGTCCGCTACTACCGCGATCTGCACAAACTGCTCAATAACTTCGTCGCCTTCCGCGACTTCTACGGCCGCCGCAACAAGGCGATTTTCCAGGCCGGCACGCTCTACCTCGATCAGCGCAGTTGCGATCTGTGCGTGCGCGTCGAAGATGCCGCCAAGCATGGCTCCATGGCTCACCTCGCCTACACCTATCTGACGTATTGCGATCTGACGCGCAAGGCGACGAACGAAAAAATGAGCATCGCCGCCGCGTTTACCGCCGGCGATTCCGACAATCTCATGGTCGGCCGCAATGGCATCTTCTATGACCGCAAGGGCCAGGACTGGGACGCCACGATCACCAAGATCGTCGAAAACCCGATCAGCATTCGCCAGGCGTTCTGGTCGCCCTACAAACGCCTGGCCCGGTGGATTCAGGACCAGATCGCCAAACGTGCCGCGGCAGCCGATGCAGCCTCCACAAACCGCATGACCACCGCCGCATCGACCGTCGATCAAGCCATGATTGCGCCGGGCGTGCCCGTCCCTCCGCCGCCGCCACCACCCGCCAAGAAGCTGGACATCGGTGTCGTCGCCGCGTTGGGCGTCGCCGTCGGGGCCCTCACGACCGCACTGGGCATCCTGCTGAATTGGCTTTCGGGTGTTTCGCTGATCATTCTGCCGGTCTACGTCGTGGGCGTCATGCTCTTGATCTCCACGCCCTCGATGATTCTTGCCGCCCTGAAATTGCGCCAGCGAAACCTTGGCCCGATTCTTGATGCCAACGCCTGGGCGGTCAACGCCCGTGCACGCATCAACATTCCCTTTGGCGGCTCGCTGACACAGGTGCGCAAACTTCCGCCCGGTGCTTCGCGGGATCTCCATGACGCCTTTGCGGAAAGCCACGCCAAACGCAACTGGATCATCGCGGCGATCATCGTCGTTCTGGTCGCCATCAGCGCCTGGTATTTTGGCTGCTGCCGTCAGTACCTGCCGGACTGGGTGCCGCAGAGCGGTTACGTGCAGCGGAAGGAAACCGCCCAAGCCGCCGATCGAATTCTGACCGAAGCCCAGGACGATTTCGCCAAGGGTAATCTGGCGGCGGCGGCCAAGACGCTCGACCAAACGGACAAATTCGAAAAACTCCCCACCGAACTCGTCCTCAAAATTTCCAACCTCCGCAAGGATATCAAAAACGAAGAGGCCAAAGCCGTGCCGCCGGCCACATCAACGGCCCCCGCAAAATAGCGCATGGCGCCATGGCGCAAAGTTCAAACAAAGCGGGCCGGCGCCCAGCGCCGGCCCGCAAATCATCCCGTCTACCGTCTACTGTCTACCGTCTACCCCCCACTCACATCCCAGGCAGTTTCATCCCGCCGCTGGCCTTCGCCGCATCGATCGCCTTGCGGAGGTCATCAATCTTCGGACCGTATTCCGGCGGAAGCTTCGGCTTCATGTCTTCAAGCTGCTTCACAGCCTGGTCAGCCAGGTCCATCTTGTTTTCTTTGACATAGTCTGCCGCCTGCGTCAGAAGCTTGTCTGCCTGGGCCTTGGTGGCATCGGCGACCGTTGGGGCCGGCGTGCCGGTGCCGGGTGCCGCCGGTGTCGGCGTCGAACTATTATCCCCGCACGCCCCAAGCGTCAGTGCCAGGCCCAGCGCTGCGGCCGACAGGAACATTTCCTTCTTCATCACGATCCTCCTGGAAAAAGCCCACAATGCGGGGTCGGGAACAATCCCGAGACCCCCTCCGAACTCCGTCAGAAGCCCGGTCAAGAAGTGTTTTCACAATAAAGGATAGACGCGCCCGGCTGGGATGCCAAGTTTTTCTTGCCGGTTTTTGTTTCCGAAACTGGAGGAATCACTCCATCATCATTCCTTTCGGGGACTCCGCTCTTGCGCTAGAATGCCTGACACTGTTTTCCTGTCCGAGGAGTACCCCGTGCCCGAAGCCCCCCAGACATCCGCCTCCCCATCCGCCGTCACCACGGACAAGCCCCAGCAGTTTTTGCACACGCTGGCCAACGGCCTGACGCTGGTCGCCGAATATATTCCCGGGGTGCGGTCGGCCGCGATGACGTTCCTGGTTCCCGCCGGTGCCGCTAACGATCCTTCGGACGCTTCCGGGGCCGCCTCGATTCTCTCCGACTGGCTGCTACGCGGCGCCGGCAACCGCGACTCACGTGCACTCTCCGCTTGCCTCGACAGCCTGGGCGTGCAGCGCGGCTCGAATGCCGAAGCCATCTTCTCACGCTTCTCCGCCTCCCTTCTCGGCAAAAATCTTCTCGAAGTGCTGCCCATCTATGCCGACATCGTGCAGCGCCCCATGCTCCCCGATGACGGCTTCGGCCCGGCCAAGGACCTGGCCCTCCAACAACTCGACGCCATCGAAGATGAACCGGCGCACAAACTTTCCATCCTGATCCGCCAGCGCCATTACGATTACCCCTTCGGCCGCCCCACCACCGGCGATCGCGAGCAGATCGAGGCCCTCACCGCCGAAAAACTCCGCGAAGATTTCCGCCGGCGCTTTACTCCCCGCGGCGCCATTCTCTCCATCGCCGGAGCATTCGAGTGGAAGGCCCTTCGCGCTGCGGTCGAAGCATCGTTTGGCCCGTGGAAAGCGCCCGCACCGGTGAGCGCCTCGGGCAATCCCGCCCCGCGCGGCACCCACCACGTGACGCAGGCCACCAACCAGGTCCAGATCGGCCTGGCCTACGACTGTGTCCCCGATGCCCATCCGGATTCCATTCTCGTACACACCGCCTCCAGCGTGCTCTCCGGCGGCATGGGCGCGCGGCTCTTCAGCGAGGTCCGCGAAAAACAAGGACTCTGCTACTCCATTCATGCAGGCTACCACTCGTTCAAAGAACGCGCGGCGATCTTCGGTTACGCCGGCACCGCACCGGAACGCGCCCAGCGGACGCTCGACTCCTTCCTCATCGAATTGCGCCGCATGGCCAAGGGCATCACGCAGGAGGAATTGAACCGGTCGCAAATCATGATGAAGTCCCGCGTAATCATGCAAGGCGAATCGTCCAGCGCCCGCGCCGGATCCATCGCCAGCGATTTCTATCACCGCGGCCGCACCCGCACGCTCGACGAATTACGCGCCCTCATCGAATCCATAACGCTGGACCGCGTCAACAACTACCTGGCAGCGAATCCGATCAAGAACATCACGCTGGTCACCATCGGACCCAGCGAATTGACCGTGGCCCGTGATCCGTGATGCGTGATCCGTGAAACAACGGAACACGAACCACGAGCCACGGACCACGAACCCAAAGGATTTCAGATCATGCTCACCTTCCACCAAGCCCAACTCCCCAACGGCCTGGACATCATCGCGGAGACCAATCCCGCGGCCCAGTCGGTGGCCATCGCCTTCATGGTCAAAGCCGGGGCGCGCGACGAATCCCCGGAAGTTTCCGGCGTTTCGCACTTCCTCGAACACATGATGTTCAAAGGCACCGCCAAGCGTTCCAGCGAGGATGTCAACCGCCAGTTCGACGAGATGGGCGCCAAGAACAATGCCTTCACGTCCAACGAAGTCACCTGCTATTGGGCCCAGGTACTGCCGGAGTTCACGGAGCCCGCCCTCGACCTCCTGGCCGACATGATGCGTCCGGCCCTGCGCACCGCGGACTTCGATATGGAGAAAAAAGTCATCCTCGAAGAGATCGCCCTCTACCTTGACCGCCCCAGCCACACACTCTTTGAAGCCCTGATGGCCGATCATTTTGAAAAGCACCCCATGGCCAATTCCGTCCTTGGCACCAAGGATTCCGTCTCCGCCCTGGCGCGCGATCAGATGAAAACCTATTTCGACGGCCGCTACGGTCCGGGCAACATGGTGCTCGCCGTCGCCGGCAAGGCCGACATCGCCGAACTCACCGCCCTTGCTCAGAAGTACTGCGGGCACTGGCCTCATGTGAACGTCCAGCGTGCCTATCCCGCGCCCGTGCTGCAGCCCAAACGCCGTCACATCCGCGACGAAAAACTCAAACGCCACTACATCGCCGGCCTCTGCCCCGGCCCCTCCGCACAGGATGATGACCGCTACGCCGCGATGGTTCTGTCCGATGTTCTCGGCGATCACGAGGGCTCGCGTCTCTACTGGGCGCTGGTCGAAACCGGCCTCGCCGATGAGGCGGACTTCTCGTTCTTCCCGCACGACCAGACCGGCTCGTTCATGGTCTACGCTTCGTGCGATCCCGAGCGCGCCCAGCAAGTCGAGGGAATCTTGCTGGAGGAATTGCAAAAGGTCGTCAAAGACGGTCTGAAGGATGATGAGGTCGAGCGCTCCAAGATCAAGATCGCCACCAGCACCGTCCTCCAGGGCGAACAGCCCATGGGCCGGATGCGCGGCCTCGCCTCGCGCTGGATCTATAACCGCGAATACCGTTCGCTCGAGCAGGACCTGGAAATTCTCGAATCGATCACGACCAGGGATTTGCAGAACGTCGCCAACAAAACATCGTTCGCCCCAATGACGATCACCACCCTGGGCCCCAGCGCGCTCTAATCACCAAGGCACACCGGAGGAAAGCAGATGCGCCGCTCACGATCAATCATCGCGCTGGTGTCGATACTCCTGTTAGCCTTGAGTCTCGCCGCATGGGGCGTGGACTACCGCCTATCAAATCGCGTGACGGTTGTGAATCATTCAGGTCAGACGATCACGCAGTTCACCGTCGAAGTGTGGGGAGACACATACACGGGGACAGAACTGGCAGACGGAAGATCCGCCGCGATTCGCATCAGAGGCCGCAATTCCGATTCGTCGTACCACGTCTTCGGCGTGTTCGCCGACGGCACAACATTCGATCACCGCTTCGGCTATGTCACCGGCGGTTTCGGCGGCGAGCGGGCAACAGTCACCGTATACCCAGCCGGCCGGGTCGAAGGAACGCAACCGTAAGAAAAGCCAGAGTTGTACGATGTGCCGACGAAGGGCAGCATCATGCGCTG
>Ga0114951_10001788_pt1 | contig 25663 bp, 32 predicted proteins | sample AM7aDNAmetaG_FD_88677 | JGI IMG/M metagenome (GOLD analysis project Ga0114951, IMG submission 88677) | Freshwater microbial communities from Finland to study Microbial Dark Matter (Phase II) - AM7a DNA metaG | ecosystem: Environmental > Aquatic > Freshwater > Lake | place: Finland: Lake Alinen... | reverse complement strand
TCAATCTCTTTTCTTAAAATAAAAAGAAAGAAAATTATAAAATGGGCAATTTTTATTGCTTTAGTTTGTTTTTTAATTATACTTAAATTTGCATTTTACACTCCTGTCCTAGAAACCTGTGCAGAAACAAATATATTGGCGTACGATGCAATAAGTGGTGACTCGATAAAGTATGTTCAGTGTTTGAAAGGGTATAAAGTTCATAACTTCCCAGACGGAGGATATAATTTGTACTCTCAAACGACCAGTGGCTATGTTGTCTCACATAAAAATGAAAATACTATTTCAAATGTATTCTTAAAAGAAAATGGTAATAGTAATTTAGGGTTTAATAAATATGCAGATATTTATTTTGCAGACAAGGGTTTATTTGTTAGCGCCAAGACTAATTCATCTGATGGTCATTATGCACCGAATGACGAATTGTATTTTTTTAACAATAGCAAATTAGAAAAAGTTGGTCCCGTGTCTTTTTATAGTGAAGATATTATAGCTTATGATGATAATGAAATATATTATTATCATCAAAATCTAAATGATGTTAATTCAAATAATACAAAAATATACAAATACAACTTGTTAACACGAGAGTCTTCGCAAGTAATAGATTTAAGTAGTATAAAAAGAGATAAATCCTACGACAATATTTACAATTTTTGTCCATATAAACAAAATGATAGTATGATGGCCACATTTGATATAGTAACTTCTGTAGATAAAAAAACACAAGAACAAAAGATGGAGTATTATTTACTAAATTTAAAATCAAAAGAATTAATAAAAATAGGATTTAATGGAGGTTATATAGTTAATGAAAATTGTGATTCTTCGGGTTCAAAAAAATTATTTCCACCTAAAGCAAAGTACTCTATAATTAGCGGCGTAACAGCAAAATCATATGGATTAGATTACGGCTCTAATCAATATATGTTCATTTCTAATTTTTTGAAAATATTTAAGAAGGGTGTATACGAAAGCTTGTAATTAACTATTATTTAATATAAATATAATAAAAACATGATTAATCAACAATTAATTGACTATATCAAAACAGAAAAATTAAATGGTTTTTCTGATACAGATATTAGATCAATTCTATTAAAAAATAATTGGACTACAGTTGATATTGATATTGCATTTAATTCTATTAATAAAATCAATAATTTAAAAACAAGTGACCCTTTTTTAAACAACAATAATAAATTTCATATTATTTTTGGAATATTTGTGTACATTGTATCTTTATTTATTGTTTTATCTTTTATTCCGGACATAAAACAATTTAATATTATGTATTTTATTGCACTTATTGTTCATGGTGTGACTTATGTAATTTTTTTACGTTATATTTTGGCAGTTATCGAAAAGAAAATAATTTCTAAAATTAAAAACATTTATACATCAAAATTCGTAAAAATTCTTACTTTAATTTTATCTATTATTTTATCTTTTATTGTCGCTTCTTTGGTTTTAGGTGGCTTATTTGCTCTATATGGATTTTGGACGCTATTTGAAGAATGCCATAATGGATGTTCATGGTAAGTGTATTTATGAGTAAAATTTTATAATAAAAAAGACTATGGAAACTAAATACAATGTAACATAAGGTTATAATTCTTTAAATTTTTTGTGCTATTATAATAAACATGAGAATACCAACAAAACTAGAGCACGCAGGTTTTATTATTGAAGCAGATAACGGCCGTAAGCTTGCTATTGATATAGGCTCATATTCTCCGTTAGAAAAACTAAATGATATTTCTATCGATGCTATGATTATATCTCACTTTCATAAAGATCATTTTTCTCTTGATCAAATCAAAAAACTTTCGCCTAAAAAATTATACCTTAGCAAAGAATGTATTGAACTTATCGGTGAGGAAAAATTATCTTCAGAAATTATTGAAGTTAAATTTGGTGATTATATTGATATTGATGGAATTAAAGTATTATTTTTTGAAGTTGATCATGGTCCTAATGTAACAGCGCGAGTAAAAGAAAATTTTGGTTTTCTTATTGAAGCTGATGGTAAGAAGGTATATTTTGGAGGAGATATATACTATCCGTCTGGAGTAGATGTAGCCACACTTGAGGTTGATTACGCTCTTTTGCCTGTAGGTGGTTATTATACTTTTGGACCTAAGGAAGCCTTAAACTTTGCATCTCAATTTAAAAAAATTGGAAACGTTATACCAATGCATTACGAAAAGACTCCAGAGAATAGAGATGAGTTTATTAAACTTGCGGTAGAAAAAGGTATTAATACAGAGAGCTTTGTGATTTAAATAAATTTAAATTGTTATTTTGATAGAATCAACAAATTATGAGCCCAGATTATTTTTTTAATTTTTTGTTTAATATTTCTGATTTATTGAATAAAGAAGAAAATTTAAAATTTCACATAAGTAAAATATTTTTAAAGAATGATAAAACTTCTATTTTAAAGGTTGTTATTCCTTCAAGAGGAGGAGGGGAGTCGTTTGTTGATAAAATATTAATTAATAGATTATACAAAAAAGGATATTCATGCCTCGCTTATCGTATTCCTGGCTCGGTGCTTTCGTCTGACATTAATGAAACAGTAAGGTATTTTGATCTGATTAAAAATCAAATAAAATCAGACATATCAAAACTTAAAAATGAACACCATTTTAAAAGAATTGATATTGTTGCAGCTAGCATGGGTGTTGTGAGTGCGTGTTTAATCTCAAATGACAATGACGATATCAATAATCTTTATTTTATTGTTCCAGGTAGTAACTTAGCTTTATCGTTGTGGAATGGAATAAGAACACAAAATCTAAGGAATATTTATGAGCAACAGAATATAAATCAGGAACAATTAAATAGTATTTGGAAAGTTCTTGCTCCTAAAAATAATATAAATGAATTGAATAATAAAAATATTTTTTTATCGATTTCAAAACAAGATAAGATTATTCCATATATCTTTGGAAAAGAATTAATGATTTCAATTAAAAATATGTATCCCGATAATATAATTGTTCAAGAAAACAATTATTTGGGCCATTATTTAACTGTTGTTAAATACTACTTGTTTAGCAGGGAATTAATGAGATAAGTTTTGCTTTACTTCGCAGAGTGGGGTTTTAAACGACGATAGAAAATATTTATTTTTTGTGGTATTGTAGTAAAAAACATAAAAGAAGGGATAAAATATGAACGAAGATGAATGGAAGTTGTTTAGAAGAGGTAAGCTTTCTAGAGTTTTAACACTTTATGGTCAAAATGATAAATCAAAAGCATTTAAAAAATTTAGGAAAATTTTTTATGCTACACCAAAGGAGGTTTATTTATCAGATATAGGCTATAAACCTAAAGACTATAAAGATATCTATAATTTCATCAAAAAAGTATTTAACGTTGATTTTCCGGAGGAAAATAAAGTGACGCTTGAATCAATTATGGATGTTATAGAAGCACTTTATGCTGTTAAAGAAGGAATTGCCTAAAATAGGACATTAAAAGCTTGCTGTATACAGCAAGCTTTTTTTAGTGATATATCATAAGTGATTTTGGATTATATTTTGGTACAATATAAGAATGGTAGAAAAAACACTAAAAGGTCTTCATTGGATAGTTGATATTCTTAATAAAAATAATATTCCATATCGTATTGGAGGTGGATTTGCAGCGCATGTGTATGGATCAGAACGACAAGTGAACGATATAGATATTTCTCTTTCCGGAAAGTATTTTCCATTAATTATGTCTGATATATCAGAGTATATTGAATATGATTTGAAACATTATTTAAATGAGAAATGGGATTGCGATACTCTTTCACTTGATTATCATGGACAAGAAATAGATATGACTGATATTGATACGTTGTTTATGAGCAATAAAGAACAAACTGAATGGTTTAAATCAAAAGATAATCATCGAAAATTTCCTAGTGTGTTAACTATATTTGATGGTTTTGAAATCTCATTAGTTGACCCCCGTGATTTAGTTGCTTATAAAAAAGAATTAGTTGATGATGGTCATCTGTATCAGGCAGATGATGTTAAGGCCATAGAAAAATATATTACTGATCATAATCTTTAGGATATTATTAACTTATTTATCATATAGCTGACAAGTGCTTTTGGCTATTATTTTGATATAATCAAATTATGAGTGAAAATATATATAAAAATTCTGATCCGATGATTTCAAACGAAAGGCATTTAATATATGCTTATGAATTCAAGGATTTTATTAAAAAAAATCCAGGTGTGATCGAGAGTGTTCACAATATATTGAAAGAACATAATGATAAAGATTTTGTAGAAGTTGGAGATATAAAAATTACGAAAATTAAATTATCGACAATACCAGTATTTAAAATTGAAATCAATAATAATATATATTTTGTAAAGATTAACCATCTCCCCAATAGTGTAATTGGAGAAAAAGGATTCAATGAATTTAATTCAACTGAATACGCCAAAGAATTGATTAAAGATATCCCATGGGCTGAAATTGCTGAAAATCAACTAGGTTATAAGGATGATAAATATGCTTATTACGTATCAAAATGGAACGAGCTGCTATACTCTTCAAATTTAGGTGAACACATCGAGGAGTTAGAAGATTATGTAGAAAATAATCCAAATAATTCTCAGAAAGAAAAGAAAGAAATTTCAGAATGGAAAAATAAAGTATTGATATTAAGAGAAAAATTGGTAGGATTTCATGATCTATTTGAACATAATATGGCATATGATCCGTCGTCTAAAAAATTGTATTTGTTTGATTTGCAAACTTGGGGTAAGGTTATGCCTAAAACAAAGAATTAATAGTAAAATAAAATTTATGCAAACATTCAGTGAAAGAGTCATTAAAATAGCATTAGCAATTCCAGAGGGAAGAGTTACTACCTATGGGAGAATTGCACGTGCGGCAGGTGCAGGTCCTATGGCTTCACAAAGTATTACTAATATTTTAGGGAAGGCTTATCAGAATGGAATAAAAAATATTCCATTTCATCGTATTGTTTATGCTGATGGTAGAGTTTGGGTTAGCGATGAATACAGAAATAAAAGACTTGCCTTGTATAAAAAAGAAGGAATTAAATTAGATAAAAATAATAAAATTGTGAATTTTAGAGATATATTACTCGAGTTTAAATAAATAGATTATTTAGCTATAATGTAATTATGAATATAAAATTTGATACTCCAAATCAGAATCAAGAATGGAAGAAGAATTATAGAGAATTACAACCTGTGAAACTTTGGGGAGCAGATATTGAAGTTGACGATCAAGAAAGTTTCAAAAAATTACTTGTTAATTCAGCGAATAAATTAGGGAAAAATCAATTTGGTTATTTCCTAAATCGTGATGGAAAAATTGAATATCACTTAAGTAGATATCCACGAAGAAAATATGGAGCAATACCTAATGATGATCAAATTAAAGAGCAATTTGATGTAGTTTTGGAAACTACTGGACAAAAGGGTAGAGAAGAGAAAATTGAAATTAGTCCAAAATTTAGAATAGTTTTAGGGTTAGAAGAAGGTTATGGAACAGGAAAATTCTATAATATTAAAGATATTGCTTCTGTTTTTGGCAATAAATTTGTATTAACTCCAGCTGAAATATTTACAGTGAAAGCTCAAGATAAAGAATTTATAACATATCAAGAGCCAGCAGTAAAAATTGAGGGAAATCTTTCTGATATTAAAGAAATCTATTTATTTGCAGAAAAATTAAAGCAGGAACGTTTTGCCGTTGATGATTTTTCAAAAATGACCTCACATATAGTAGAGACTAAAGTATGTACAAGCCCAGATGTTGAATAAAAATTTTCGTCATTATTATCCCTATTAGTTAAATAGTATAATGTTAAATATGCATAAATTTCTTAGACAAATAGAAAATAACTCAAGCCCACTTGTCCGAGTCGTTAGACTTGTTCTATTGGTTTTGATTATTATTGGTATTGGATTACTATTAACTCTCAAAATGTGGGTACCAAAATTAGTTAATATAATTCTTTCATCTGAGGAAATTCCTACAGTTGTTATTCCTGAAGTGCAACCAAATCTTACGTTAAGTGACGGACGACAATGCTATTCATATAACCATGAAGCAACAGGTGATGAGCCATATACAGTAAATGAGTTTTTGGATATTACTATCAATAATAAAATAGTAATTGGAACCAAAAAGGGCACACAGAATGGTCCTGATATGACTAATGGTTATAATGGAACAATCTCAGGAACCTCAAACAATAACTTAATCACAGATACTTTTTCTTATGTAATAGAGGGATCCGCAGGTAAAGAAAAAGAAATATATAGAACGAATAAAACCGGAATAGAAAAATTACGCTATCCATTAGTTGAAGAAAATAAGATTCTTGTGCCAGATACAACAAAAGAATACAAAGTCTTACAATATCATCGAGTTGGATGTGTGTCATCTAATTAATAATTTTAAAAAATAAAATATGAAAAAAATAATTCTCGCATCGACATCACCACGTAGAAAAGAAATTTTAGAAAAACTTAAAATGCCTTTTGAAATACAGGAGAGTAATTATGAAGAAGATATGACACTAGATATGACACCAGAGAAACTAGCAGAGTATCTATCAATGGGGAAGGCAAAAGCAGTTGCTGGTAAGAATGAAAATGCAATTATCATTGCAGCCGATACTTTTGTTGTTTATAAAGATAAATTGCTTGGAAAACCTAAAAGCGTAGAAAGTGCAAAAGAAATGCTTGAAATGCTTAGTGGTAAAGAACATGAAATTATAACCGGTGTTGCTATCATCGATACAGGCACAGGAAAGGTAAAATCTTTTAGTGGATTCACTAAGGTCTTTTTTGAAAAATTAACTCCCGAGATAATAGATGCATATATAAAAACAGGCGAGCCAATGGATAAGGCTGGATCATATGCAATGCAGGAAATAGGAGCTCTCTTGATAAATAGAATAGAAGGAGATTTCTTTAATGCGATGGGATTACCGCTTAAAAGACTTGTTGAAGAATTAAAAGATTTTGGAGTGTTTGTGCTTTAATCTATTGAATTATGATAGTTATCATCTCAAATAATAAAAGGTTTAAGTTTTACTATTTAGTTTATTGAATTTAAAAGTCCATCTATGCACTCACGTGAGTTTGAAATGCGTTGGACTTTATATTGTCCCCCAAGTCTTTGTTTTGATTTCATCCAATTGTAGAAAGTTTTTTCAGGGACAGAATGGATAATAGGTAACCCTAATACCACATCATTTATTCTTCTTGATGCGTAATCATTATTTTCTTTAATTAAACCCTCATCTAAAATCTTAATAAATTGCTCCATGCTTGATGGTTCTTTTTTAAATTCTATAACCCATTCATGTTTTCCTTTCCCATTTTTATCTGGCAGTGTTCCGCTCATGGTAAAATTTTCAACTTGAGAATTAGTTTGTTTTGATGCATATGAAATTGCATTTTCAACATTGCTCATTGTAATTTCTTCGTCATACAAATTTAAATATTGTTTTGTTCTCCCTGTTATTTTTATACGATAAGGGGATAGAGATGAAAACATTACAGTGTCTCCAAGAACATATCTCCATAGTCCACCATTAGTAGTAATAACTATTACGTAATTTATATCTAGTTTTACTTCACTTACAGTTATAGCCTTATAATCACCCTTTTTATATAAAGATAAAGGAATAAATTCATAGAATACACCATAGTCAAACATTAATCTCATCTCATTTTCTTTTGATAGATCATCTTGAATTGCAAAAAAACCTTCGGATGCATTGTAGCTTTCTATGTATTTAATATCTTTGTCTTTAAATAATTCATTGAAACTTTCACGATAAGGTTCAAAAGAAATACCACCGTGCATAAAGACTTCAAGATTTGGCCAAACTTCGAATATGGATTCTTTGCCAGACTTTGCTAAAACTTTTTTAATGAATACCATTGTCCACATTGGAACTCCGATAATGGCCGTAATATCTTGATTTATGGCCATATCACTAATTTCTTCTATTTTACTTTCCCATTCGTTTTTTAAAGCTAGGTCCGGTTTAGGGAAACGGAACATTTGAGCTGTACGTGGTAGATTTTTTGTAATAATAGCTGAAATATCTCCTGTCTCAATACTTGGGTTACTATCATATGGATAGAATGTTCCACACAAAGACAAAACTTTTCCTGAAAAAAGTTTGGTTTTTGGATTACTTCTTAAATAAAAATAAACCATATCTTTTCCTCCTTGGAAGTGGCACTTAGAAAGTATATTTTTTGTTACTGGAATATATTTGCTTTCTGAGGTCGTTGCAGATGATTTGGCAAAAAAATGTGTTTTTCCTGGCCAAAGGATATTGCTTTTTCCATCTAGCATTTCTTGGATGTCATTTTTTAAATCTGCGTAGTGGCTAATGGGAACGTATTTTTGAAAACTTTTTATTGAATTGATTTTATAAAAATGGTGGTTTTTTCCAAAGCGGGTACCTTGGGATTTAAAAATAAGGCCAAAAAGCATATATTTTTGTATAAAATTAGCTTGTTTGTCTTGAATATTTAGCTGTTCGGTTCGTATGCTTATAAATTCACGGAATAAATAAGATAATTTGTTTTTTAACATTAGCTTCATTATGCCAGAATAGGTATTAAATACAAGATTTAAACCTAAAGACTCAAATTATTAAGTTTATTTTTTGTGCTATAATTAACATTATTAGTTTAATATTAAATTTGTTTTAAATTTATGGATTATTATATTGATGGATTTAAAAAGTATGCAGTTTTTGAAGGACGTGCCAGAAGGTCAGAGTATTGGTATTTTACTTTATATAATTTTATCGCGACTATAATAGTTGGGATTATTTCTTCCGCTATTCACAATGCTGTTCTTTCCATTTCTATGATATATTTTTTGGTTGTATTTACTCCTGCATTAGCAGTTTCTATTAGAAGACTTCATGATGTTGGAAAAAGTGGCTGGATGATGCTGTTATCTTTAATTCCAATAATTGGTACTATCTGGCTTTTAATTTTATTTATTAGGGATAGTAATCCTGGCGATAATGAATATGGACCTAATCCTAAAATGTCCGAAATTTCACCAGTATTGCCTTCAAGTCCTGTTGTGCCAACTCCTACTCCTAGTATTCCTACACAGTTAGACCAGCCAATGAATTCATAGTTTATTTTAGAGTTTTAAAAAACTAATTATTAATTTAATTAGTTTTTTAGTTTTGATTATGGATTTTTGGTATAATAAATAAATGGAAGAGGACAATATTAATCTCAGAAATACATATAATAAAATTGCTAAGGATTGGAATAAAGATCATTCTGGTGATGATTGGTGGATAAAAGGAGCAGATAATTTTTTGTCCATACTTCCTAAGGGTGCGTCAGTAATAGATATTGGGTGTGGTGGAGGGTATAAATCTAAATATATAAAAGATAAAGGTTATAAAGTAGAGGGAATTGATTTTTCTGAAGGAATGATTAAATGTGCCAAGGAAAAATATCCTGAAATAAATTTTGAAGTTTTTGACATTTATGGTATTGATCAATATCCAAGAACATTTGATGGTGTATTTATTCAGGCTGTTTTACTGCACATTCCAAAGAAAAGAGTTTTAGGGGTTTTAGAAAAAGTTAAAACAAGACTTAATAACGGTGGCCTGTTGCATATTGCAGTAAAAGAAATTAGAGATAAAAATATAGAGGAAGAAATAAGAAAAGAGGATGACTATGGTTATGAATATGAAAGATTTTTTAGCTATTTTACATTAGAAGAATTAAGAGATTATTTTAAAATACTCAAACTTGAAATTATTTCTGAGAATATCGTTAATTCAGGTAGGTCTAATTGGATTAATATAATTGGAAAGAAGGTTAAATAATATGAATACACCGAAATTTTCAGGCGCTTGTATAATTTCAGATGGAAAAATATTACTAGTTCAAGAGTCTCATAAAGAAGCTCGTGGTTTGTGGTCATACCCACTTGGCCATATTGAAGATGGTGAGACTGAGGCAATAGCTGCTGCTCGAGAAGTAAAAGAAGAAACTGGGTATGATATTGTCTTGGGTAAAAGTAAGAAGTTAGAAATTAATGGTGATGATTTTAAAAGCTTACATAAATTTAATCAGAACACGGTCGAATTAACTATATTTGAGGGTAAAATAGCAGGAGGAAATTTATTGGCAGGAGATGACATGTTAGATGCTCGGTGGTTTTTTCTTGGGGAGTTAGACAGTTTGCCATTAAGAGGTGATTGGTTAAAATTCTTTTTATCTTTTGACTAATATAAGTATAATAAACACATGCCCAAAGAAAACACTCATTTATATTTTTCAAAAAATATAAATAAAGTAAATATGCCCTATACAGGAATAATTAATCAAAATATTAATTACTACTATTTGGGTAGTGTGACCCCAGACACTTTCTATTATTCAAAAAACATAGATATACAAAAGGTGTCTGATGTAATACACGGAAAATATGGACAACCAACCAATGAATTAATTTTTGATTTATTGGATTTAGCTAAAAAAAATAATGATGAAAAGATATTATCTTTTACTATGGGTTTTATTACACACTGTTATTTAGATATTATTTTTCATCCAATTATTTTTTATCTTACAGGTAATTTTTATGACGAAAATCTAACCAGAAGGGAAGAGGCGATTTTTAGACATCGTCGTCTAGAAGTTACTATTGATCAAAAATTAAACAAAGATTCGTATTTTGAAAATCTTATAGATAAAAAAATATTTAAAGACATTAATTTTATTGAAATTCTATCAAATAGTTTTAATATTCCACCCGAGGATGTTGAGTTGTCTTTTGAAAGACAATATGTATTAAATAAAATTTTTCATAAAAAATATTATTTGAATATTTTGTATTTCCTAAATAAAATTGGTATTTTAAATCGTAAAAGCGAAGTCTCTTTGTTTTACGGAAATTTAAAAAATGATTACATTTTAAATGATAATATTGAATACAGAGATTTATTTAATGGGGAAGCGTTTAGTGTAAGTTTAAGTGAATTATTCGATAAGGCTAATTTAAAGACTAAATTAGCCTTAGGTTCTGCATATAAATATTATAAGGGGGAAGAAAGTAGGATTCAGGCAATCGTTAATATTTCTGGAGAAAATTTAGATACAGGAAGTAAAACTTATTCAGTTGATGATATTAAGTTTTTTATAAATAATTAATATAATGAATAATAAACATATCGTAATTTTTTCTCATGGTTTTGGTGTTCGTAAAGACAGTCGAGGTTTTTTCTCTGGGTTATCAGAAATAATGCCCGAGGTTGAATCAATTTTATTTGATTATTACGATATAGATGAAATAAATAAAACAATTAATATTTCAACTGTGAGCAATCAAGCAAAAAGGCTTAATGATGTTATTTTAAAGGCAAAAAAAGAGAACCCAGATGCAATTATAGATTTGATTTGTCATTCTCAGGGCTCCATTGTTGCTGCTATTGCAAATCCTTCTGGAATAAGAAAAACAATTTTATTAGCACCAGTTTTTGATATGAGCACCAACGAGCGGATCTTCAAAAAATATGCTTCAATTCCTGGAGCTATTATTAATTTTAACGGCATTTCTAAAATTCCTTCTAGTGATGGTTTTGTAAGATTAGTTTCATCGGAATATATAAAAGAACTAATGACAATAAATGCAGAGCTAGAATATAATAATTTAGCTGAAAAAACTGAATTAATAATAATCGAAGCTAAAGATGATGAAGTAATGATAAATATAGATTCTAAAAGTTTGAGCAGTAAATTAAAATTAATATCTATTAAGGGTGATCATTATTTTTCTGGTGAAAATCGAAGTTTGTTGTATGAAACTGTGCGCAGCTATATTATTTAGATAAAATATAAAACCCCGTGTCTATGGGGTTTTATTTTTTATTCATTATTTTTTGTTGCAAACACAATTATCGTATCTAGTGGTATTAGATTATTGGAATTGAATATTCCAATAATTTTAGATTCAAGTCTAAAACTTAATTTTGCATTATTAGGAAGTAATATTGGATCCATCACTGGAATTAATATTGGCTCATTCTCATCTTTCTTGTAAAAAAGAGTAAATATTTGTTCTAGAGTTAGAATGCCAAATCGAATTTTAATAATTTTGTCTTTTATTTCATCTATTGTAGGCGGTGAAATGAATCCTAGATCTTCAACTAAACTATACGCAAGTTCAACTTCAGTTTCTTCATTCGTCGGCCAACCAATACTCTTAATCGCAAAAATTACTTCACCAATTAAGGCTTTATCGTGTCTTTTACGACAACAATACTTCAAATTTTTTAAAGTAATACCACCAAATTTTAAAATTTTTAATTTTTTAAATTCATAAATTTTTTCAATATTGGATTCATTGTGTTGTTTACGGTCAGGCTTATCTTTTTTGATTGATGCTTTTTCATCTTGAAGAAATTTTTCTATTATTTGAAGCCACATTCGTCCGTTTGGACCCGTTAATAATTTTAAAATTCTGGAAGATATTCTATCAAATTCGATGAGAGTCACAGCTCCTTTATTATTTCCCATAAGTGTGGTTTTTAAAGATTAGAAATGTTTTCTTTTGATTCTACAAGTTATTAGGTATTTGTCAATTACAATTAATAATGTATTGGCTTTTTAAAATATAGTATATAAAACTAAGTTAGTGTAAAATAAAATCATGTCTCTAATAGAGAAAACTCGTAATTTGTATGGACGCTTTGAACGTCCTATTTCATCTTTGTCATTAATATCGGGATTTATTTTTGATGCCATTACTTTGAAGCGTGTAGATACGATATGGGAAAATTCATGGATTCTAGCCCATATTATTATAGTGGGGTTATTTATGGTTTTGATTCATGCCCACGAGGGCAAGCAAGGGGATGAAGAAAATCCTCGCAAGGTTCATTTTTGGTATGTAAATATTCTTCAATTTTTCTTTGGGGGACTTTTTTCAACATATTTAGTTTTTTATTTTAGAAGTACTGACATATTTAATACTTGGCCATTTTTATTAATTTTGACCGTAGCCTTCATTGCCAATGAATCTTTAAAACGTCATTATATTAGACTTAGTTTTCAAATAAGTCTATTTTTCCTTTCTATTTATTCATTTGCAATATTTTTAGTTCCAGTAGTCTTGCATCAAATTGGGGCGTCAATATTTTTATTATCAGGACTCATCAGCCTTGTTTTCATTTTTCTGTTCTCATTGATTTTATTTCATTTTGCAAAGGATAAATTTAAAAAAAGTAAGCGATTAATAATATCTTTAATAGCTTGTATTTTTGCTGTCGTAAATATTTTGTATTTTACTAATTTAATTCCACCCATTCCGCTTTCTTTGAAAGACGGCGATATGTATCATTCTATACAAAGAAATCAAACAGGTAATTATGATGTTACTTATGAAGATTATGGATGGAAAGGTTATTTTAAATTTTATCAGGATTTTAGAGAAACATCGGGTAGTTCTGTTTATGCATATAGTGCAATTTTTTCACCAAAAGATCTTAATTTGACAATCGTTCATGAATGGCAACATTATGATGAAATCCAAAGAAAATGGATTGTTGAGTCTGTAGTTAGTTTGCCTGTTATTGGAGGTCGTGATGGTGGCTTTCGTACATATTCGAAGCAGTCAAATTTAGCACCAGGTAAATGGAAGGTAAATATAAAAACATTGCAAGGTCAGACTATTGGTAATTTGAGATTTAACATATTACAGGTTAGCACAGAGCCAATATTGGTAAGTGATATTAAAAAATAATTTAATATAATAAAAATGGATAAAATAAGACCCAACGCATTAGTAATAGTTCAAAAAAATGATTATCTGCTTGTTGAAAAAGGAGAAGATGAGGTTACATGTCAAATTTTTTATCGTCTTTTAGGTGGAGGAATTGAATTTGGCGAATTATCAAATGAAACAATTAAGCGAGAACTTAAAGAAGAATTAAATGCTGAAATTATTAATGAAAAGTTTCTTTGTTCTATCGAGAATAGGTTTGAATTAAATTCTCGCAAGTACCATGAAATTACTTTTTTGTATTCTGGTGATTTTAAAAAAGAATCTTTGTACAATGAAAAATTTATAAAGATTCTTGATAAAGAAGATAAAAATGCAGAGTGGGTATCTATTACGGAAGTAAAAAATGGGAATATTATTTTGTATCCAAGGGATGCAGTGGTCTACTTGTAGTATAATTTTTACCTATTTATTTATAATTTAAAGCGTTATAATAAAAAAATGCCAACTTTATCTAATCCTTTAAGTCTTAAAATTCGTACCGTTTTTGGTATTATTTATCGAAATGTATTTATCCTTGTAAATGGAATTATTTTTGCTGTTGTAATATTACTTTCTATATTTGGTGATGTTCAAGAAGGAATTTTTCTGGGTTTAATTGTAGTATTGAATATTTTTATTGGATGTATTCAGGAAATTAATGCGTGGTTAACTCTTGAAAAATTACATTTATTAAATACCCCAAAAATCATAAGAATTAATGATGATAAAACTGAATCAAACATCCCACCTGAAGAGATAAAAGAAAAAGATAAAATTAAATTAACAATAGGAGATCAAATCCCGTGCGATGGAGTACTTTTTTCTTCACATGGTTTCAGTGTAAATGAAGCATTAATAACAGGGGAGTCAACTGTATTTTTACGTAAACCCCATGATAGCTTACTGGCTGGAAGTATTGTTATTTCTGGGTCGGGCATTTTGGAAGTTGAAAAAGTTTTTGCTGAAAGTCGCATTTCTTTAATGACCAGGGACATAAAAAGGTATTCTCTAATTCAGAGTCCAATACAGTCGTCAATTAGTACTATTATTAAATATTTAGGTTATGTTCTTTTGGCTATAATTATTTTTGTTGCTATCCGTGGTTCTGTTGTTAATGAATCCACTATAAATATCATAAGGAGCATCGGGGCTTTGACTAGTGCTCTTTTACCTCAGGGGATGGTAGTCATAGTTACTCTTTTCTATACATATGGAGCTGTCCGTCTTTATCGTAAATATGTATTACTTCAGGAAATAAATGCAACAGAAAAACTCGGAAGAATCAAAAATTTATGCATGGATAAAACTGGAACGTTGACTGACAATAATTTAAGTTTGGAAAATATGTATATAGCTCCAAATGTAGATGAAAAATATGCACAAAATTCTATTGCTTCGTACGTAAATAATGGTAGTTCATCGCAAACCATAGATGCAATTAAAAAAACATTTAATTATAAATATCATGGAAATATTTTAGACGAAACTACTTTTTCATCATCTCTTCAATTTGGTGCAGTTCTTATAAATGATGATTTTGGAGAAAGAGTAATTTTGGCTGGTGCACCAGATGTTTTTTTGCCGTTTTTATCAAAAAGCGAAGATATTGAGTGGGTAAAAAAATATATAGAAAGTGAAGCAAAAATTGGTAAAAGGTTAATTTGTTTCGTTAAATCTGAATTAAATACTCTACCAAAAGATCTTTCAAATATTAAACTTGAAGCTATCGGTATTTTTATTTTAAACAATAATCTGAGGGAAGGAGTTAAAGATGCAATTAATTATTTCCAATCACGTGGTGTAACAATAAGAATTATTTCTGGAGATAATCCAGAAACTGTCAAAGCTGTTGCAATTTCTGCTGGTGTTAATAACGCTGAGACGGTTGTGACTGGAGTTGAGATTGAATTATGGAATGATTCAGATTTTTTAAATAATATTCATAAATACACTATTTTTGCAAGAATTAAACCGGAACAAAAAGAAAAAATAATTGAATATTTAAAATTAGATGGTTTTACTGCAATGATAGGAGATGGTGCAAATGATGCTCTTGCTATTAAAAAGGCTGATTTAGGGATTGCTTTATTTGATGGATCACAAGCAACACGACAAGTTGCATCTATCGTCTTAGTTAAAAATAGTTTTTCTGATTTACCTAATGGTGTGAAACTAGCCGATAGTATTATTCAAAATCTTGAAATTTGTGCAAGTATTATTTTTAACCAAGTATTTGTTAGCTTCTTCTTTTTTGTGATTGTGACTGCTACAAGTCACATGTTTCCATTTACTCCACTTAATATCACATTTATAAATTATTTTACAGTAGCAATCCCAACACTACTTATATATTATTGGATTGTTAAGCCAACTTATAACATTTCTATAAAACACAATAAATCATTTTTTAAGCAAGTTATTCCTTTTACTTTTGTGTCAGCCATACCCCAGGCCTTAGTTGCTTTTTTTGCTTTTAATGAAAGTCTCGAACATATAAGAAATAATACCTTGTCTAGTTTAACGGTTGTTGCCTTCATTGTTTTGGGTGTTATTTTTTTCATGTTTACTCCTATCGTGTATAGTGGGCCAATTACTAAGAATCAAAAGAAACAATTTCTTTTGTTGATATTAATTGAACTTATATTTATTATAATATTTTTCAAAATACCACTTCTTTTAGGTTTTTATAATTTAGTATATACACCACAGTACAGTATTATAGACCTTTTACCTGTTATATTACTTTATTCTGCTGCTCAGTATTTGATCACAAAATGGTTTTTTGCCAAAAAAATTATTGAACCTGATGATAACAAACCGGCATAATAAATACTTTTATTATATGTTAAAATATTAAAATGGATTCAAAAAAAGTTATAATAATAGGACTTACTGTTGGCTCTGTGTTGGGTGGTTATATTCCTGTACTTTGGGGAGGCAGCGAACTTTCTGCTGTCTCTGTTATTCTTGCCGCTGTTGGTGGTTCTCTTGGTATATGGTTAGCTTTTAAATTAAGTAGATAGAATTTAAAAATTTATCGTAAAATGAATACAAATATTTCTACGCAAACTAAATTTTTATTTAATAAAACAAAGTTAATTATTGCACTCATAGCATCTCTTTACTTTGCTTATTATTGTTTTTCCTCAACGGAGTGGCATTTTATAGATAATGTAAACTTATTAATTCATGAGGCGGGACATGTCATTTTTATATTTTTTGGAGAGTTTATGAATATCCTTGGGGGTTCACTTTTCCAAATTTTATTTCCTCTAGTATTTGTAATATATTTTTACCGTAATCGGGACTATTTTTCAGCCTCATTATTATTATTTTGGGTTGGTCAAAATTTTATTAATGTATCAGTATATGCTTCGGATGCTATTTTGATGCAACTTCCACTTTTGGGAGGGGACTCATCAATTCATGATTGGAATTATTTATTACAAAAATTAGGTGTAATTAGGCATACAGATGTAATAGGACAGAGTATTTATATTATAGGTGTTGTTGTAATTGTGCTAGCGATCTATTTTTCTTTTTATTTTGCATTAAACTCAGAAGAAAATATTGCGTAATAATATTAAATAACAAATCAATTACACACTATTCTTGGTGTAAATCAAATGATATAATTTAGTAATGTGGATTATTTTTGCATTTTCAGGTCCTATATTATGGGCATTATCAACTCATTTTGATAAATATCTTGTTGATCGATATTTTGAAAATAGTGATACTGCTGTACTTATGGTATTTACAGCTTGTATTGGTCTTTTGATGTTGCCGTTTATTTTATTCTTTGAACCAGCAACATTATCTATACCATTAACTAGCATTTTAGTTATGGTTATTTCTGGTATTTTATATATGGGCTCAATGCTTTTTTATTTAAAAGCAATACAGTCATCTGAAGCATCGGTAGTAGCTCCAATGTTTCAGATGTCGGCAATTTTTACTTTTATTTTAGGTTATCTTATTCTTGGAGAGACATTAACTTTTACTAACGCTCTTGGGGCTACTGTAATCATCTTAGGAGCTTTAATGCTATCACTTGATACTTCTTTTCGTTTTCAAAAATTCAAGTTTAAAATTTTGTTTTTAATGTTGTTGTGTACTTTCATTTTGGCACTCTCATCTGTTATTTTTAAATTGTTTGCTATCAAAGAACAATTTTGGAGTACTGCCCTTTGGACATATGTCGGGGAAGCAATATTTGGATTGGGAATTCTTTGTGTCCCTCGTTATTTTTTTCAATTTAAAAATCTTCTTAAGGTTAACACAAAAGCATTAATTGCTATTAATGGGACCAACGAGCTCATAAATCTTGGTGGAGGACTTGGGGTTCGTTTTGCATCATTACTTGCCCCAGTTGCACTTGTTTCTGCTATTTCGTCAACTACAACATTATTCGTGTTTATGTTTGGTGTTATTTTAACTGTATTTATGCCACGTTTTGCTCACGAAGATCTTTCTTGGAAAAATCTTTTACAAAAAGGAATAGCCGCAATACTGGTTGCGTTGGGAGTTATTCTTACTCAAATGTAGTAATATATAAAGTTTATAGTTATATCTCTTCCGTGTTGAAAAGCCGATAATCCTTTTTGAAAAAATATAATCCAATATCGTAAATAGCATATGTGATAAAGAAAGCTGAAAGAACATCAATAGAATAATGTCGATGGGTAAGTAATACTACCACCCCAAAGAATATTGATGAAGAAATGAATATCCATCTAAGGAGTTTGTCTTTGTAAAAAATAAGTGCCATTAAAAACGGTAATCCAGTGTGGGCTGAAAAAAATAAATCAGCACCAAATGTAAATGCTTGAGCTATAGAGGTTCCAGTTTGTAATGCTATTTGGTCAGGAAATGGTCCAATGTGTGTAATGCTGATAAAAACAGATCGAATCAAAACAAAAAGAGCGATATTTTTTAGAATGAATGGTATTTTTTGAGGCTTGTGAAGACACAGAAGAGTAACGAAAAACCACAAAACAACAGGTCCCCAAACAAATATTCCATCTAAATCAAATACAGGAGTATTGCTTAATATAATATCAGTTACAGAATTACTAGCGTTATTTGTAGCATAGGTGCCAGCATAGAAATTAATTACAAAACTTACTACAAGAAGTACAAAACTAATACTAGCTGATATTATGAAGTCTCTGTCAGTAAAATATTTTTTATATCTTTTTATCATGTCTTAATAGAATATCATAGTGAGTTGTTAATGTATACGTGCGTGGATTAATAATAGGTGCAGAGTAGTTTAATTTTATCTTTATTGATAATTAGTGTTATAATTAAAACACTTTGATTAACATACCTTTAACTGAAATATTTTTACTTCTTTCAACTTATGGATATTTTATGGTTTTTCCAATAGCTGTTGTTGAAGGCCCGATAATTTCAGTATTATCTGGGTTCCTAGTTGGTAATGGTGTGTTTAATATGTATATAGCATTTCTGGTTTTATTGGCTGGCGATGTTGTTGGTGATTCTATTTACTATGCGATAGGTCGCTATGGTGGACTTAGTCTAATAAAAAAAATTGGACCTTATATTGGAGTAACTGAAGAGAGAATGGAGAAATTACGTGATCGCTTCCATAGACACGACTGGAAACTTTTATTATTTGCTAAAACTCAGGCAATAGGGTCTATTGTTCTTGTGACTTCTGGTATTGTAAAAATGCCTTTTTGGAGATTTATTTTTTATAATACAATAGGTTCTATTCCTAAAATAATGTTATTTATGGTTATTGGTTTTTATTTTGGTAGAGCTTATTTATTGATAAATACGTATATGGGCTATTTTGCAATTGCTTGGCTTGTGTTAGCTATTTTAATGATAATATTGTATTTTTATTTACGAAAATATATTCAGGATAAAAATAAAACTTTTAGAAATATATGAAGAAGATTTTAATAGTCAGTGATGTTTGGTACCCTCAGGTAAATGGGGTAATGACAGTATTAGAAAAAACAATAGAACTACTACAGAAAAAGGATTTTTCTGTAGTAGTTATTCACCCTGGACTTTTTGTGACTATTCCAATGCCATTTTATTCAGAGATAAGAACACCTTTATTTTCTAAAAATAAAATAAAAAAAATTATTGAGAAAGAAAAACCAGATTACATTCATATCGTTACTGAGGGGTTATTGGGTTACAACGCTAGATCTATATGCAAGAAATTGAATATTGTTTTTACTAGTTCTTACCACACTCATTTTCCTGAATATTTGAAAATTAGGGTTGGATATTTCTATGATATTACGTATAAATATTTGCAATGGTTTCATAACGCAAGCGTAAAAACGATGGTCTGTTCTGTAGATTTAAAGAACGAACTTGAGAGTCGGGGGTTTAACCATATCGCTTTATGGCCACTTGGTGTTGATACTAATTTTTTTGTTAAAAATAAAAATATTATAAATAATTATAAAAAACCTGTATTCTTTTATTTGGGTAGGGTTGCTTCAGAAAAAAATATTGAAGATTATTTAAAATGTCCACTTCCGGGGACTAAATTAGTTATTGGAGATGGCCCTGAAAGGAAAGAGCTTGAAGCCAAGTACAAAGAAACTAATATATTCCTTGGCTATAAGAAGGGTAAAGAATTAATAGATTTACTTTCTGTTTGTGATGTAATGGTTTTTACTTCAAAAACTGATACTTTTGGTCTTACAATTATTGAAGCGATGTCGTGCGGAATACCAGTTGTTGCCTATGAAGTTATGGGGCCAAAAGATATAATCACAAATGGTGTTGATGGATATTTGAGTGAAGATATAGCTAGTGCTGCTGTTAAATGTTTAAATTTAAATGGCGAAGATTGTAAAAAGAAAGCACAAAAATATTCATGGGATACTTCAGTTGATGCTTTTATTTCTAATTTAAATTAATCCTTAACAGAAAGTTTTAACATTTGAGAGTTTTGAGTTATTAATTCTTTTAACGAAATAACTTTAAATATTTCTAGTGTCATCAATAAATCTGCAAATGTTCCTCTCCAAAATCCGATTTTTCCTCTTTTCATTTCGATTATTACATTGTTCCAGTTGACAATTTTAATTTTTAGTTTGTTTTTTGTTATTATTCTGTTCATAAAAACTTCAATTCCAAAACCAGGAAGTTTTTCTATGTTGTTAATTTCATTTATAAGAAGATTTTTATAAATAACTCTTTCACCGGACACAAAGTCTAAACCTATTAATTTGTAGATTAATAGGCTGTTGCTCCTGAGGCTAATACTCATGTCAGCCTTATGGCTTAAAACTGGCTTAGCTAAATCTGTGATATTTTGTGGTGTTATAGTAAGGATATCTGCATCTAAAAACATCAAAAGTTCATATTGAGCATTTTTTATTCCAACGGCCATGGCCTTGCTTTTGCCACCATTCTTCTCTAAAGAGATTAATTTTGCAAATGGGAATTGACTAACTATCTCTTTTGTTTTATCTGTTGACCCGTCGTCAACAACTATTACCTCGGCAATATCTGGATGATCTTTTAATGCACTAAGAACAACTCCAATTCTTTTTTCTTCGTTAAAAGCGCAAATAATACAAGAGATATTTTCATTTTTCATATTTTGAAATTATATCATGAAAAATGCTTTTATCTTTAGTTAAATAATGTGAGTAACAATTTAAAGTAATTCCTTGCTTTTTAAACCTAAAAAGCTTAGACTTCAACTTATAATCATAATAATGTGTCTAATCGAGACATATAACCAGAATAAATAATATGGGAAATTTTCAAGGTGGTGGTAATAGAGGGGGAGGATTTAGGGGTGGAAATGGAGGAGGTCGTCCAAGTTTTGGAGGAAATAGAGGAGGTGACAGAAGAGAAGTTACTATGCATAAGGCAGTTTGCGATGAATGTCATAAGACTTGTGAAGTTCCTTTTCGTCCATCAGGTGATAAGCCTGTATATTGCTCTGATTGTTTTGGAAATAAAAGAGAAGATGGAGATCGCGCTCCAAGAAGAGATTTTGGAGATCGCGCTCCTAAAAGAGAATTTAATGACAGGCCTGCAGCTTTTTCTAAGCCAGCACCAGCACCAATGCCAGCCAATGATGATGTAAAAAAGCAATTAGCAGAAATGAGTTCAAAGATTGATCGACTAGCAAGTGCAATAGAAAGACTTTCACTACCAAAAGCAGAAGTAAAACCTATGGCTAAGCTAATACCAGTAGTAGCAAAAGTTGAAGCTAAAAAAGTTATGGCCTCAAAACAAGCAGTTAAAAAGGTAGAGGTTAAGGCTCCAACAAAAAAAGTTATAACAAAGAAGGTTGTGGTAAATAAAAAGAAATAATAATTAATACTTTTGAATAAAAGCCCTCACCTGAGGGCTTTTATTTTGGTAATTTGAGTCAATTAAGAAAAATGCTAGAATATAAGTGTTAAATTTTATATATTCAGAAATACTTATAATTTATGGAAAAAAATCATATTCTCGAAATAAGACAAGTTGAAGTTTTAATCGCCTCTCAGGAAACTAAAGATCTTTTGGAATGTATTGCATCTCTTGAAGTAAACGCGGTACCTATTGGAGAAGGTGGAAATGCTATAATATATGCTTCGGAGGAACCTTCGTTCTCAAAAGTATGTCTTAAAAAAGTCAAACAAAAGCAGCAGATAATTTGTAATGATATTAATGAGGAAAATGATTATCAAATAAAAGCTAGAAAGGCTGGAGTGCGTACTCCACTGTCCCTTATATCATTGAAAACAGACCAGGGTGATTTCATGGTAATGGAAAGAATTGTTGGTAATTCAGTTAAAGAAATATTAAAAAAGGAAATGTTAATGCCAGAAAAATTTGATTACAAAATTTTTTGTGAATCTCTTGATTTACAAATTTCAAAAATGCATTTCGCTGGTATATTCCATCGAGATTTGCATGATGGTAATGTAATGATAGACGAAGAAGGACTGCCTGTGGTTATTGATTTTGGTACTGCAACAGAAGGTTCAGGAAGTGATTATACTTATTCTGAAAGTGTTAGTATGTATAATGAAAAAAAGGGTCGCTATGAGTTTGTAAGTGGGGTTTTTAAAGATGACATTAAGATGGTAAAAAATATTAAAGAAAGTTTGGGAATCTTTATAAAGAAATAAATAATATTTATGATTAATCAAGAATTTATTAATTTAGTGGAGAAGAGGTACAAGGAGATAAAGGCAGCTAATCTTTTGGAAGATTACGTAGATAAAAGTACTCTCGGTGAAATAAAAATATATATTGGAGGTGACAAACCGAGGATGTTTATAATGAAATTTACTTTTGGTGGCGATGTAATTTTTGTTGGGTCAAGAAGTTAAATAGATATGGAAAATAATTTAAAAAAATATTGGTTTAAACGAAAAATGTACGGTTGGGGATGGACTCCTTCATCATGGCAGGGATGGCTTATTACAATTCTTTATATTTTCGTTATTATGTTTCTGGGTGTAAATATGAATGAAAATTCTTCAGATTATTCTATTAGAATTAATTTTGTTGTTCCTTTTGTTATTGTTACTGCAATCTTTGTATTAATTGCATATAAAATGGGAGAATCTCCTAGATGGCAGTGGGGCAAAGATGAGAAAAAATAATTTAAAATATTATATAAAAACTCAATTATTGTGAGTTTTTTATTTTTTGGGGAATATTTTAAAATTTTGTTATACTTAATTTATGTATGAAGTTGAACTAAAAGTTGAGATTACAAAAGAAGAAAGAGAAAAACTTTTGTTTGTTTTAGAAAATAAAAACTTTATTTATAGTGGAATGACACCTCTAAATGATTATTATATAGAGGGCCAAGAATCTCCTTACGGTGGATATAATATTAAAAGATATAGGCAAGAGGATGGTAAGGTTATATATACAGAAAAAACATGGGTTATGGTTGGAGACACTCCATCTAGAAAAGAGGATGAACATGAAGTGTCTATTGAGGTATTTAATAAAGAAATAGCAAAATTCCCCAATCTAATTAAAATACACAAAGAAAGAGATTGGTTCTCTGGAATTTACGATGGCCTTGATATGGGTATTATGATAGACAGTGTTAGGTTTGATCATTCTGTCTCAACCCGATATTTTATTGAAGCTGAAGTTATAGTTTCTGATGAAAATAAAGTTAAAAAAATACGAGGAGAAATTTTAAAATTCTTGCAAGACCTTCTTGATAAACCTGAAATAAAGGAGGCACACAGTATGTTTTCTATGGCTTTGAATAAAAAATAAAGACCCTTGTATGAATACAAAGGTCTGGGTTAGTTTTTCGGCTCTATCCGTAATTGTTTTCCCTTGAATTCTCGAGTTTTTTTTGTTACAAAAAAGTTTTGAATTCAATATTTATCTATCGGCGGATACCAAAGACTTTAACTTAAAATAGATGTTACTATAATTGATGTTAAAAAGTAAGCTATCTATTTATTGAAAAATAATGTAAAGTAAATTTCTATATGGCACATGGAGAAGTAGTTATACGTTTTGAAAATGTTTCATTCGAATATGGTCACAATAAACCGATTTTAGACTCGGTGGATTTTTCTGTTCGACGTGGGATGAAAGTTACAATAATGGGGCAAAATGGTGCTGGTAAGAGTACTCTTTTTTCGTTGATTACAGGGGAAAGAGAGCCTGAAGATGGGCAGATACATTTGGCTCAGAGAACAACTATAGCACTGTCTCGTCAGGTTATTCCTCGCGATGAATTGGGTTTAACCGTTAGAGATTTTTTTGAAAAATGTTTTTCACAGAAGGTATATAATATTGATCCTCGAATAGATGATGTATTAGAGATAGTAAATCTTAAGGGCCATGATAAAGTTCACGAAAGAATTATTTCTTCTTTTTCTGGTGGTCAGCAGGCAAGATTATTGTTGGCTTCAGCGTTAATCCAAGAGCCTGATATTTTACTTTTAGATGAGCCCACTAATAATTTAGATAAAGCAGGGATCGCACATCTTACAGATTTTCTTGTTAAATATAAAAAAACAGTTATCGTCATTTCTCATGATGCTCATTTTTTGAACTCATTTACTGACGCGGTTTTATATTTGGATATCTTTACTCGAAAGATTGAACAATATGTAGGTAATTATACGGATGTAAGAGATCAAATTACCGCAAGAATGGAACGTGAGAATCGTAAGAATGCAATGTTGTCAAAAGAAATTCAAGCTAAGAAAGATCAAGCAAATGCCTTTGCGATGAAAGGAGGAAATTTGCGAGCAGTGGCTAAGCGAATGAGAGAACTAGCTGAATCTTTAGAAGAAGAAAAAGTCGACGTAAGAAAGGAGGATAAAACAATTCGTCCGTTTACAATTCCATTTCAAGAAGAAATGATTGGTGATATTGTTACTTTCACTTCTGTTTCTGTTTTTAAAAATCAAAAAGTTAAGAAAATAAAAGCAAGTATTAAACTTCGTAAAAATAAGCATTTGCTCCTTGCTGGACCAAACGGAATAGGGAAAAGTACATTACTTGAATTAATATCAGGCCGTAAAGCAGAAGGCGTAGAAATTTCATCGGAAGTTCGTATTGGATATTACAGACAAGATTTTTCGACGCTTAATTATGACGATACTGTTTTTGAATCTCTCGCTGATACAATGAGGCAAGTCTCAGGTTTAGTTAATGAAGAAAATATTCGTGCAGTTGCTGCTGGTTTTATTATAACCGGTGACATGGTTCATACTCGGATTGGTAGTTTGTCAGAAGGTCAAAAGGGTTTAGTTGCTTTTGCTAAATTAGTTCTTACTAAGCCAGGGCTTCTAATATTGGATGAGCCAACAAATCATATTAACTTTCGACACTTACCAGT